>Ga0209109_10000913_pt1 | contig 16272 bp, 13 predicted proteins | sample Rifsed10ft2_FD_184004 | JGI IMG/M metagenome (GOLD analysis project Ga0209109, IMG submission 184004) | Soil microbial communities from Rifle, Colorado, USA - sediment 10ft 2 (version 2) | ecosystem: Environmental > Terrestrial > Deep subsurface > Rock core/Sediment | place: Rifle, Colorado... | reverse complement strand
GGGCACGGTCGCCGGTCTTGTAAAAATTTCCGAAAGAGATGGCGACCCAGCCGGCCACGCCGAAGACCATGGCCATTTTGCCGAGGCTGTCGCTGAAGATCATGGCAATGGTGAGCAGCCCGACGAAATATCCGAGAAAGCTCACCATTTTTTCGCGCGGTATAGGTTGCCAGGTTCTTGGACGTAGCGTGTTAGGATTCCTCGGAACACCCGCACCAGCGTCACGACAATTAGGATAGCAACTGTGGAGCCACGAGCTTGCCGACTGTTGGATCGAGCAGCCAGCCCTCGACGAATTGCTCCATGGAGGGGGTCATGGTCCGGGCTCTCCTTTGCCGGTCCCGACATCCTTCGAGCCGCCGAAGAGGTTGCCCAGCGGCCCAATCCGAAACGCCGGGGCTTGGTAGTTCTTCGGCAGATACTGTTCTGGAATCGTGGTCTGATTCCCGTCGCGAATCTGGCCATAGTGCGGAGACATGATTTCCACGCCGCCTTCGTTGAACTTGTCTTGGATGTTCTGATGGAGTTCGGCATAGATGGTGGCCATCTTATTGGCCTGGTCTGTATAGGCGTTGATTTCGTAGGTGACGTAGAAATCGTCCAGGCTGGTTTGTAGCACGAACGGTTCCGGTGCCTTGAGAATGTGTGTGGTCGCGCGCGCCGCCGCGATCAACAGCGCATGGACCGTTTTCCAGGGCGCGTCGTAGCCGATGGTCACGTTGGTGTGGAGAATCAAGCCCTGTTCTCTGGCCACGGAACTATAATTGATGAGATGGCTGCTGAGGACGATGGAGTTGGGGATCGAAATGTCCACGTTCTTGATGGTCCGAATGCGCGTGACCAAAAGGGTGCGCTCCATGACGTCGCCGGTGGTGTCGGCGATTTTGACCCGGTCACCGTCGCGAAAGGGATGTATGTAGGTCAGGACCACTCCGGCAATGATGTTACTGATGGCTCCGGCAGACCCGAAGGAGAGGAGCACTCCCAGAAACACGGAAACTCCGCGAAACGCGTCTGACTGGGAACCTGGAATATAGGGGAAAATGGCGATCGTGGCGAAGACGATCACGAGAAAACGCACGATCTTGAACGTCGGCCGCGTCCACTCACGACGGAATCCTTTAAAGGAAATCGCGCCCCGCTCCATCCCGGTGAACACCAGCGCGATCAGCTTGATGATGTAGCGGGTTACAAAGATGATGACGATAATGGAGATGACATTCGGCACAAAGGTGACAAAGGCCAGGCCGATCGCATTGAGTGTCATCAGCACGGCTCCGAGCAGTTGGGCGGAAATGCCCCTGGTCCAGGGGAAGATCCCCAAGACCGCCGTCACCCACACATAGCCAAGGGCCAGGGTTGCGACGACACGCAGGCCCCTGGCCAGGGCGGTGATCCCTAAGGCGATCTGGTTGGCGGACAGCAGTTCGACCCGTTGAATCTTGATCGGCGGAATGTAGGTTTCCCGCCAGGCCAGGATTTTCTCGTAGAGTTTGGGAAAGAGTTTGTGAAAGGCTATTAGGAACGCAATGAAGATGACGGTGATCAGGAGAGCGTAGGCCCCATCGATCAGGATCGTTTGTAAGCTGATTTGTTCTAACGATGTGGTCAAGGCGTGACGGATTGTGCGCGCATACGCTTGCGCCACCTCTTGCCTGGATCGGCCCATAGGCAGCGCATCTCCATCGGTTATGGCGATGATTACCACTTCACCGGCTACGATTTCGCTTGTCCGCTCTCCCTCCATGACGGTAATCATGTCCGGCCTGGACAAAGGGTTCTCCGCAAAGTGTGACAGACGCTCGGTAATGGCCGCGGCGCGTTCTTGCGGGCTGCTGAATGAGTCGACCTTGTCATAGACCTTGAATAGGGTCTCACCGGAGAAGACTACCGCAACCCCTGCCGGCGTTTCTGGGGGCGCTGGACTGATCGCTGGAGTTTGGACTTGCGCGACGGCCAAAGAAGCCGTCAGCACGAACATCCACAGCGCCTGAACGAGGATCGCTTTCTTCATTCGTGTCATGCCAATCCTTCCAGTCACATCTCACCTAGGGGGATTACATGCTTCTCCGCCTGTTGCCTCGGCAATCCGCCGCTGAATATTTTACAGTAATTGTGATATGTTAGCGACGCAAAAATAGGCGATGTTGCGAAACAGGCCGAGGCTGCAGAGATTGGATGAGTGAAATAGCGAGCAAACAATCGTGGTCCAGCCAGACTATTGCCGTGGATCAGATCAGTCGATTTGGTTGCACGCGATTCCTCGGCACAGCAATTCCCTGAATCTTAATCCAGCCTCAGGCGGGTACGACCGATTTTTCCGTTCGGCTTCGTTTTGGCGTTGGTCGTGTCGCGCTTTTTCCGTCGTAAGCTAAGAGCGAGGGTCGAGGTGCACTTGGAGAGGGTGACTGGCACTGGCTCGCAAGGCGGTCATGATCTACTCTGTGCCTGCGCACTCTCTTGATCCACTCGCGCGGCTCAGAACAATCGGGAGCCTACTTTCCTTCCGAATAATCTTCGGGACGTGATCATCGGTGTGCGGAGGAGTTTTATGGGGCAACTCAGCGTTGAAACCGTTCTCGGATTGATCGGGCTGGTGATCCTCGTCGGATTAGCCGGCGAATTGTTTTTCAAGAGAACGGGGGTTCCCAGCGTGCTGTTTCTGATGGGGTTCGGCGTGCTCCTGGGCCCTGTCCTTCATTTGGCGGAGGCTTCAAGCATCACCGTGATGGCTCCGTACTTCGGCACATTGGCGTTGCTCATCATTCTTTTTGACGGGGGACTCAATCTTCAATTCATGAAGGTGCTCAAGGAGGCCCCGCTTGCCGTGCTGTTTTCATTGACGGTCTTTACGTGCACCGTGGGCGGGATCGCCGCACTCTATGTGTGGGGGCTGGAGGGCCAATGGCTACACGGTCTCCTTCTAGGGGCGATTCTGGGCGGGACTGCCGCAGCCATCGTCATTCCTGTCGCGGGGAAACTGACTTCACTCCGTGAGCCGGCCAAAGTGTTGTTGAGCCTCGATTCCGCCTTTTCCGAAGTGTTCGTGGTGGTGATCGCTCTGGCGATTATGACCACAATGACTGGGTCGATCGGACCAGGCCATGTGGTGAGCGGCCTGTTTCACGCCTTTGTGGACGCGCTCTTGCTGGCGACGATTGCGGGAGCTCTCTGGGCAAGGCTCTTGGCGTGGATGCAAGGCCAGACCCTGTCTTATATGCTGACCCTCGCTGCGATCCTTGTCCTGTACTATGTTGCAGAACTACTCGGTGGGAACGGTGCCATCACGATTCTGCTTTTCGGCCTCGTGCTGTCGAACATGCAATTTTTGGTCGGTCGCATGGCCAAGCCGATTCGTGCGTGGATCGGCTATGAGCTCGACCATGCGCAGTTTGAGCTCGACGAGTTCTTGAAACGCATCAATGAAGAACTCTCGTTTTTAGTGCGGACATTTTTCTATGTGTTGCTGGGATTGATTTTCGATCTATCTGCGATGACAGGGTTGGTCGCAGCGGCTGGACTTGGGTTGTTCGCCGTCACGCTTATTGTCCGCTGGACCGCAACGGAACTCATCGGTCGGATCACCGGAGCATGGTCAGGACCTGAACGCCGGATCGTGGCATCCATGTTGCCGCGCGGGGTGGCTACGGCGGTCATGGCGTTTGTTCCCATCACGACTGGAATTCCCGACACCGAACTGTTCCCGGTCTACGCGTTGACGGTGATCGCTCTCGGCGTGATCTATATGACTGTGGCAATAACGATTGAGGGTCGTCTGTCGCCCAATGTGGCCGTGCAGGTTCCCGATTCCACCAAGAACTGAATCTTCGAGCACGAGTTGATCTGACACCGTAGGTCGTCTCACTCCGCCAACGAAGACTCAGAACCAGACTTGCAGGAGTCAACGAGGACTGTGACTGCATGACGCCGAAGCGGGCATGCTTGCACGAACAACTCAAAGAGTTCCTGGGAGAATGTAATCACTGCGGCATTCGCGGGTTGGTATTCGGGGGAAAGTGGAATATTGTGTGCTGGATCCAATTGAAGCATCGCGATTCGAAAGGCCGTCTCAGGGCAACCATTCGCTGGAACTGCGTCAGGCCACAATCTCTTTATGAACGCCGTGAGAGCGACACCTAATAGTCCATGAGTCTCATTCATACGATCACTATCTTGGTGTGCCTGTCCGCCGGCTTCAGTTACCTCAATCATCGGTTCATCAAGTTGCCGATTACGATCGGCCTTATGGCCATTGCCTTGACGATGTCGCTGGCCTTGGTCGCGCTGGGCAAACTCGGGTTCGGCATTGAAGATGAGGCCAGACGGTTCATTGTAGGCATCGACTTCAATGAAACCTTGATGCACGGGATGCTCAGTTGCCTGCTGTTTGCCGGGGCGTTGCACGTCAACCTCGAAGAATTGCTCGACCTCAAGTGGGTTGTCGGGACGTTGGCGTCCGTCGGTGTCGTATTGTCAACGCTGATCACCGGAGGTCTCGGATATTATTTCTTCGATCTCATTGGCCTCCATCTGCCGTTCATCTATTGCCTGCTGTTTGGCGCGCTCATTGCGCCGACCGATCCCATTGCAGTAATGGGCATTCTCAAAACCGCACGACTCCCGAAGCCGCTGGAGATCAAGATTGTCGGAGAGTCCCTCTTTAACGACGGAGTGGGCGTGGTGGTCTTTCTCGTATTGTTGAGTCTCGTGCCTTCAGCGCCGGTCGTTCTGACGGATGTTGTTGAGCTGTTCCTCAGGGAAGCTATCGGCGGGGCGGCGCTTGGCTGGTCGCTGGGGTATGTAGCCTACCAGATGTTGAAATCCGTGGATAATTATCAGGTCGAGATTCTTATCACACTCGCGCTGGTGTTAGGCGGATTTGCGCTCGCCGATGCGCTCCATACCTCCGGTCCGATCGCGATCGTGGTTGCGGGGCTGTTCATCGGGAATCATGGTCGTAAACGGGCGATGTCCGAAAAGACCCGTGAGCACCTGGATAGTTTTTGGGAATTGGTCGATGAACTGTTGAACGCCGTACTCTTTGTGTTGATCGGATTAGAGGTCCTCATGGTCAGCTTCCGGAACCAGTATGTAGTGGCTGGGTTGGTCGCGATTCCGTTGGTGCTCCTGGCTCGATTCGTCAGCGTCGGTTTGCAGATCAAGCTCTTCGGCCTCGTGAGGGACTTCAATGACAAGACCATTGCGATTCTTACCTGGGGCGGGCTCCGAGGCGGGATCTCTGTGGCTCTGGCCCTCTCGCTTCCTCTGGGAGAGGCACGCGACGCCATTGTTACAATCACCTATGCGGTGGTGGTCTTTTCAATTCTTGTGCAAGGTCTCACGCTTGGACGGCTGCTGCGCGGCTCGTCCCCCTCGGCCATGTCATCATGATCCTGGTTCACCTACCTGTGAGTGTCAAAGCCACAACGAGCAGCCAGCCCGCTGGTTCAGTATCCGTTTTCTGAAGGAAGTTGGTTGCCGGGAGGAGGACTGGCTTCTTCGGGTTTCTCCCGCACATCATCTCTTTCCCGCGAGAAGCGCCTGAGTCTGCTCGCTGGTTTCTTTGACCAGGAGGCCCATCTTGGAGTGGGAAGGTTCGAAGTCGATGGGGAGATCGTAATGGCGGAGGCGTTCGCTGGCGGTGGGGCCGATGGACGAGACGACCATCTTCCTGCAGGCCTCTTTGAACTGCTCGGTGGTGCCTTCCTGTTCGAGTAACTGCATGACATGATCGATCTGCGCGGCGTTGGTGACCAGCATGACCTGCACATTCCCGGCGATGATCTCGCCAAGCACCTGCTTCAACGGGCCTGTGTCTCCCGGGAGCGCCCAACGATAAATGGGCACAGGAAAGACCTCTGCGCCACGCTGTCTCAGGGCCTCCAAGAGATCCGGATTGGACGTGCCATATTCTTGCACGGCGACGCGGAGACCCTTGACGGGACGGTACTCGTCGAGCGTGGACACGACCTCGACCCATGTATTCGGTTCCGGCACGGTGATGTTCGGTGCCAGACCGAGTGACTTCTTGAGGGCCACGAGGGATTTCGGCCCTCGCGAGACCACAAATGTTTTCTTGAGTGCCTCGGCCAGGTCGGTTCTGGAATAGCGAGTCAGGAGTAGGTCCAAGAGGGCTGTGGTGCCGGTGCCGGTCAGCAGAATCACAATGTCGATCTGCTCGAGGATGAGCTTGACGCCCAGGCGGAAGACGGGCCCATTCTCTTGAAGGGGAAGCGGGAGTTCCCGCAAGGCCGGGACCACAACCGGCGTCCCTCCGTATCGTTCGATCAGGCGCGTCATTTCCGGCGCCATGCGACTTTCGAATGACACCACGGGCAGACCATTGAAGCCAACGGTAGCCATTATGGCTTCGAAGGAAAAGGTAGAAAGGCAAAAGGAGAAAGTGTCATCGGACTTGTTTGGATCGTGACACGATGGATCCAAGAATTCTGGAGAGTTGGATGGCTTCTTCCAAGAGTGGCCCTACAGTTCGTGAGTTGATTATTTGGGATTCAGCCATGAGTCTGAGCCAATATCTTGTTTCGCGACTTTCCTTCAAAGCGATGGAGTATTTACTGATGAAATCAGCCCGACTTTGGCCGGCCTGTGCCTCTTCAACATTGGCCCCGACAGAAGTTGCCGACCTTAAGAGTTGCAGGGTAAGAATTCGAGCGGTTCCCGCTTTCCTTTCCACGGTTTGGCAGAGTCGAACGATGTCGAGTGCAAATTGAAAGGTACGCTCTTCTATATCTCGAACTTTCCCCGTTCGCTCTTTCTCGGAGCTCACCTTTCACCTTTTCCCTTTTTACTTCGTGACATCTATCGCGCAGCGGAAACCGGTCGATTCATTCCGAATCGTCGGATCGCTGTCCACGCGGGTAAAGATGCGAACCGTGGGGGTCTCGTTCTGCCATCCGGCACCCCGAATGACTTTCTTGACACCGTTGTCAGGGCCTTTGGGATTCTTCGCCGGGCTCTTTTCGTAGTACCGGGCGTCGTACCAGTCGTTGACCCATTCCCATACGTTGCCGGCCATGTCGTAGGCGCCGAACGGGCTCTTGCCTGCTTCGTAGCTCCCGACGGGCATGAGGGTCTTCTCGCCGATCCATCGTTGATTGAAGTTGAGATGTTTGACCGTGGGCTCGACGTTACCCCAGGGGAATCGTCGATCGGCCGTTCCCTTTGCCGCCTTTTCCCATTCGGCTTCGGTCGGGAGGCGCTTCCCCGCCCACGTGCAGTAAGCCTCGGCGTCAAACCAATCCACATTGATCACGGGTCGGTCGATCAGTGATTCAGCGATGGTGTCTCCTTGCCAGAGGTTTCGCGTCGGGTTCTTGGAGTTCTGTGGGACACGATGGCCTGTGGCTTTGACGAATTCCAGATAGCGACCGTTCGTTACCTCGAATTTGTCGATAAAGAAGGTGTCCACAAACACGTCATGGCGTGGGTACTCATCGCGTCCGCCATCCCGGTCTCCGTGCGGGACCCCCATCGGAAACGAGCTGGCCGTGACCTCGACCATCGGCGCGCCGTCTTTGCCCAGCGGTGGCGTGAGCAGGGCCTGAGGCGGTTGGTCGGCTGCGAAGAGCGGGGACATGTTGCACAGGACACAGAGCACAGTCGAAACAAGCAATGGTCGGACAGACATCAGGGTGGACTCCTTCTTCAAGATCGTAAACGTGCGTATCCTATCATAGCCGGGTGAGGAGGCGCAGCCGTCTGGTCGCCCCCGGCTGATCTGATTGTGTTCCTTGGATTTTCAATTGACGGAGCCGAGGTGGCTCCCTACTATACGGACACGAGTGAGGATGGCTATGAGTGCTCCGCTCCATCGAGGGTTACGCCATGTGGCGTTGCGCGTCACGAATCTCGCGCGTTCTCGCACGTTCTATGAACAGTTGTTGGGGATGAAGGTGATGTGGGAGCCCGACCCGGACAATGTGTATTTCAGCTCCGGATCGGATAATTTTGCGTTACACCAGATTCCGCCGTCCGAGCTCGCCGCGTATCAGCCCTTGAAGGGGCAATTGTTGGATCACGTCGGCGTCATCCTTGAGAGCCCTGAAGTGGTCGACCGGATGTATCGGGAGGTCGAGCCGCGTATACAGCAGCTGGGCGGGCAGGTCGTGAAACCGCCGAATCAGCATCGCGACGGCAGCTATTCCTTTTACTTTTCCGATCCCGACGGAAATGTCATTCAAGCGTTGTACGAGCCCACCGTCAGTAAGCTGGAGTTCACACGTAAGGGGTAAGGCGTGAGGGGTGAGACGATGCAGAATAATGAGGTCAAAGACGGAGAGGCGATCCCCTTACGCCTTACGCCTCAGGCCTAACGACTATGGGCATCTGGAACAGCTTGCCTCACTGCCAATATCTCAGCCTTGCTCCCTGGGTCTGGGTTCAGTTGGAGAGCGCGGACCCTCCCGGTCCCTTTCCATTTGTTGCAGGGGTGGCCCCCGAAGTCGTCGCGAGTCTCCATGAAGCCCATGGCCTCCTCTCCAGCGCGATCGATACGGCCATCAGCGATGTCTTTTCCAAGCGGGCCCCGCTCGACGATCCCAATCGTCAGCGGCGATTGGAGGATGCCTATGCGGAGGTGATCAGCGCCCGCCCCTATCTGCAGCAGCACATTCATTGTGGGCGGAAGCCGGACGGTACGTTTCAATGGGAGTTTCCGACCGATCCCACTAAATCCTCCATGGTCACCAACGGTGGGCTCCGGATCTTCCATTCGGTGAGGCGGCAGGCGATTCCGATCGGGTTCGACCAGCGACAGTTGGGGCCGCTGGTGGGAAAGGTCTTAGGGTTCTTGGACGGCACGCATCAGACCGACGAAATTAAAACGGTGGTGGCGACCTCGGGGCGAGATGGAGGACGAATGCTCACGCGATTGATCGAATCCCTTCACCAGCATGAGTGCTTGGTCAGCTCGAGCACCTCCTCCGTCAGGTCCCGCTGGTTCGAGACCGTACAAGATAAAGACACGGTCCATCTCGGCCATGCCGCGCTGCTGTATCGGCAACGGGACCAAGCGCTGTTGTTCGATCCCTGGCTGCTTCCCTGGTTTGCGGAATCCTCCGTCCCGTCGCTTTGGGGATCGCTGCTGCCCAAACCGGCTGCCGTCTTTTTAACTCATGATCACGACGATCATGTGGATTCTCGCACGCTCTTGCACCTGCCCAAAGACACGCCGATCATCGTGCCGAGCCGAAGGAATCGGCGCATGCTCTCCTATGATTATCTGTCGCTTTTGCGGGAACTGGGATTTGGCCGCGTGATCGAATTGGCGCATGGGGAAAGTTGGGCCTTTGAAGGAGGGGCCGTCTATTCCGTGCCGTTCTATGGCGAAGATCCCTGCGATCTGGAGATGCCGCGCAACTGCTATCTTATCGCCGATCGTGGCTATAACGTGCTCGTGCATGCGGACAGCGGGCCGACGAATAGCGGCAAGTCCGCGCTCAAGGACGGAGTGATCCAGTCACTCGTGCAGAAGCATGGGCCGATCCCGCTGGTGTTTGCCTCACAACAACAACTGCTCGAAGTCCGTGGCCATGCGGCCCACGCGCCCTTGTCTCACCCTGGGAAATGGCTCGATGTGGGAGAAAACGGCTATCTCACGAATGCGTATCTTGCCGATGTGTGTGCGGCGGCGCAGGCCAAGCTTTTCGTGTCGTATGCCACCGGCTGCGCAGAATGGTATCCGGACCATCTCTCGTTCATGTTCAGCCAACGGAATCCCGCCCGCACAGCGCTGCTGACGGCCCACTGGGAACGGCCGGAAACCCTCAAAGAACTTCTCGTCATGAATGGATGCGGGTATCATTACGGCCATGCGTTGGATCTGTTTCGTCGCACGACCGACGGGTTGGTGGAACCGGTGGCGACCGGGGAAGCCCTGACGCCCCTGTCGCTCTACCGGCTTGACCACGGTGAGCCTCCGTTTATGAAAGCCAATAGCCGCACCACACCATCTCCATACATCGACAAGGACTGACTATGACTACACGCAACAGGCCGCAAGCCCCGATCCTCGTCACCGGTGTCGCCGGATTCATCGGTTTTCATACCGCGACCAGGTTGCTGGAGCGAGGCGAGCGGGTGATTGGACTCGATAACGTCAACAACTACTACGATGTGCGACTGAAGAAGGCGCGGCTGGCGAAGCTGAAACCCTTCAAGCAGTTTTCCTTCACCAAGACCGATCTAGCCGACCGGGTGAAAATGCGCCGGCTCTTTGCCAAGGAACCGATTGCGAAGGTGGTCCATCTGGCAGCGCAAGCCGGTGTGCGCTATTCGTTGGTGAACCCGCATGCTTATACGGACAGTAACATCGAAGGGTTTCTGAACATTCTGGAAGGCTGCCGGCACGCGAAGGTCGGGCACCTCGTCTATGCCTCGTCGAGTTCCGTCTACGGCGGCAATACCCAGATGCCGTTTTCGATTCATGACAACGTCGATCATCCGGTCTCTCTCTATGCGGCCAGCAAAAAGGCCAACGAACTCATGGCCCATTGTTATGCGCATCTCTATCGGATTCCCTGCACTGGTCTGCGGTTTTTTACGGTCTATGGGCCCTGGGGGAGGCCCGATATGGCCCTCTTCATTTTCACGAAGGCGATTCTGGAGGGAAAACCGATTGAGGTCTACAACCACGGAAAGATGCGACGAGACTTTACCTATGTCGATGACATCGTCGAAGGAGTCATCCGGACCCTCGATCATCCGGCCACGCCGAACCAAGCCTGGTCCGGCGACAAGCCCGATCCCGGAACCAGCTCAGCGCCGGCCCGGATCTACAATATCGGTAATCATCAGCCAGTCGAGCTGCTGCACTTTATCGAGGTGTTGGAGAACGCGTTAGGAAAGAAAGCGGTGAAGAAGCTGCTGCCGATTCAGCCAGGTGACGTTCCTGCCACCTATGCCGACATCGAGGACCTGTCACGGGATGTCGGGTTCAAGCCGATGACGTCCATTGAGGAGGGGATTCCCCGATTTGTGCAGTGGTATCGGGAGTTCTACAATAAATGAAGGGTGCCAAGCCTTTCAGTTAGCCTGGCACCCCCGGTCTCTCGCCTCAGACGGACTCGCTAGAGACAGCCGATCGGCACAAATCCCTGCCCAAACATTCTCGAGAGTGTCACGAAACGCGCGTTGTCGTAGAACGAATAGCTCGTACCCTGCTGATTTTTTCCGGAAAGATCTCCGCCATACGAGGGATCTGTTCCGTAAAAGAACCCGCCACGGGTTTTCTGATTGAGGTGGAGCCACTCTCCATACATGGAGCAGACTTCAGCTTGAACGGACCCGGACGAGGCGATGCTGGCGTGCCAATCTTTGGCCCAATCGGGGACGGCCTGTCCTCCGCCGGTCATACCAGTCTGATTGCGGTCAGCGTACGGAGGAATATCGTAGTGAGGAGCTGTGGCCATGGTGGGGCGATAGGTTGGCATGTCATCCAGCGAGGGCACGACCGACAGTTCTTTCAACGTCATCAGTTTGCAGCCCGGCAAATCCTTGTTGGTGTAGAGGGAGCTCCCATCGGCTTGGGGGCATTCCCGCATCAGTAACGGATCGAAGGCGATCGTCGTATCGGAGAATGCCGACGTTGAGGACAGGGTGAAGATCGTTGCGGCAATCACGAGCACATGGGCCGGTTGCATAGAGCGCTTCCCTTGAGACGGTGGAACAGACAGGGTTTGCATCATCGTTCACCTTTTTTTTAATTATACGCACCGATGGTGCTGACAAACTATTCCACCAGAGATAAAGCCGTCTATTCATCTTTCGAGGGGGGTCTTGCTACCGACGGGGGAGGTGGCAAGATGGCTCAGTTGGCCAATTATCCGAGATTATGGGTTCGATCGATTCGGGACGCACGCCTTCCAAATTCGGCAGGACGTGTTCGGCCAACGCCTGCTGGAAGCAACGCAGATGCAGCGTCTCGTCGTCGGCGATGACGCCGTTGAGGCCAAAAATCATGGTGCGGATCATGGTCTGGCCTCGCTCGTTCGTCTCGTGAAGCCACTGTAGCGAACCGGTCTCCGTTGAGCTAGCAGCTTTGCCTTGTTCCCTTCTTGCTGCTGGGGTATTCTCCGCCCTGAACCAGTGAAACGTGAAGCGGAAGACATCGGATGATTGCAGTGAATCTGTCGATCTGACGATCTGATGAATTTCGAACACTCAACAGATCAACAGGTTGGCAGATCAACAGATTTCGAGGAAACAGATCGTCAGATCAACAAATTCCGGAATTCATTCACGAGAGACGAACGACGAGATACGAATCTTTATGACCGACTACGGCGTGCTTGCAAATCTGCTCGTGATCTTCACGGCGTCGATCGCCGTCGTCTTCGTATTCCACCAGTTCCGGCTTCCCTCGATCGCAGGATTCTTGGTCGCCGGCGCGATCATCGGACCCTATGGGTTGAACCTCATCTCGGACATCGGCACGGTCCAAGTGTTGGCGGAGATCGGGATCGTTCTGCTCCTTTTCACCATCGGCATCGAATTCTCGTTGGTGCATTTGGCCTCCATGCGCCGCCTCATGTTTCTGGCCGCGCCGATCCAGGTCGGCGGTGTGCTGCTGATCGCGTGGTTCGGGGCGATGCTCATCGGACTGTCCTGGCAGCAGGGGATGTTCTGGGGATTCCTCTTCTCCCTGAGCAGCACGGCGATCGTGTTGAAGACCTTGGCCGAACGGGGGGACAGCGACTCGATCCATGGCCGCGCCACGATCGGAATTCTCATCTTTCAGGATTTGGCCGTCGTACCCATGATGTTGTTGACGCCGATTCTTGGCGGCCAATCAGATGGAGGCGGGCTGGCGATTCTGCTCACCTTGGGGAAGTCGGTTCTTGTCGTCGTGCTCGTCATTGCAGCCGCCTGGTATCTGGTTCCCAAGGTGTTGGGGCATATCGTCCGCAGCCGGAGCCGCGAGCTGTTCTTGCTGACGATCATCGTTTCCTGTCTCGGCATCGCGTGGCTCACCTCGCTCGGCGGTCTCTCGTTGGCGTTGGGCGCGTTCATCGCCGGGTTGGTCATTTCCGAATCGGAGTACAGCCATCAGGCCATGGCCGAAGTGCTGCCGTTCCGCGACAGTTTCAACAGTCTCTTCTTCGTGTCGATCGGCATCCTCATGGACTGGCGGGTGTTATTCGCGCATCCGCTGCCGGTGGTCGGCCTACTAGTGACGATTCTGTTGGTGAAGTTTGTCGCCGGGGCCGGAGCGGTCTTGTTGGCGGAGGTCCCCCCACGTTCGGCGATTATGGTGGGCATCGCCCTGGCCCAGGTTGGAGAGTTTAGTTTCTTGCTGGCGCAGCAAGGGCAGGAGATCGGTTTCTTGCGGGGTGATCCGTATCAGGTTTTTCTCGCGGTTTCGGTGCTCTCCATGATCGTGACGCCCTTTCTCATGCAGTGGTCGCCGCACCTGGCCCGCCGCGTGGAGGCGTGGCAGCGGCTTCGTCACTGGTTGCCTAGTCGCACCACTGCCCATGTCCTGCAGACTGAAGGGAAACAGATTCGGATGAAGAACCACGTCATTATTGCGGGGTATGGGTTGAATGGGAGGAATCTCGCCCGCGTCCTCGGCGATACGGAGATCCCGTATCTCGCCTTGGATCTCGACGGGGATACCGTCAGCCGCGAAGCGAACCACGGGGTGCCCGTCTACTACGGCGATGCCACGAATCCGAATGTGTTGCGGCACATGAGGATCGAGGACGCGAAGGTGTTGGTGGTCGCCATTTCGGATCCGTTTATCACCCGGCGGGCAGTACAGATCGCCAAGGGACTCAACCCCAAACTCCATGTCGTCGTGCGGACTCGCTATCTGCGCGAATTCGAGGAGCTGCACCAGCTCGGCGCGGATGATGTGGTGCCGGAGGAATTCGAAACCTCCATCGAGATCTTTGCCTTGGTGCTGCGCACCTACAACATGCCGCCGGACTTTGTGAGGCAAAAGGCTGAACAAGTTCGCCGTGAAGGGTATGCCTTGCTTCGTCGCAGCGAATTGCCGGAATTCGAGCATCATCTTCGTGGCGGGACCTCGACCGATGCAGAAGTCGAAACCTGCCGCATTGACGACGATTCCCCTGCGCAGGGGAAAACGTTGACAGAGATTGCTCTTCGCCCACGCACGGGCGCTTCGGTGATTGCCTGGACCCGTGCTGGGGTGACGCAAGCGAATCCATCGGAGAAGACTCGGTTGATGACGGGCGATATCGTGGTGTTACTCGGTTCGCGCGCCCAGATTCGGCAGGCGATGGAGCTGTTAGTGCAGATGGATGCGAAATGAACTACTAAGGCGCGGCCGTCGTCATGAGCAGATAGGCCTCCTCCAGTGTTGCCACTTCAATGACGTTGATGTTCCATCGGGTTGCCAGCTGGGAGAGATCCCAGTCAGCCGTGTCTAGTTGCCCGCGAGGCACCAGAATGGTTTTAAACTGTGCGCGGGCGGCCGCTTCGACTTTGATGAGAAGTGCACCCACCGGCTCGATCTGACCGTCCGGCATGATTTTTCCGGTCAGGGCGACGTCTGACTTGATGTCGTCGCCTCGCCAGGCTGCCACGATGCCGACCGCGACGGCGCTGCTGGCGCTCATTCCCTCGGTCAACGCATTGTGTGACCGGTTCTTGATCGTGATCACCCACTCTCGCCCGTCCTCTCCCACCGCCTTCGTGGCAGCGGCGACGGCTTGCTTGACGCCTTCTTTCCAATCCTCGCTGACGATTGAACCGCCGCCCAGGTTCATCTCATTGAATTGGACTGTCGGTCCCTCTTGTCGAAGGTCTTTGTCGATTTGGAGCACGATGTAGTGGATGATTCCGGTCTGTCCTCCGGCGAGCACACCCAGTGCCGGAACCGTTGCGAGGCGACGGCTGTCGGCTGACCAGAGGGGGAAGGCCTGCGTGCAAAGAATGATCGTCGAGAGCAGGATGATAAGGTGAGGTGTTTTTCGAGTCGCGCTCTTGTCCACCAAGATCCTGACTGCGTTTAACTCTTCCAGTGAAGCGTGACTCGTTCTTTGAGCGGATGGTCGAGAGGCTGGCCTGTTTGCATCGACGCGAGGTGCGCAGCTTTCAATTTGTAGTACCACTTGGCCGGCGTATCGGCATCGTCGATGAGCATCAAGGCCGGTTTGTAGCGCAATCCCACCGCCTGGCGTTCCATCGCCTCTCGATCCTGCGTCATGAAAATGTTGGCGAAATAGCGAAAGACGGCCTTGGAAAAAGGAACCCAGCTGAGGCAGTTCCACGCTGCGGCAAAGTCGATGCGGCATTGCTGTTCACTGATCGGCGTGACCGTGGCGCGGCTAGACACGAAGAGCGATCCGCACTGGACGAATTCGAATCGCTGGTTGGGCAGTACAAAGTCGATGGTCGTCGTCAGCGGCCCGCCGTAAAACAAGTTCAGGAGCTTGTACGGTCCGCTGTTTTTTGAGGGAGCGTGCGGCACCATGCGGAAGCCGTTGGGAATCGGTTCAAAGGTCTTGGCCTTTTCGTGCATGCTCGCCTGGGTGCGCCACCAGGAGCTTTGATGCACAAAGGGGCCGTGAGCCGGGTCCATCAAGCCGACGATGCCGTCGTCGATGGTGCAATCCAACAGCGTCGAAATGTGAATCATCCGATAGGGAGACGAGGGGAGCGGCAGCGGCGGCACGTCCGGGATGGTCTGGTTCGGTTGTTGAGGGTCGGGAACGAACACCCACACGTAGCCGTCCTGTTCGCGGCAGGCGTAGGTGGTGATGCCAATTTTGTCGACTTGAATAGGGGAGTTTTCGACCAGCGCAGGAATCTCCCGGCAACGGCCTGCCTGATCGAACTGCCAACCATGGTAGGCACATTCGACACAGTCGCCGTTCATTTTGCCGAAGGACAGCGGCATCCCGCGATGGGGGCAAATATCGCGCATGGCCGCGACCGAACCCTGTGCTGTCTTGCAGACGAGGATCGGGAGGCCCAACAGGATCGTCCCCTTCAGGTTGCCGGGAGCGAGTTCACTGCTGAGACAAGCGGGGTACCAAAAACCGAACAGTGGCGCGTTCTTGGATGGCTTGATCTCGGTGATGAGGTCACTGTTCATGAAAAGAATGGGATGGTAGGTGACATCGGTTCGTCTGGGACTATATCCGGCGTGCTGAGTGGGGTCAAGGTCGTTGCCTTGACAAGAAAAAGAAGCGGAGACTATAGTCAAAATCCTGTTGAATTCAGCAAATTCATGCGAACCAGACAGGAAAGAGAGTGCCATGACAATCGCGCAGATGGATCCAG
>Ga0209109_10000912_pt1 | contig 16279 bp, 14 predicted proteins | sample Rifsed10ft2_FD_184004 | JGI IMG/M metagenome (GOLD analysis project Ga0209109, IMG submission 184004) | Soil microbial communities from Rifle, Colorado, USA - sediment 10ft 2 (version 2) | ecosystem: Environmental > Terrestrial > Deep subsurface > Rock core/Sediment | place: Rifle, Colorado... | reverse complement strand
GTGAAGCTCACATCATTAATTTCATAGTTTAAACCCAGCGAGCTGCGCTCCGTCAGCGCATGGTTCCATGAGGGTCTTGCCTGTAGCGACTCCCGGCGCACTTTCTGAGTAACCAGTCCCACATCGGTGTCCCTCAAGTTTCCAGTTCCTGATGTCGTAACAGTCGATTCAAACAGTATCTCCCGCCGAAATTCGCTGTCCAAACCCCACTTTGTCCGTTCGGTTGTTTGAACATACGAATTTAAAGTCAGGGTCTGCGAATCCGTATCTGGCACTTGATCTCCTGAATACTCTGTAGCGCTTAAGAAGATGTCTAAATTCACTGCGGAGGTTTCAGTGGTTTTAGCCCACTTCATGCGTGGATATATCGAAACTGCCGTCACGGATTCATGTGCGCCTGTCGTTAACGTGGCATTATCATCACGACCTGTGGCCAAGCCTATAGAAGGCTGGAACGACCATTCCGCGGCCAACGAGATCCGGGGTAAAGACAATGCTGATAGGATACCTAATAATAACAAAGCTGTCAGACTCCAAAAGAATTGGCGAGTAAGCGAAAGAATTGCGACCTTGAATCGTACTGGCTGAAGGTTGAATGGCCTTAATCTGGGAACAGAAGAATTTATCAGAGAATACTCTGGCGCTGACAAAAAAAGACGGCCTACCTGACGATAATTGCTTCTCATTTTCTTCTCCTTCGTCCTGGACAGATCTTGCGATGACTCATGATTAAACCGGTTAATTCAGACCAGGTCTGGCACTCAGGGCACAATAATTACGTCACCGCTCTGGAGTGTAATGTTCTGCTCCAATCGACGGCCTTTTTTTACTTCCGCGTAATTGAAGCGAAGTATGGTCTCTTTACCGCGTTGTTTTCTGACAATTTTAATATTTCCCTCTTCGGCAAATGGCGTAAGCCCTCCGGCCAAACTCAGCGCCTGAAGCACGTCGATATACCGGCCGACTACATAATCTCCCGGTTTGTTTACCCGGCCAATGACAAAAATTTTGTATCCGGAGATTTTTTTGACCGACACGCTTACAACCGGATTTGGGATGTATTGCTTGAGCCACTGCGTGATTTCTTCCTGAAGTTGCAAGGCGGTTTTTCCTTTCGCCTCGATGTTTCCAACCAAAGGGAAGGTGATCCAACCATCAGGTCTGACAAGCACTTCCTTTTGCAGATCTTTTTCCTTCCATACCGAGATGTCGAGTAAGTCCTCTGGACCGATCTCGTACTCACCGCCGGAGACCACCTGATTGATTACGGGACTGTCTGCAAAAACAGGGTTAAGGGTGGCAATAAAGCAAACCGATGCGATAATGCTGAAAGCTATTTTCTTCATCAGCAGTGGTTGTTTTGAAGCCATTGTGGCATGAAATTTATCGATACTGCGCATAACTTCCTAACCTTAAAAATAAAAAAAATACTGTGAATTAGCTTAAGCCCAACCGAAATAGATCAATCGACAAAACATTTACCGCAACAATATCGAGTAAACATAAGTTAGTCGCCCTTATGTTTCCCATCCATATCGAATCTGATTTCAGCATCCCTGAGCGGTGGAACCAAATATGATTTCCGCTCTCGACCTGCGCGCTTAACGTTCTTGGCAGATAGCTGCAAAATCGCAGAACAGCACTAAAAACTGTGGTGATCAAATGCCGGTAGCGCCCATTTACACCTGACGATATCCAACGAACGAATCGGTCGCCCTTAATCGTGCACTCCAGCAATATAAATCGGTTTCTCCCGTGCGGCGTATTATAAACTGAGGGACCTGATTTCAGTGAGACAACGCCGAAAATAGATGGTACGCAAAACATCTATTTAACAGCAGAGTTACAAATGATATATTGACGCCGATTCAGAATATAGCTCTATCCGTCTAATTTCAATAGTCTTTATGTAATTCACCGGAGCAGTCAAGTGCCGCCGTCTCAGCCGATTTCGCCGTTCTGGGAGGGGTACCCGAGCACCCCATTACACATCCGGTACACAACGTCCTTTTCACTAACATATATAATTGTGACGCTGCATGGATTCTGTGCGAATCTTGCTTAACTTCAATTGAATAGCGCCAAGGATAGGGCAGTAACCATTCAATAAATCTCCAAAACGGAGAAATGCTTTGGCAATTCAGAAGTTTACCGGTCCAGATTATGGGAAAGTATCTGCCTTTTTGCAGATAACGGATGTCCTGCTTATCGCCGGTTCTCTATGGCTGACCGCATTGTTATACGGACTCCCGTGGCTGAGGCAATACACCGTCGTCTTGCTGTGGACTATCGGTCTGTTTCTGCTCGTCGTTCATTTCTCCGAAATTTACCGTTCCTGGCGGGGATCGTTACTCAGGAGCCGGGAATTATTGCGTCTCATGGGCGCCTGGCTCGCCGTCGTCCTGGGGCTTCTGATTCTGGCATACGGCACCAAAACAACCAGCGAATACTCACGCCGGCTTTTCCTGACCTGGTTTGTCATTACCCCCCTGGTCCTGGTCGTATGGCGCGGATGGCTGCAAATATTTTTGGGGGGAATGCGCAAGCGCGGCTGGAATACGCGTTCCGTTGCCATTGTCGGCGCATCGGAGTTAGGGGCACATCTTGCCAGTACCATCCTGGAAGCGCCCTGGATGGGACTCCGTCCGCTGGGATTCTACGATGCGCGGCGACCCTCGGGGGTGCGGCCCTTGCAGGACGGCCCCATCGAAGTGCTCGGCAATTTGGATTCATTGCTCAAGCATGCGCACGAAGGAAGAATTGACATGGTTTACATCGCATTACCCATGCGCGCGGAAACCCGCATCCGGGAGCTGATTGCGAAATTGTCCGACACTACTGTATCGGTATATCTCGTGCCGGATTTCTTCATGTTTGACCTGCTGCACGCAAGCTGGGGGAATGTCGGCGATCTTCCCGTGGTCAGCATTTCGGAAACCCCGTTTTACGGTGTTGACGGCTTTGTCAAGCGCCTGGAAGACATCGTTCTATCCGGAATGTTTCTATTGCTTGTCGCCATACCGATGATATTTATTGCGATGGGCGTGAAGCTTTCTTCTCACGGGCCGATCATTTTCCGGCAACATCGCTATGGATTGCGGGGCAATGAAATCGATGTCTGGAAATTCCGCACCATGACGGTAGCTGAAAATGACGGCACGGTGGTACAGGCAAGGAAGAACGACCCGCGCGTGACTCGCTTTGGGGCTTTTTTGCGGCGTACTTCCCTGGACGAGCTGCCTCAGCTGATCAATGTATTACAAGGAAAGATGTCTCTCGTTGGGCCTCGGCCGCACGCCGTGGCGCATAACGAACAGTACCGAAAACAGGTCGATCGCTACATGCTGCGCCACAAAGTCAAGCCGGGCATTACCGGCCTGGCCCAGGTCAACGGCTGGCGTGGCGAGACCGATACTCTCGATAAGATGCAGAAGCGGATAGAGTTCGATTTGGCCTATATCCAGAACTGGTCGCTGTTTCTGGATTTCAAGATTATCTATCAAACCATGTTTAAAGTTTTTTCAGACAAGAATGCCTACTGATTTAAATAGTAGACGACCCTAAGCTAATCATTTATCCAATTGCACAAAATTAACCCGGTTTGGCAATCAGTGGTCTTCAAATAACACGCCCGGAGAGATTGCTTGCGCTGCGCTTGCCCTGCGGGCCAGCGTCGCGGCGCTCCGCTGTGCTGCACGGCTTACGCCGCTAGTCGAACTCGACCTTATGACTTCGTCGGGGATTGACTCTCGCCATCCCTGGCGAGCGCCCTTCGGGCGCGTTTTAACGCGCCCAATTTTGATCCCGTCAAAATTGTCGAACCCCTTCGGGCCCGGAGAGATTACTCGGGCCTGCGGCCCACGCCCCTTCGGGGCCGCCGGAGCTCGCGCTCCGGCGTTCGGCCGGCTGCGCCGGCTCGTCGAACTGGCCTATGATTTCGTCGGGAGTTCGAATCTCACAGACGTCATGTCAAATAAAAAAGGACCTAAAAATCAGGTCCCTTTTTATTTGGCGCGCCCGGAGAGATTACTCGCGCTATGCGCTCGCCCTGCGGGCCAGCGTCGCGGCGCTCCGCTGTTCTGCGCGGCTTACGCCGCTGGTCGAACTCGACCCTATGATCAGGTCGGGGATTCGAACTCCCCAGGCCATCCATTACAAAGGGCCCAAAAGGGCCCTTTGTAATGGATATGGCGCGCCCGGAGAGATTCGAACTCCCGACCGCCTGGTTCGTAGCCAGGTACTCTATCCAGCTGAGCTACGGGCGCATGCTCTTGATGGGCGCGGGATTATACTCGACGGTGAAGCTACAAAAAAAGCATTTGGTGCTTTTTCTCCAATAAGGAAATCCAACGAAGTAGCTTTACTCCGAAAGTACAAAATCAAAAATTTGGAATAACGGGAAAGCGGGCCGGAGGCTCACTTTCACACAATTGGCGGAGAGAGAGGGATTTGAACCCTCGATACGCTTTTGGCGTATACACCCTTAGCAGGGGTGCGCCTTCGACCGCTCGGCCATCTCTCCTTGCAAACGCAAACGCTTGCAAGGATACCTGCGCACTCCAACCACGTAAAGCTGAAACCCCAGGGAAATCAGCGCTTGCCGCCGGCTTGCGCCATGCCGGGCATCGGATGCACCACTCCGGCTTCTTTTTCTTTCTTGATGCGCTCGTAGATTTCCTCGCGATGCACGGGGATCTCTTTCGGGGCATTCACGCCAATGCGAACCTGGTTACCTTTGATGCCAAGCACGGTTACCTGAACATCGTCGCCAATGTTGAGGGTTTCGCCAATGCGTCGAGTAAGAATCAGCATTGTCCTGCACTCCTTTCAGTAATACCTAACTCCGTAAGTCCCTGCTCATTTACCCGGCCGCCCACCCCTGGTTTGGCCGACTCCTCAACACAGTTCCCCCTGTGTCCCGCTTAACGGTTCTGGCGAACTTTCCCTGGCAAGAGGCGATACCGCATTTTGTGACACCTGCCGTTATCGGCTTTGGCGGACACGACCGTCAAAGGACGTAACTTGCGGATATTACGGGGAAACCCCCCATAAACCCGGCAGCATTCACCTGCCAGCGTGTATGGGTATGCAGCTTCTGTGCCAGCTTTGGGGAGGGATCAGGCCGTGGAATGGCCGGGTTTTTCAAGCCCGAAGGTGCTGTGCAGGGCGCGCACCCCCAATTCCAGGTATTTTTCGTCCACGACCACGGAAATTTTGATCTCCGATGTCGAAATCATCTGAATATTAATGCCCTCTTTGGCAAGGGCCTTGAACATCTCGCTGGCGATTCCGGCATGCGACCGCATGCCGACGCCCACAACCGAGATTTTCACGATTTTGTCGTCGCCGGTCACCTCGCGGGCCTTCAAGGTTTGCGCTACGCGTTCCAGGATCTCGAAGGATTTCTGGTACTCGCCGCGGTGCACCGTAAAAGTAAAGTCCGTGGTTTCATCGGCCGCCACGTTCTGAACAATCATGTCCACGTTAATATTGGCCTTGCCAATTTCTCCCAGAATATGAGCAGCGATGCCGGGCTTGTCCGGAACACCGCGAATAGTGAGCTTGGCTTCATCGCGATTAAAAGCGATGCCTGATATCAAGGGGGCTTCCATTTCGTTTTCCTCGTAGGTAATAAGTGTGCCCGGCCCCTCCTGAAATGACGACAATACGCGCAGCGGGACCCTGTATTTACCGGCGAACTCGACCGAACGGAGCTGCAACACCTTGGAGCCGAGGCTCGCCATTTCGAGCATTTCCTCGAAAGTAATGCGGTCCAGGCGCCGGGCCTCGGACACGATGCGTGGATCGGTGGTATACACCCCGTCCACGTCCGAGTAAATCTGGCATTCGTCCGCCTTGAGCGCGGCCGCCAGCGCCACCCCCGTCGTGTCCGAGCCGCCGCGGCCCAAAGTCGTGATATTGCCATCCTCGTCCACGCCCTGGAAGCCGGCCACCACGACCACGCGACCTTTCTTGAGATCCTCGTGGATGCGTTTCTCGTCAATTTGCATGATGCGTGCCTTGCCGAAGGCGCTGTCGGTGCGTATGTGCACCTGGTAGCCGGTATAGGAACGAGCCGGGCAACCCAGCTTTTCGAGCGCCATGCTTAACAGGGCGATCGTGGTCTGCTCTCCGGTCGCCAGCAATACATCCAGTTCCCGTGGCGGAGGATCGGCGTTGATACTCTTGGCCAGATTGATCAACCGGTCGGTCTCCCCGCTCATGGCCGACACGACGACAACGAGGTCATGCCCGCTTTTCCGCATGCGTGCGACCTTATCGGCCACGGCGTTGATGCGCTCGGGATTGCCGACGGAAGTGCCGCCGTATTTCTGTACTAATAAAGCCATGGCCTGCGCATCATTTTCTCAGATAGACAACAAAAGCCGCAGATTAAACCTGCTTTCATGCCGGGAGTAAACTGCGCCAATAATTAAATTAAAAAAATCTTCAGACGGATTTCAGGTGTTGTTCAACCCAGACAGGAACGTTATCCAACGCCTGTTTCAGCCCGGCAGGATTGGAGCCGCCCGCTTGCGCCATGTCCGGCCGGCCACCGCCCTTTCCGCCTACGCCCGATGCGACCTGGTTGACGAGTTCACCGGCATGCAACCGGCCCGTCAGGTCCTTGGTCACTCCCGCGATGAGCGTCACCTTGTCTCCCGCCACCGAGGCCAGCACGATCGCCGCGGGCGCCAACTTGTCCTTGAGGCGATCCATGACCTCGCGCAGGCCTTTGGCATCCATTCCGTCCAGTCGCGTGGCCAGCACCTTGATGCCCTTGACGTCTTTCGCCTCGGCGGCGAGGTCCGCGGATCCGCCGGCGGCAAGCTTGCCACGAAGCTGATCCAGTTCCTTCTCCAGATTCCTGACGCGTTGGCTGAGCTGCTCGACCTTGCGCGGAGCCTCCTCGGGACTCGAACGCAGGAGTTCGGCCACTTCGCGTAATTTATTCTCGCGCTCGTACAGATAGGCCAGAACGCCCGGGCCCGTCACGGCCTCGATGCGCCGCACGCCGGAAGCGACACCACCCTCGGAAACGATCTTGAACAGCCCGATATCGCCGGTGCGCCGCACGTGCGTGCCGCCGCAGAGCTCGACGGAATCGCCGATATTCAGCACGCGCACCTCAGACCCATATTTCTCCCCGAATAGCGCCATGGCGCCCGCGGCGCGGGCGGAGTCCATATCCATTACGCGCACGCGCGTGTCCTCGTTGCGCAGGATCTGTTCGTTCACGCGCCGCTCCACCTCGACAATCTGCTCCGGCGTCATCGGGGTAAAATGGGAAAAATCGAAGCGTGTGTGCCGCTCGTCCACCAGCGAGCCCTTTTGCTGCACGTGCGGCCCGAGCACGTCGCGCAGCGCCTTGTGCATCAGGTGCGTGGCCGAGTGATTGAGCATGGTCGCGCGACGCAACAGGGCATCCACTTCCGCCGTGATGTCGTCGCCCAGGCGAAACTCGCCTTGTTCCACGCGCCCCTTGTGGACGTGGACTTGTCCGAGCTTTTGCGTGTCTTCGACGCGAAATACCGAATTTCCGGCGCGCAACACGCCGCGGTCACCCACCTGGCCACCGGACTCGGCATAAAACGGTGTCCGGTCCAATACGATGTTTCCAAGCTCGCCTTTACGCAGGCAGTCCATCTGGGCCAGATCGGCGCCGCGCGTGATCTGTAACACCTTGCTCTTGTCCATCAGCCTTTCATAGCCGCTGAATTCCGTAGGTTTATCCACGGTGATAACCCCAACCTCACCCGCCTTGAACGTCGATGCGGCGCGGGCGCGTTCGCGCTGCGCCTGCATTTCTTGTTCAAATCCGGCCATATCGAGTTTCAAGTTTCGCTCCAGGGCGACGTCGCGCGTGAGATCGACCGGAAATCCGTAGGTGTCATAGAGTTTGAAAATAGTGCCGCCGGAAATGGTATCGCCCCGGAGTGCCGCGATGTCGTCTTCAAGAATCTTCAAACCCTGTTCAAGGGTTTCATTGAATCGCTCCTCTTCCTGGCGAAGCACCTGTTCAACCTGTGACCGTGCCGTGTTTAATTCCGGGTAGGCATCCCCCATTTCGGCGCACAGCGGCTTTACGAGCCGGAAGAAAAAGGTTTCGCGCGCGCCGAGACGATGGCCATGACGAATGGCGCGACGGATAATGCGCCGAAGCACATAACCGCGCCCCTCGTTCGAGGGCATAACGCCGTCGGTGATCAGAAACGCCGCCGCGCGGATATGATCCGCCACCACGTTGAGCGAATGGCTTTGGCGTTCGGTCGCGCCGGTAACAGCCACGGCCGCGCGGATCAGGTTCTGAAAAAGATCGATCCGATAATTGCTGTGCACCCCTTGCTGCACCGCGGCAATACGCTCCAGGCCCATCCCGGTGTCCACGGAGGGCTTGGGCAAGGGTGTCAAATTCCCCTGGGCATCGCGATTGTATTGCATGAACACGAGGTTCCAGATCTCGACGTAACGATCTCCTTCCTCATCCGGGCTGCCGGGCGGACCTCCCGGTATTTCCGGCCCGTGATCATAGAAAATTTCGGAACACGGGCCGCAGGGCCCGGTATCGCCCATCTGCCAGAAGTTGGATGCCTCGCCCAGGCGCGCAAACCGCTTCGGATCCACCTTGATTTCTTTCAGCCAGATGTCGGCCGCCTCGTCATCGTCCCGGTATACGGTCACCCAGAGCCGCTGCGGCGGAAGTTTCAACTCCTGAATCAGAAATTCCCAGGCATACTTGATCCCGTCGCGCTTGAAGTAATCGCCAAAGCTGAAATTGCCGAGCATCTCGAAGAAGGTGTGGTGGCGGGCGGTGTAACCCACGTTTTCAAGATCGTTATGCTTGCCGCCGGCGCGCACGCAGCGCTGTGAACTGACCGCGCGCGCGTAGGGCCGCTTTTCAAGTCCGAGAAAAACTTCCTTGAACTGCACCATGCCCGCGTTGGTAAACAGCAGCGTTGGGTCGTTCGCGGGCACCAGCGGACTTGAAGCCACGACGGCGTGGCCGCGATGCTTGAAAAAATCCAGGAACCGCTGTCGAATTTCCGAGCTCTTCATGGCAATGGGAGACTAATCCCGCCCACGGGGATCGAGGACTCGTTGAATCTGATCGTAAGTAAAACCGCGGTATTGCAGAAACCGGGCCTGGCGCGCGCGTTCCGAATAACTCTTGGGCACCCGGGGACCGAATTTCTTTCGGTGGACACGGCGGACGTCTTCGAACCACTCCGGACCGTTCGGATCGAGACTGCGCGCAATGGCTTCCGGCATCACGCCTTTTTCCTGCAACTCTTTCTGGATGCGCACTGGACCGTAGCCGCGGTTCCGCCTCGCCTGAATGAGTGATTCCATGAAGCGGTCGTCGGAGACAAGGCGTTCACCGGCTAATTTTTTTACCGTTTCGGCCGCGATGGAATCGGTGCATCCTTTCCGCAACAGCTTGGCATACAGTTCCTGGTGTCCATGCTCACGCCGCGCGAGCATTTTCATGGCGATTTTTCTCGCCCCGGTCGCATCCACGGTCAATCGGGAAGGATCGTGCTTCCCGGGCATGCACCTGAATCACGGAAGGATGGAAAGATATACATTATCAGGCTTCTTCCTCCGCCATGGATTCCTCCGCCTCTGCGTCACCCGATGCCGCGCGCATCGCCGACACCGCCTTTTCGCGGATGCGTTTCTCGATCTCCGCGGCGATGTCCGGATTGTCCTTCAGGAACTGGCGGGCGTTGTCCTTGCCCTGGCCGATGCGTTCCTTGTTGAAGCTGTACCAGGCGCCGGTCTTGTCGACAATCCCGCTCTCGGCGCCGATATCGACCAGCTCGCCTTCTTTGGAGATACCTTCGTTGTAAATGATGTCGAATTCGCATTGGCGAAACGGCGGCGCGACCTTGTTTTTGACCACCTTGACGCGCGTCTGACTGCCGATCACCTCCTCGCCTTTCTTGATGGCGCCGATGCGGCGGATATCGAGGCGGACCGAGGCGTAGAACTTCAGCGCGTTACCACCGGTGGTGGTTTCCGGATTACCGAACATGACGCCGATTTTCATCCGGATCTGGTTGATGAAAACCACCAGTGTGTTCGAGCGTTTGATGTTGGCGGTGAGCTTGCGCAGCGCTTGCGACATCAGGCGCGCCTGCAGTCCCATGTGCGAGTCGCCCATCTCGCCTTCGATCTCGGCCTTGGGGGTGAGCGCCGCCACCGAGTCGATCACCACGATATCCACGCCGCCCGAGCGCACCAGCATATCGGTAATTTCTAGCGCCTGTTCGCCGGAATCCGGCTGGGATACAAGCAGATCGTCGATGTTTACGCCGAGTTTCTTGGCGTACAGCGGATCGAGCGCATGCTCGGCGTCAATGAAGGCCGCCGCGCCGCCCAGTTTCTGCGTCTGGGCCACCACGGAAAGCGCCAGTGTCGTTTTGCCCGAGGATTCCGGCCCGTAGATTTCCACCACCCGGCCGCGTGGAACACCACCGATGCCGAGGGCGATATCGAGCCCGAGCGAGCCGGTGGATATGGCCTCCACCTGCTGCACCACACCGGCATCGCCCAGACGCATGACGGAACCTTTGCCGAATTGTTTTTCAATCTGTCCCAGGGCCATGTTCAATGCCTTGGATTTATTGGTATCCATGCCTGTTCTCCTGTGCTTACCGGCGGTATTGGTCAAATCCAGCGATATTCAATCGCGATTCCTGAAAAAAACGATTATTTCACAACTAACCCGGAATGGCCTAGCCCCGCGCGAACCGTGGCCGTGAGAGCCGGGAAAAGCGAGGTTTAATGAAACTGTTTGCAACCAATCCCTGATTGAAAGATCAGCTGAGAAAATCGAGCAAACCCTGCAGTGCGGCAGCCACCGATTGCCGGCGCACCGCCTGACGGTCGCCGGTGAATAGCTGTTTGCGGCTCGTGGTGTCACGCTTCTTGCCCGCCCAGGCAAAGTAAACGGTACCAACCGGTTTTTCGGCCGTTCCGCCCCCGGGGCCGGCGAGGCCGGTGACGGCCACGGCTACCTGCGCGTGGGAGTGGGCCAGCGCGCCTTCGGCCATGGCGCGGGCGGCCTGCTCGCTCACGGCGCCATACCGCGACAGGATCGTGGTTTTTACATCCAGCATTTCGCGCTTGGCGATATTGGTATAGGCAATAAAACCGCGCTCGAACCAATCGGAACTGCCGGCTACCGAGGTAATGCGCTCAGCCGCCCACCCTCCCGTGCAGGACTCGGCCGTGACGAGCATCAGGTCGCGTTTCTTCAAAACGCGTCCGACTTCTTGTACCAGCGTATCCAGATCGGAGGAGGACATTGCTTAAACCGGAAACGTTCGAGACACCTTATAGTAACACCCACAACATCCTAATTCCGAGAACGGTCACAAACAACGCGAAGATTCGACGCAGGGTGACTTCGGATAGCCGGTGTGAAAGCCGCGCCCCGAATGGAGCGGCCAAAACGCTGGCAACCACAACGCCGAGAAACGCCGGCAATACCACGTAGCCGATGCTCCACGGCGGGAGCTTCGGTTCATCGAGCCCCAATATCATATAACCGGCCGTCGCGCTCGCGGCAACCGACATACCGATGGCTGACGAGGTGGCTATGGCCTGGCGTACCGATAGGCTGCACCAGGTCATGAACGGCACGGAGAGCGAAGCGCCGCCGATCCCGAAAATCGACGATACCGCACCAATGATCGTACCGGCGACGGTCGTGCCCCACATTCCGGGTAATCCCCGATGGGCGGAACTGGCAATCGTCTTGCGCGACATTTGCACCGCTACAAAAAACATGAACAGGACAAACATGACATGCAATGCCAGGCTCGACAGCCGATCGGCTATGCCGGCGCCCAGCAGCCCGCCGACAAGAATCCCGGGGGTTATTTTTCGAAAGACCTTCCAATTGACGGTACCGCTGCGCTGATAGGTCAACACCGTCGACAACGAGGTGAAAACGATCGTGGCGAGCGAGGTGCCGAGCGCGGCATGCATGATGATGCCGGGATCGACATGCTGCATTTCGAAGACAAAGACGAGCACCGGCACGATAATGGCGCCGCCGCCGATACCGAGCAATCCGGCCAGCACGCCGGCAACGGCACCCATCAGGGCGAGGGCGAGAAATTCCAATGGTTGTCAGTCCATGTTACGTGTTGTGGGAAGGGTAACACGCAAGACATCTAGCATCATTTTCCGGCAGACGGCCCGAGTAACCGGTCGGGAAACCAGGCGACGAACACGGGGAAAATGCAAATGCTGAGGCATAAAAAACGGGGCCCGTTGATAAATGCAGACGATATGGGTCACGGCGATAAGCCGTGAGGATTGCCGGTACTACAATAATAAGCTTGCGTTTCAGTCATGATCGAGGCGCGTATTTACTATTGATCCGGAGGATGGCAAATATTTTTTATGAGAAAGTTGCCTGCCGATAAGTGAGGGCAACGAACACCAGAAATCCGGCGCCCACCCCCATAAACAAGTTGCGTCGGCTGAGATAAAAGACGGCCAGGGCCAGACCACAGGCAACGAGACGGTCCCCCAGAGCGCTGGCGGCCAGCGTCCCGACCGGCAGAATGACGATTCTTGCCACGAGTCCGGCAAGCATGGCATAGGCAACGCACGTGATCCAGGCGAATACTTCGCTGTCGGGACGCAGGCGGCCGGAGAGCGCCACCCCGAGCGCGCGCCAAAGATAAGTTCCGGCGCCGCACGCCAGCACCAGCAGCCAGATCCGCCAATCAGACATGGCGGCGTATCAGCCGGTGAGCAAGGTAGGCCATGGTGCCGCCGACAAAGCCGCCGAGCAACACGCTCCATGACGGCGTCCATAGATGGATCAGCGGGCCGGCCAGCGCGCCGCCGGCGAGCGCCAGTATCATCAGGCGATGACGCACATCGCCGCTCAGGATCAAAATAAAATAAACCGGGTTGAGGAACACCAGGCCGAGTTTTATCAAAGGCGGCAGCGACCCGGAAACCCAATAACCGAAAATAGTGCAGGCAAGACACGCCAGCCAGTTGACCAGGGCAAAGCCTACGAAGTAGGGCAGGCGCTGTGGCAACGGCAGTTCCGGGCAGCGCCGCATGGCCGCGGCCCAACCGGTCATGGCGACCAGGTGCACGGCAGGGTAGAGCTGGTAACGGGTATGATGCCGGTCGCGAATCACCGGCATCAGCGCCATGGTCATCGGCAGGAAGCGCGCGCTGGTGAGCATGACGGCGGGCACGATGGCCAGCACCGCGGCGCCAATGGTGTGCAGCTCGACTAAAACGAGCTGGCCCGGCAAGGCCCAGATGGTCGCGGTAGACAAAAGCGCCAGCCAGATGGAGAAACCGCTTTCAAGCGCCAGGGCGCCGAAGCCGATATAGCCGGCTCCGAGCACCGCGGAGGGGACGCCGAACGCCTCGCGCGCGCCGGCCCGGAACGCGGCGGCGGACAAGGGGGTGGCCATCAAAACACGATCCGGTGCGCCGCTACCGGCAAGCTGCCGGTTCCCGGTGACAGGCTCAAGCGCATGGCCTCCTTTTCTCGCAGCCCGGTTCTATAGCTTGATCTTCGGGTCCAGCGAGTCGCGCAACGAGTCACCGAACAGGTTGAAGGCGAATACCGCCAGGCTGATCGCGACCCCCGGGAAAATGATCATCCACGGCGCCTGCTGATAAAAATCGATCGCCGCGCCGCTCAACATCAGGCCCCATGCGGGAGTAGGCTCGGTGACGCCGAGTCCGAGGAATGAGAGCGACGCCTCGAGCAAGATGGCCTGCGCGACGTACGCGGTCAGCATGATGAGATAAGGGGCGACGACATTCGGCACAATGTGACGAAAGATGATGCGGGTATGCGAAAACCCCGCGGCGCGCGCCGCGTCGATGTAAGGCAATTCGCGGATCGCCAAGGCCGAGGAGCGCACGACGCGCGCCACCTTGGGCACCATCGGCGTACCGATGGCGATAATCAAATTGATATCGATGCCAAGTACGATATTCTTGCCGAGCACCGCGACGACCGTCAACGCCAGCACGATGATCGGGAAGGACAGCAAAACGTCCATAATGCGCTGGATGACCAGGTCGGTGCGGCCGCCGAAATAGGCGGAAGCAACGCCGATGATCGCGCCCAGCGTCGATCCCAGAATCGACGACAGAAAGCCCACCGCCAGCGCCGTGCGCGCGCCGTAGATAACGCGCGAGAATACGTCGCGGCCGAACGAGTCGGTGCCGAGCGGGTGCGACCAGGAAGGCGGCGCGAGCAGATTTACATAATCCAGCGTCAGCGGATCGTACGGCGCTACCAGATTGGCGAAAGCGGCGGCTAGGCACATGACAATGATTACCAGCAAGCCCAGCGCCCCGAGCGGCTGATTGACGATAAAGGCCATCACCGGGTGCCGGCGTTTGGGCACGCGATAAGTAATAGTTGGAATGGAAGTCGCCGCCATCAGCGATACCGGATACGCGGATCGAGCGCCGCATACATCAGGTCGATCAGAAAGTTGACGACGATAAAGAAGGTGGCGACCAGCAAAACCAGGGCCTGTACCATGGTATAGTCGCCCCGCGCCGTCGCCTCGACAAAGAGTTTGCCGATGCCGTTTAAATTGAACACTTGCTCGGTGACCACCAGACCGCCGATTAAAAAAGCGAATTCCAGGCCGATGACCGTCACCACCGGCAGCATGGCGTTGCGCATGGCGTGCCGCGACACCACCAGGCGCTCTAACACGCCTTTGGCGCGCGCGGTGCGAATATAATCTTCTTGCAGCACTTCCAGAATCGACGAGCGCGTCATGCGCGTGGCGACCGCGGAATAGCGGTAGCCGACGGCGAGCGCCGGCCAGATGAGCTGCGATAGATTAGCGGCGGGATTCTCAAGCAATGGCGTAAAGGTGAGCGGCGGATGCCAGGAGAAGAATGTTAATAACAACAGGATAATGATCATGCCGAGCCAGAAGGAGGGGATCGCCAGCCCGGCGATGGAAATGACACGGACGGTATAATCGATCCAGGTATCTTTAAATATGGCCGAAAGCGTGCCGAGCGGCAGGGCGATCAACACCGCGAGGACGGTCGCCATCACCGCTACTTGCAGCGACAGTTCGAACCGAATGCCGATTTCATAGGCGACCGGCTTGCCGGTCCACATGGAGTACCCGAAATCGCCCTGCGCAACCCCGGCCATCCACTTGAAAAACTGGACGTAAATCGGCTGGTCGAGACCCAGACGCACGCGCTCCGCCTCGATGACGTGCTGGGGAACAGCGCCGCCTTCGCCCAGGAGCATGACCTCGACGATGTCGCCCGGCATGATCCGGAGCAGGAAGAAGACCAGGATGGCGACGCCGAGCAGCGTCGGGATCATCAGCAGAATGCGTTGAAGTATATAACGCAACATGGCGATAACGGCCGGGCGGGGTTACACCCTGCCCGGCCCGGGAAAGCGCCTACCGGTCAAGCCAGACGTTGGCCAGATCCTGATTGACATAATGGCTGGGCGTGATATTCCAACCCTTCATCTGTTTATTGTGCACGATAATGCGGTGCCACCAGATAGTCGGGATGGTATAGGCCTGCTCCAGCGCGTGCCGCTCGAATTCGCGCAACAGCGCGTAACGTTTTTTATTGTCCAGTTCTCCCGACTGTTTCTCGTACAGTTCGTCCAGCTTACGGTCGATATGATGCGCATAGTTGATCGACGACTTATCGGACGAGAGATACTTCTGGAGCTGGAGGTTAGGCTCATCCATAAAATCGCAGTTGAAGTCGAGCGCGGCGTCGTAGGCGCCGCCTTCCTTTTGTTGCGCGGCCAGATAAAGCCGCGTTTCCAACTGCTGGTGCTCCACGTTCACGCCGATTTGACGCCATTGGTCAATGAGGAAAACGCCCACCGGCGTGTACGGCATGGGGATGTTGCGATTGGTGAACTTGAAGGTCAGGTTTTCCTGCCCTGCTTCCTTGAGCAGCCGTTTCGCCTCGGCACGCGACGCGGCGATATCGACCGAGAAACCGGGCATCTTCACCAGCTCTTGTCCACTGGCGGCCAATTCGTAGCCCGGACGCAGGATGCCGCCGACAAGGCGCACCAGCGCGATTTTCGACAACGCATCCGCGCCGCCCCAGCGATCGACGGCAAGCGACAGCGCTTTACGCACGCGCGCATCGTCGAACGGTTTTTTCAGGGTATTGAAGCTGACCACCAGGCTGCAGACCCACGGACTCTCCACCACCACCGCTTTGTCGCCCAGGGTCTGGACCAGCCGGTCGCGGTCGGCCG
>Ga0209109_10000909_pt1 | contig 16302 bp, 17 predicted proteins | sample Rifsed10ft2_FD_184004 | JGI IMG/M metagenome (GOLD analysis project Ga0209109, IMG submission 184004) | Soil microbial communities from Rifle, Colorado, USA - sediment 10ft 2 (version 2) | ecosystem: Environmental > Terrestrial > Deep subsurface > Rock core/Sediment | place: Rifle, Colorado... | reverse complement strand
CCAGCGCCGCGGGATCGGCGCGTGCGTGCGTGAGCTGCTCGTGGAGCGCCGCGTCGCCTCCCTTCAGCCCTGCGAGAAAGTGCTGATCGAGCCCGAGCAAACCGTCGCGACTATACAAGTCGTCGAAGCCGAGGCCAAAGCCGCTTACCGGAACAGTGGATGCCGCCAATGGAAGCGTAAGTCGGAAATAAAAAGGAAAATTATATCAATCGCTATGAGATAATTCAGGCTCTAATCGCCGGCATTGCGACACCACAACGAACATGGATAAACCCGACTGGCGCACTCCGGGCGTGGTATTGGCGTGCGGTAGCATCATCTTGATGCTGTCACTCGGTATTCGTCAGAGCTTCGGCCTGTTCTTGCAGCCGATGAGCGGCGAACTCGGCTGGGGGCGCGAAACGTTCGCTTTCGCGCTGGCGTTGCAGAACCTGGTTTGGGGCGTGGCGCAGCCGTTCGCGGGCATGATCGCCGACAAATTCGGTGCAGCGCGCGTAATCGTTTCCGCCGGCGTGCTCTATATGCTTGGCCTTGCGCTGATGGCCTATTCCGAAACTGGACTGGCTTTCGACATCAGCGCCGGCATTCTCGTGGGGCTGGGCCTGAGCGGCTCGGCATTCGGCGTGGTGATGGGCGTCGTCGGCCGCGCGTTTCCGTCCGAAAAGCGCAGCATGGCGCTCGGCGCAGTCGGCGCCGGCGGCTCCTTCGGCCAGTTCATCATGCTGCCGTACGGCCAACTGCTGATCTCGCAGTTCGGATGGCTGAACGCGTTGCTGGTCCTTGCCGCATCCTCTTTCCTGATCGTTCCGCTTGCTTCGGCATTGGTGGGCAGAAACGCCGCCGCAGCGAGCAGCAGTCAGAGTATGAGCGAGGCTTTGCGGGAAGCCGCCGCTCACCGCGGTTTTTGGTACCTGACGGCCTCGTTCCTGGTATGCGGCTTCCAGACCCTTTTCATCATGGTGCATCTGCCGGCCTATCTCACCGACAAGGGCATGACGCCGCTGGAAGGCATGACGGCACTCGCGCTGATTGGACTTTTCAATATCGTGGGCTCTTACTTGTGCGGGGTTCTCGGCGGCTATCTCAGCAAGAAATATCTGCTTTCGTGGATTTACGCCATTCGCGGAGTTGCGATCCTTGCTTTCGTCACGCTTCCCCTGACTCCCTGGTCTACGTGGATCTTCGCGGCGGTGATCGGATTCACCTGGTTGGGCACGGTCCCGCTCACCAACGGACTGGTGGCGCAAATCTTCGGCGTCAGGTACCTGTCCACGCTGTTCAGCATCGTCTTTCTCGGCCACCAGATCGGCAGCTTCCTCGGCGGCTGGTACGGGGGCTATATGTTCGACCTCACCGGCTCGTACCTGACGGTTTGGATGGTCGCCGTCGGGCTCAGCGTGCTCGCAGCGGTTCTATGCCTACCGATCGACGAGCGCGAACTGTCCACGTTGCCGGTCAGGAGGCCGGCGGTATGACCCAGAGTCGCAAGATCCTGGTATGGGCGATGCTTGCGGCTCTCGCCGCACTGGTGGCCTACTTCGGCTTCCGCGGCTACGTGAGCGCGGATATGTTGTTCAATATCGGCAACTCGTTTTACTGTTAACCATTCCTGGAGGGTCATATGGCGGAGCAAAGCGCAGAAAAACGCAGAAAGGTCACGATCCCCACGCTCGTGGAAAAGATGAAGAAGCGCGAGCCGATCGTGCAGCTTGCGGTCTACGATTTCGAAACCGCGATCATCGCCGACCGCGTCGGCATCGACATCCTGTGCGTCTCGGATACCGGCGGCATGGTCCTGTTCGGCCACGAAACCACGACTTCCGTGTCGTTCGAGGAAGTGATGTTTATGGCCCAGGCGGTGAAACGCGGATCCCAGTACGGCCTGCGCATGGTAGACATGCCGTACATGAGCTTCCATCTTTCGGCCCAGCAGGCGGTCGACAACGCCGCCAAATACGTATCGCAGGGTGGCGCCGAAGTGATGAAATGCGAGGGCAATCAACATCACGCCAAGTACATCGAGGCGATCATCAAGGCCGGCATTCCGGTGCAGGGTCACATCGGCATCACGCCGATGCGCATGCCGCAGCTCGGCGGCTTCCAGGCACAGGGCAAAACAGCGGAACGCGCGAAGGAACTGGTGGACGACGCTTGGGCCATGGTCGATGCCGGCTGCTTCTCGATCATGTGCGAGGTAACGACTTCGGAGGTCTGCGAATACCTGGCCGAAACGCTGCCGGTGCCGGTCATCAGCCTCGGCGCGGGCAACCAGGCCCACGGCGTCCACATCATCGGGTCGGACCTGTTCCATCTTTACGAAAAGCACGTGCCGCGCCACTCGAAAATCTACGTTGACCTGGTGCCCATCATCGAGAAAGGCCTGAGCGATTATCGCGACGAGGTGCGCAAGCGTATCTATCCCGGCAAGGAGCACACGGTCTTCATGAAGGAAGACGAGCTCAGGAAATTCAAGGAAAAGATCGGCTGGAAGAGCAGCGGGCCGCGCTCCCAGGCCGGCTGAAGCTGCAGGAGAATCAAGTTGGAACGGCACTAGAGCGTGCCGACATCGTCCGGGCTGTCCAGGGGCGTGGCCGCATGCCTCTGTTTTTTCGCGGTGGACTCGTGCTGGAATTGATCTGCCTGCTGCTCGCGGCCTTCGGCGTGGGTGCGCTGATCGGCGCAGTCGGCATCGGCGGCGTACTGCTGATCCCTGCGCTCACCGCGTTCGCCGGTCTCGGCATCCATGAGGCGATGGCGACCGCGTTGTTCACCTTCACTTTCACCGGCATCACCGGCACCGTAATATTCCAGCGCCGCGGCAGCATTGACTGGCGAATTACGGCGCCGGTATGCGCGGGCGCGCTGCCGTTCGCATTTGTCGGCGCCTGGCTCAACTCGCATACACGGCCGACCGTGCTCGCCCTCCTCCTCGCTGCGGTTATCATCTTCGCCGGGGTGTATACCCTGGCTACGTGGCGCGGCATGCGTGATCCCGCGTTTCACGGAAAGCACGGGCTCCAGCGCCTGCTGTTGACGGCGATCGGGGCGGTTGCCGGGCTCGGATCGGGATGGACCGGGGTGGGTGGCCCGGCGCTGTCGGTGCCGCTGATGGTCCTGTTCGGCTTCCCGGCCCTCATCTCCATCGGTGCGAGTCAGGTCATCCAGATTATCGCAGCGGTTTCGGGCACGCTGGGCAACCTGAGCTTCGGAGCGGTGGATTTCACCATCGCCGCCGTGGTGACGGCCCTGGAGATTGCCGGTGTTTACGTCGGGGCCCGTATCGCGCACGCCGTCAGTCCCGGCCCCTTGAAACGGTTCGTTGCCTGGCTGTGCATCGTCGTGGGTATTTTTCTGATCGTCCGCGCCCCCGGGATGACCTGATGCCAGCGACAGCGCTGCAGGACTACTTCGTCGGGTTGCGCGTCCCGCAGCTGGAACTTGACGAAAGGGTGGCGACCCCGCTGCGCTTCAGCAATCCGCAGGAGGAGCATCTCGCGACGCGCCGCGGCTGCGGGCTGTTCGATTTTTCGTTCATGGGTTGCGCCGAGATTGCGGGGCGCGAGTGTCTCGCCTGCATCGATTACGCCCAGACACGCTGGCTGGACAGCCTTCCTTCCGGGAAACTCGCCTATACCTTGCTGCTGCGCGAGGACGGCACGGTGCTGAACGACGCAACTGTCTGGCATATCGAGAGCGGCCGCTACTGGCTGATGTCGGGACGTCGCGCTGATCTACTGCATCTGCGGGATATTGCAGGGACATTTGACGTCACTTTCCGGGATTTGTCGTCGCAGCACGCGGTGCTCGCCGTCCAGGGTCCGCGCGCTACCTCGCTCGTCAGGCGGTGTCTGCGCGACATCGCCCCAGCCCTGCCGCCCTATTACGGCTTCGCCGCATGTCGGTTTGATACGGCGCCCTGCCTGATTGCCCATATCGGCTACAGCGGCGAGAGCGGATACGAACTCGTCATCGGGTCGGCTCATGCTCCAGCCCTGTGGCAGAAGTTGCTCGATACCGGAAGAGATCTCGACTTGCGGCCGTGCGGGTTCGAGGCCGTGGATTCGCTGCGCATCGAAGCGGGGCACTTGCTGTTCTCGCGCGAGCTTGCGCTGCCCGCGTACCCCGCGGAGCTGGGATTGTCACACCTGACGGACGTTTATCGCGGACGATTCCATGGATCCGGCGGGCTGCTCGCGGCGCGCCGCACCCTGCCGCGGTTCTGTCTGGTCGGCTTGCTGCCGGTAGAGCGCAGCTCGACCGACCTCGGGACCTTACAACAAGTCGCCGACATCGCTCGCCATCCGATCGGAGCGGGGAGAGGATTGATGACCAGCGCAGCCTATTCGCCGCTCTACTCGCGCACCCTCGGTCTCGGTTACGTGAGCCCGGCCGATCACTACCCCGGCACTCGCGTTACGCTGGCAGGCGGCGTTCCCGCCATCGTCGCCCGGCGGCCGTTTTACGATCCGGCCAAGGCGCTCCCCCGGCGTGCGTCCTGATCCGCCGTCCTGGCCGCCTGCCTTTCGGCGGCCAGAACGGTATTGGCGACCAGCATCGCAATCGTCGTCGGTCCCACGCCTCCCGGCACTGGGGTGATGGCGGCAGCGACGTCGCGCACGCTTGCAAAGTGCACGTCACCTACGAGCCCCCGCCCCGGCACCCGGTTGATGCCCACATCGAGGACTACGGCGCCGGGCTTCACCATGTCGCCGGTTATCAACTCCGGGCGGCCGGCAGCGACAACCAGGATGTCGGCCAGCCGCGTCACCCTGCCCAGGTCGCGGGTCTTGGTATGGCATACCGTGACGGTTGCGTTCCGAGCGGTCAGCATCAGTGCCACTGGCTTGCCGACGATCGCGCTCCTGCCGACCACCACGGCATGGCTGCCCTCGATCGCTGCGCCGGCCTCATCGATCAACGCCATTACCGCGCGCGGCGTGCAGGGCTCGAATAGCGCGTGGCCCGAGACGAGCGCGCCGAGATTGCGCCAGGTGAACCCGTCCACGTCCTTTTCCGGGTCGACCGCCTGCGTAATGCGTTCAGGGTGAAAATGGCCGGGCAGCGGCAACTGGATCAGGATGCCGTGAATGCCTGGATCGCGATTGAGCCTTTCGATCTCCTCGAGCACCGCCGCCTCGCTGCATCCCGACTCGAATTCGTGCATCTCGGAGTGCACCCCGACCTCCGCACAGGCTTTGACCTTGTTGCGGACATAGGCCCTGGACGCCGGGTTGTCGCCAACGATGATGACTGCCAGGCCCGGCGTGATCCCGCGCTCCTTGAGCGCATCCGCGCGCTTCTTGCATCCCTCGCGGACCGCCCGTGCTGCGGCGTTGCCGTCGATGATCTTCGCCGTCATGCTCTGAACCCGGCCGCGATGAACGACAGCATCCTTGCCGCCATAAAGTGTTATGGCAGATACTGCGCCCCTTGGCGCGGTTCAGGCAAGCGAAGGTGCGAGAACGAGCGTAGCGCGCGCTTGGTACGCGGCTTCAGCCCGGGTCGAATCCGGGAGGGTAGGTCAGCGGAAGTCTAGCGTGCGCTGGCGATCAGCAGCGCGCTAGGCATGCTGTATCTCGGCGCCCTTCAGCTGCTTGAAGAACTCGGCGTTGGGGCTGCAGGCAAGTGGCCCCCGCCCGAGCCAGTCGACGGCGAGCACGCGAGCGCAGGCCTTTCTGTCGCTGCATGACGCGCAGCGGCGCAGCGCGGCGGCGAGGACCTCCGGGCCGGCGGCCTTCTCGGCCTGGGTGACGGACAGCCCGTGGCGCTTCAGAACCCCGAAAAACGGCAATGGCTCGGGGTGCCACCACGCGTCGAGTACGCGGTAGGCGAGCAGCACTCCAAGTGCGAGCCAGGCGGCGGTCAGGGTGAGAGAGATTGCTGTATCCATGGCTACCTCCTCGTCGCATGTTATGCCGCTGCCGAAGGGGCGCCTTGATCTAAATCAAACTCCTGGCGTGTATCGAGCATCGCGCCGCGCGCTGCCCCCGCTGCTGCGGGTGCAGCTCCGCAGAACGATTAAAAGAAACGTACGCGGCTACGGATTGGGGGGTGGAGGGGGTGGCCCGTTCCCGGGGTTGCCAACGAGCACCGGCGCGCGGCGGCGTTTCTTGAACCATTGCCAGGCCCACACGACCCCTCCAAGCGCGAGGCCCATTGCCATCAGATCGGCCCGCTTCAGCGCGGCCGCGCCAAGCAGGAAGAATCCCGCGACGGCGAGCACGAGCCGATCGTAAGCACTCAGCGGATTGACGAGCCACCCCCAAAAGGAGGCCGACAGCAGCACGAGACCGGCCACCACCAAGCCAAACGCGAGGAGGACCGGCAGCGTAATCCTCGGAAACTCGAGAAGCGCGGGGTTGAAGATGAAGACGTACGGGACCACGATCCCAATGAATGCGAGCTTCAGCGCGCGGAAGCACGTCTCCCAGAAACTGCACTCGGCGATCTTGGAGCCGGCGGCTGCCGTGATGGCGATCGGCGGCGTGAGGGTGGCGAACACCGCGTAGTAGTAGATGAACATGTGCGCCGCCATGCGGTTGAAGCCCGCCTCCTCCAGGAACGGCGCGAGGACCAGTGCCAGGATGATGTAGGTCGCCGCCTCGATGATCGCGGCGCCGGTGACCAACGTCAGGATCATGACGATGGGCAGCGCCAGCATTGCGACCTGGCCGACCGGGCTGATGATGAGAGCGTTTCCAAGGTTCACTCCCAGGCCCGTCGACTGCACCGTCTGCGCAACCGGGCCGACCAGCGCCAGGAGCAGACCCAGCTCGGCGGCGGTCTTGGCTCCATCGAGCAGGCCGTCCACGATCTGGCGAAGCGTCGGGCGGTACTTGCCCTGGATCAGCAGCGCTGTAGCCACCGCGATGACGAGCGCCCAGAATCCGGCGAGCTTCATCGTGTAGTCCTTGATCAGCAGCGCGCTCAGGACCCCGACACCGACCAGGAACGTGGGCAGGACGCGGCCCACCAGGTGCCAATCCGCCGACTGGCGGACACGAGGCATCTGCGAGACGCGGGCGTTGAAGTAGATTCCGACTCCGACCGCCGAATAGTAAAGAATGGCGGGGATCGTCGCCGCAAGCGCCACCTCGATGTACGGGACGTTCAGGTAGAACGCCATGACGAATGCGCCCAGGCCCATGATGGGCGGCATGATGAGCGCCCCCGCCGAGGCTGCAGCCTCGACAGCGGCGGCCATCGGCGGCTGGACGCCTTGCTGCTTCATGGCGGGAATGGTGACCCGGCCCGTGATCACCACGTTCGCCACGGCCTGGCCCACCATTGTCCCGACCAGGGCGCTCCCGACGAGGGCAGGGTAAGCTGCTCCGCCGCTCACCCGCCTGCCCACCGCCTTGCCCAGCTCGAGGATCGCACCGACCGTGCCGGTGCTGGCCATCACCCCGCTAAAGAGCAGCACGTAGAAGACCACGTCGGCCGTTAGCGGAATCAGCCAGTAGGTCCCGAAAACCGGGTGCAGCGTCGTAAAGCTCAGAACCCAGCCGATCCCGTAGTTCGGGTGGCCCCAGAAACTGGGCAGCAGGTCCCCGAAGAGGAAGTAGACAAAGGCAGCTACCGTGAAAAGGACTATGACCAGGCCCCAGGAGAAGTAGCCGGCGACACACAGGGCGGCCAGGGCATTAAGCCCGACCGCGATATCCACGTTGTTGAGCATGCCCAGCGAGTTCTCGAGGCGAACGAGGTTTGCCCGTATGTAGAACGTCGCGAGCAGGCCGGCGAACAAGGCATACGACAGGAGAACCAGTTTGAAAGCGAAGAGCGCCCGAGAGCGCTCCGGCCCCTTCATCAGGATCTCCTCCATAGTCTTCAGGACCACGATGGAAAAGATGGCGCCGAAAAAGATCGCGTAGTGCTCGGACGGGCCAGTCGTCTGCCACCAGACAAAAGACAACTCGTACAGGACCAGGGCCGCGGCCTCGATATTCACGATCAGCGCGATCACCCGCGCCGCTTTCTCCCTCAGGCTCATGTCGTCTCCCAGTTCGACAGCGATTGGCCGGGGCTGCGGCGGGCGCGGAACTCCCGCCCCCGCCTCGCCCCAAGCCCAGGGTTTCCAGACCGCTTACCGTTCTATTTTCCTATCGCTATCGGCTTCCAGATCTTTTCCGGCGGCCACATCCCCGCTTCTTCGAATGCCCGCTTCGCGCCGGGATGGATCTTATTCTTGTGCTTCCAGTCGAAGGCGAAGGGTGAAACCATCGTCTCCTTGTTCCAAAGCGCGCCGATCGTGCTTAGCGTGCCGGCCTTCGGTCCGATCTCGATGAACGCCTTGGTTACCTCATAGGCCAGCTCGTCCGGGAAATCCTTGTGCACGGTCCGCGTGCCGATGTCGGCGTAGATCTCGAACGGCTGCGGCTGGTTGGGGAGCGTGTTGGCCGGGATCGTGACGGCATATACGGGGAAGCCAGTCTCGCGCACGACCCGGTTCACGACTTCTTTCGGCCACGGAATCATGTAGTACTTCCTGGCCGAGGCGGCGATCCGCGTGACGGTTGGACCGAGCTGGAAGCGCTTCTGGGTCGCGTCCACGTTCACGGACAACAGCCCGGCCGCGGCCTGCCCGTCGAAGAGCGCGTCGAGCCCTCTTACCGGCCCGAGGTTATTGATCCTCGTGTTGTCGCTGGTGATCCCGTATCCCTTGTCCAGCATGAAGGTGACGGCGCCGCCCCAATGGGTTTGCGTCTTGAGGCCGATGCCGATCGGCTTGCCCTTGAGGTCTTCCACCCTCTTGAGGTTGGGATCGAACGTGACAAACCAGGATTGCCCGAGCATGTACTCGCCGTAGAGGTGCCGCCAGTCGTCTGACTTGATCGGCTCATCGAAGAACGGCTTGTAGGCGTTCTCTGCGAGGTAGATGGCCAAGGTCGAAGAGCCGAAGGTCGCCGTCTTCTGCAGGTTCTTGTCCGTCGCCATCACCTTCAGGTTGTGCACGTATCCCCCGGTTTCCTGCTGGACCGGCCGCACCCACGGGTGGCTCGTGGCCACGTAGCGGTCGAAGATGATGTAACCCTCCCAGCCGCCACCGAGCGGATACTGGAGGTAGGGGACCCGGACTTCCGGACGCGCCTTCGCCTGCTTCTTCTTCTCCTGCGCGGCTACTCCGGCCGGCAGGGCCCCCGTGACGAGGGCCGCCAGCATTGCTGATACTGTTCTGCGTCTATGGTTCATTTTCGTCACCTCCTATGGTAGCCGTTATTCAGGATACGACACCGGGGCAGCCTGCACGCTGCCTAACAATGCGCTGCCGGCAATCACAACGCCGATACTCTGAAGAAAACGTTTGATGTATGTCATGACACCCTCCTTTTCTGGTTGAATTGCCAACAACGTCACGAAACGATGCTCACTGTCTTTTTGTTGTTCGATTCGCAAAAAATCAATAATAAGTTTCTCATTCTTTACGCCGCCATCCCGTTCACCTTGCTCCCGACGAAGCGAGGTAACGCGCGATGAGCGACGAAAGGCGCCGCATCACGAGATATCCAGACGCGGGGTCCGCCTCGAGCACGTTCAGCACCCGCTTGCCGTTGATCCTCAACAGCGTCGAGCGCTCCAGACACGTCGCCTTGGCGATCCGTACCGGCTGGCTTTCCAGCAGCGCAGCCCACCCGAACACCTCCCCTTTCCTGAGCATGAAGCCGGCAGGCCTGGTACGGTCGTCGCGGCCGATCAGAAATTCCACGCGTCCCGACTCCAGCACGTAAAAATCGTCGGCGGGATCGCCAACTTCATAAAGGGTACCGCCCTGCGGGTACTCTTCACGCCTCGCCAGCGCGTTGATTTGCGCGAGGGTGCCTTCGGAGATACCCGCAAACAGCTCACCGACGTTGAGCGCGCCCGGGGTATCAATGTAGATCGAGTCGTTGTCCACTTCCGCCTTAAAGCAATTAAGCGGCATTTCGGCGAGCCCGAGAGGCGAACCGCTACGGATGTCCCATTGCCAGAGATGCTGGTGACAGGTCAGCACAGATCCGTCGTAGAGCCCCTCTGCCAACGACACATCCTGATGCGGGCACGTTGCCTGGCAGGCGAAATACTCCTCGCCGGAGTTGGCAACCAGCACCTTGAGCCCTTCCCCGGCATCGAACTCTGCCATTCCGTTCGTCGGAACGTCCGCGCGACGGCATACGAACTTTCGCGGCATCAGCTGAATTTGTCGTAACGTATGTTGTCGGTCGTCAGTCTTGCTTCCAGTAACAGCATGCGGATCGCCGCATCCACCGCCGGCGGCGGTCCCGCAACAAAAGCGCGCAGGTTGTGATACTTGCCTGTCATGTGGCGTGCCGCTGCTTCGTGCACCAGCCCCCTGTCAAAGGCTAGCGCCGGGTAGCGTTGCGCGGCATCACCCGGCGCGTCTTCGTCTGAAAGCACAATCGTGACCGTGAGTTTCTGCGAAAACTCGGTGCGGAAGCGCGACAGCTCCGCAAGAAAGAACGCATCCTTCATCGAGCGTACGCCAAAGAAGACGTGGCCGCTGTACTGATCAAAATAGTGTTCCTGGCAAGCGCGCTCCAATATCGACATCATGCCGGCAATGCCGCTGCCACCGGCGATGCACAGGATGCTCTTGGCCATGGCCGGGAAAAAGGTCGCGGTCCCGAGCGGACCGAACAGCTCTATTGGTTTGTCTTCGATATTGCCGTTGAACAGCCATTCGGAGACTCCTCCGCCCGGCTTCTTCTTCACGGCGAATTCCAGGCGACGCGCGCTGCGTTCATAGTTCACCATGGAATAACCTCGATAGCCCGGCACGTTCGGCACCCGCATCACCATGAATTGCCCCGCATCGAAATCGCAGGGCGCCTCCAGCGCGACAGAGAAGCTGATGACGTCGCGGGTCAGCCTGCGCGCGTTGCGCACCGTTCCGCGACCGGCCGCCGGCAAACAGGCGCCGGCATCCATGTTGTATACGAAATTGGCGACTTCGAGACTGCAGTCACTGCGCGCCGCACCCTGGCACATCAGAAACTCGCCTGGCTGCTTGAGATATTTGCGGCCCGGAGCCTGCGGCCACAGGTCGTCGACTTCCCCGGACACCAGCCGCGCTTTGCAGGTCCCGCAAGTGCCGCTGCCGCACTCGTAGGGCAGATTGATGCCCGCGGCCAGGCCGGCGTAGAGTATTCGCTCGTTTTCCGTGGCGGGAAATTGAAAGGCGCGGTTTCTCGCATTGAGCTGGATTCTCATGGGCCGCGTCGCCATACCCCGTCCGCTTCAGAGCGGGATGTGATAGCCGATGCCGAGCATGCGAGTATCGAGCTTCACCACTCGTCTGAGCAACAGCAATTTCCCGTCATCGAACTTCACCGTGTCCAGGTACTTACCGACCGCGAACAACTCGGTGCTCCCACCCTCGAGCGCCGTCCTGAAAACTTGCAGCGCGCTCACGACATCGCCCTGCTGCCGCGCCGTGTCAAAACGCACCGTATAAACCGTCGCATGGCGGGTCAGCGGCGAGTGGTCGCTGTTGTGCCGGGGCAGCTGGGTGAGCAGGGTCGTCATGCCTTTCTTGTCATGATCCAGCCAGATCATGTCCCTGCGGATCTCCGGGCTGTGCGTCGCGATCGTGTAGCGGAACTCTTCGTCGCACAAATCGAGATACCCCTTGAAATCTTTATCGTCCAGCAACAGGCAGGAGCGATAAATCAGCTCCTCGACTAAGGGTCGATCCAGCATCTTGTCCCCCAAAGGCTGGCCGTCCGTCGGAACGGCACGCACGCTATCGCACGTTGAAACGTCAGGCCACCGCCGATACCTTGCGCTCGTCGAAGGGATCGAACGCCTTGCGTCCGATGCGCCTGCTCCACTCGGCGTAGTAGTGCCGCATGCCGATTTCATCGTGTATCGTCGAGTTCTCTTCGCGTCCGTGCAGCACCCACCGGCTGTCCGTCCCCTCGCGCATGGCCCTGCCCTGGCCGTGCACCCCCAGCAAATCCTCGTGCAGGTTGCGCCCGAACGGTCCCCAGATGGTGTTGTGGTCGAAAACGCGTTGTGCCCGCTGCTCCCGCGTGTCGCTCTTCAACCCGACGCCCCGATACTCGATGATCACCTTGTTGGGACCCAGCGGAACCATCGTATCCATCCGCAGCACGGAAGTGCGCAGGTTGTAGGTTATGCCTGGAAAGAGATCGATCAAGATCCAGCCGCCGGGGGCGAGCCCGGGCCAGCCCACGCCGCGCGCCTTGCTCCCCTCGTACGCGTCGTATTTGATCTCCATCGATCCGACCAGGACATGCCCGTTAGGATAGCCGACGCATTTGCGGTCGAAATAACCGGGCTGCAACATGCCGGTCACCCGGTTAAAGTAGTGCATGTAGTCGTGATAGAACTCGCTGTTGGTGTCATGCCACAGCTTGAAGTTGGTGTTGACGATCGCGCGGTGGTAATGGAATACCTCGAGCGGCATGCCAATATAAGGCTGCAGCTCGCTCATCGCGTTCCCGATGAACTCCTGCAGCGGCCCGCAGTTGTCGTCGACGTTGACCCATACGAACCCGCCATACCCCGTCTCGGTGCGCACTTCGCGCAACGCCGCATCCTCCTTGCGGAAACGGGATTGATAGCCCTGCTCCTCGCGTGAGATGTCGATGCAGTTGCCCTTCGCGTCGAACGACCAGGCGTGGAAAATGCACGTGATGCGCTTGGCGTTGCCCGCTGGATCGTAGAGCAGCGTATTACCGCGGTGCGGGCAGATATTGTAGAAGCTGCGCACTTTCGCGTCCTCGCCGCGGACGATGACCAACGGCGTGCCGCCGGGGTGCTGGAACGTGCGGTAATCGCAGGCGTTCGGAATTTCCGACTCGTGGCACGCGATGTACCAGCAGCGGTTGAAGATCTTCGCGCGCTCCTCCTCGAATATCCGCTGGTCGGTATAGATGCGGCTGTCGACGTAATGCGAAGACGGAAACTTGGGGAGTTGTTCCCATTGAGCGGAATTCTTGGCCATCTCTGCTATCTCCTCGATCTAATCCGGCAACGCTGCGGTCAAATCTCGTACGACAAGGCAGGGTTCATGCCAATTGCTTGATTTAATAATGAAAGCCTGGAAATCAGTGCTTCAACATCAGCTGATTCTACCGCTTTCGGAACACGATTTGACCTGCATCAAAAAAGTCCGCCAGGTGCCTGATAATGTTCGGTTGTCCTTGTCAAAAAAAGCGGGCCCGTTCGGGCCCGCTGGTTTTCCCTTTTTCCGGCAAATGCCCCGACAGGCGGCTATTTACAATTCGTCATGCAGCGCACTGCCTTGGAATCCGGACGGTCGTCGACCAGAAAGCCGTCACGGTTCGGCATCTTGATACGCGCCATGCTGTTCTGGTCGACAGCCCCATCGGCGGGGAGCAAGCCGTTCAGATTGAGCAGATACGCCGATACTGCATAGATCTCGTTGGTATTCAGCGTTTGCGGGCTGTCCATCGGCATCGTGCGACGGATGTAGTCGAACAGGATCGGAGCATAGGGATACATGCTTCCCGGCGTAACTATCCGGGGGCTGCCCTTGAACGAGCCGATACCGCCCACCATCGCACCGTATACGCTGCCGCCCTTGGCATCCGCCCCATGACAGGCCGTGCACTTGGCCTCGTAGATCTTCTTGCCTTGGGCGACGGTCCCTCTGCCGGGTGGTAATCCGGCGCCATCGGGCGTGCGGATGTCGATGTTCCACGCGCCGAGGTCGGCTTCGCTGACGGGCTGGCCGAAACGCGGCTTGTCCGGCAGCGGCTGCACGGCATGCGGGCCAGTGGCGCCCAGCGGAATGCCGGTCGCGGATTTGACGGCCATGCCGCCACCGGTGCCCGCACAGCCGATTACGGCAAGAGCAGCGGCCGTCGACGCAGCCAGCAGCTTAAGCTTTGCCAATGCCATTGGTCACCTCCCCCTTCGCACCGACGATCCATGGCTGGATCGCGTTGTGGTGTTGCACGAATCCCACGATGGCCCGCGTTTTCTGCAGATCCTGAACAGACGGTTGAACATAACCGGTGCTGTCGACCGCGCGACTCATGAGCACCGCGGGGCCGCCGTTCCAGTTCCATCCGATCTTGAAACGGGTCAGGCACTTGTCCATGACCGGCTCTTCCAGCATCGCTTCGCGCCAGTTCTGGCCACCGTCGAAAGAAACGTCGACATGGCGGACCTTGCCGGCGCCGGACCATGCGAGCCCGGTGACTTCGTAGAAGCCCGGACGTTTCAACGTTTGCCCACCCGACGGCGAAGTGATGACGGACTTGCATTCCATCACCATGCTGAATTGCCGCCACTTGCCTTCCGGCATCGGGTCGGTATAACGCGCCGTTTCGCTGCGAAAGTGCCACGGCTGTTCGCCGAGTTTGATCCGGCGCAGCCACTTCACGCTGACGTTGCCCTCCCAACCCGGGATCACCGCTCGTACCGGATAACCGTTTTCCGGGCGCAGTGCCTCGCCGTTCATCGCATACACGATCAGCGTGTCGTCGAGCACCTTCTCGATGGGTATGGAACGCGTGTGCGCCGAGCCATCCGCACCCTCGAACAGCACCCACTTCGCCTTGGGATCGATACCTGCTTCCTCCAGCAGCGTTGCGGCCGGCACGCCCGTCCACAGCACACCCGACAGCAGTCCATGGGTCTGCTGCACGGTCTTCGATGCGGGCTTCAGCCAATCCGTAAGGCCGTTGCCCGAGCACTCGTGGAAATGGAAGCGCGACACTGATGGATAGCGCACGAGATCATCCATCGCGAACGTCAGCGGCTGACTCACCATGCCGTGGATCACCAGGCGGTGGGCTGCGGGATCGATGTCCGGCGTTCCGGCATGGTGACGCTCGAAGATGAGACCGTTCGGCGTGATGATGCCGGGCTGGTACTGCAGCGGCGTCATGCTCCAGTCCGACCAGTTCTGGCGGTTGACAAACACGTCGGAGCGCCGGCGCACGACATGTTTTTCGAACTTCGATGGCATCCCGTATTCCGTCGCCGGAATTCCCTTGCCCATGGTTCTGTTGGACTCGGGAACCGGCAGCGGCGCCGCGCTTGCAGCCGTGGCGCCGACCGCGCCCGCGGCAAGCGTGGTGCCCGCCATGGCCATGCCCCTGCCCAGAAAACGGCGCCGGTCCATCGAATGCAAGCGCGCATCGATTTCCGCCGGCAACAGAGTCTTCTTCTTTCGAGTGGAAGGAGCGTTACTGACCTGCGTCTTTTCAGACATAAACTCACCCTCCTTTGGTGGTCGTGCTGTGACGATCTTATTGGCTGCCAATTATGGCCTCGTAAATGAGAACTGTCAGCAATACGGCCGGCAAAATCCTATCCTATTGAAAACAAGTTAAAAAGGAAGAGACCCTGCGACGGAGAGACATAGCGCTGCTACAGCGGCATATGGGCAGGGGCGGCGCGCCTGCTGCCGTTCCAGCTTGTTACTCCAAGCTTGGGCGCCTTGCCCGCCGCCGGTAATCAGGGCATTTGGAACTGGCTGGCTTACCCGCGAACAGTTAGAACAGCGCTAGCGTTGCGGGGCGGCCTCAGCTGCCGCGGCGCCCGTCGCGGGATCGACAATCTGGAAGAATATCTCGTCCTGCCTCACCATGCCGAGCTCGCTTCGCGCCCGTTCCTCGATCGCCTCCAGGCCGACCTTGAGATCGCGCACCTCGGCCTCGAGCGCGGCGTTGCGTGCCTGCAACTGGCGGTTGGTCTCGCGCTGCGCGCGGATCTGCTGGTCCACCTCCCACACCCTGAACCAGCTGCCTTTGCCCAACCACAACGGATACTGGATCAGCGCGATCAGGGCGGCGAGGGTCAGCGTCAGCACTTTCATCGAGTGAGCGGCAAACGGTGAATACCGTTCACCGCCTACCGTTTACTGTTCACCGAAGTTGATAGAACGCTCCGCGGCCCGGGTAGCTCGCCGTCTCTCCCAGGTCCTCCTCGATGCGCAGCAGCTGGTTGTACTTGGCGAGCCGGTCCGAGCGCGACAGCGAGCCGGCCTTGATCTGCAGCGCGTTTGATGCCACGGCGATATCGGCGATGGTCGTGTCCTCGGTTTCGCCGGACCGGTGCGATACCACGGAGGTATAGCCGGCGCGCTTCGCCATCTCGATCGCCGCGAAGGTCTCGGTCAGCGTGCCGATCTGGTTGACCTTGATCAGGATCGAGTTGGCCACTCCCCTTTCGATGCCCTGTTTGAGGAACCGGGTGTTGGTCACGAAAAGATCGTCCCCCACCAGCTGCACCTTCTTGCCGAGTCGCTTGGTCAGCAGCTTCCAGCCGTCCCAGTCGTCCTCCGCCATCCCGTCCTCGATGCTG
>Ga0209109_10000905_pt1 | contig 16335 bp, 14 predicted proteins | sample Rifsed10ft2_FD_184004 | JGI IMG/M metagenome (GOLD analysis project Ga0209109, IMG submission 184004) | Soil microbial communities from Rifle, Colorado, USA - sediment 10ft 2 (version 2) | ecosystem: Environmental > Terrestrial > Deep subsurface > Rock core/Sediment | place: Rifle, Colorado... | reverse complement strand
CTCTGCGGGTGTTCATGGCAGACGTGCGGGCGGCACTCGGCGCAACCGGTGTCGCGCTGGATGCGCGACCGTGATCCATGCCGCACCAATGCAGTGTGTTCTGCGTGACGCCGGGCGCGCGACGCGCGACGCCTCTGACCGCGTCGGTGACTCACGTGCGATCTGGAACGCCGTTCACCACGTCAACCCTGCAACTGCTCCTGCTCTTCTGTGACGCGCGTCGTCGTGCCGTGGCTAGTGCCGTTCCAACTTGATGTGCCTAATGGCTGCGACCCAGATGAGTTCGATCGCCGAGGGAGTAAAGTTACGCCCCTCGAGTCGAGAAAAGTTGGAACGGCACTAGCGCTTCATGCGATCGGTGAAGGGCACGAGATCGGGCCGCTTCACTCGCAGGGAATCGTAGGAGAGGTCAGCCGGTCGCTCGTAGATGAGGCGTCCCGAAGATGTCGGCGTCACCAACGACTGCACGACCTCTGCGGTGAGGAGCGAATCACGGGCTTGTCGCCGCGCGGCAACCTGACTCGAACGCTCCGAGTCGCTCGCGGTGCACGCCATTGCGACGACTATGAGGAAGACTCCCCGAGTCACTGCGCAGCTCCTGAGTCGCGATCGTCGGAGTGGCCGCCCGCGACAATCCAGGCCTGGACGTCTGGCGCTCGCAGCGCGAGCTGCCACTGATCCCAGATGAAGAGTGCCATCGCACGCTGTGCACCGTCGGCCACTCCTTCAGCCAGGCAACGATTGAGCAGCCAGGCCTCGAACTCGTCAGGCGCGGGCTCGTCGCGCACCGCAGCTTCGAGAATCTCGCGCTGAATCGCGAGGCCAATGCTATCCGCATTGGTATTCCGCACGCGACGCTTCCGCCGCCCCTCACTGGCGTCGAGCGCTCCGAGCAGGCCCCGACAGAGCTCGGTGGGCGTCAGCGCCATTCCACAACCTCGACGCGTAGCTGCCAACCCGGCCGCGCGGGGCGGGCGTAGCCGCGATCCTGGGCGGCGAGATCGAATGTGACCGTCGACATGTCCTTCATCGCCAGCATGGTGAATGGCAGCGCGCCAAGCGTCGTAACGGATTTGAGATAGCCGCGACAGCTCGCGCACGTTTCGACGCGGATGTGCTGCTCCTCTCCCTCGCTCAGGAGCGATCCGAGTTTCTGGTGGTCCAGCTCATCGCAAAACGCGCAACGCAGGACCGGAAGCAGCCAGTCGCTCCCACAGCACCCACAGCGCATCCGGCGCTCGCGCTGAATGCCGCGCATCTCGACCATGGCGGGCCAGGCGCCGCACACGGGACAGTAGCCGCGCTGCCACGTCCGTGATGCTTCTGGGGTGACCGTGTGCGCCGCGTTCAGCAGCAACGGCAGTGCGCAGAGCTGCCCAAGCACGGCGGCCGTATCGGTCGACACTGACAGCTTACCGGCCAACCCCTCCACGTTGCTCAGGTCTCGCTCGACACCGGCGCGTATCAGCGCCAATGGATCGACCGCATCCAGCGCTACAATTCCGAGATTCTCGGCAAGACGTAGCGCGACCTCGGTTGCCCGTGCGACGTTCACCCGAAGCGTGGCGCCGTGGAGCAGGGGAGCCTCGGCCGGTCGCTGCTCGCGAACGTGAAGACACTCGGACCACGCGGGCTGCTGCGCTTCAGAGACGGCCAGCTCGACGAGATCGATCCACTTCCGCCAACCAGGATCTATCGCGGCGGCGGAAAGTCGGTCGTCAGTCCGGAGACCGGGAGTGGTCCTGGGCATTGAGTCTTTGGAAGAAGACAGGGTGTTCCGCTATACATGAGCGACCCGGCATGCAATTCAACGTTCGGCGTACGATTCCCGACATCAGCGCCTGCTCCGCCAGCTACGCGACGCGATTCCGGCGCCTGGCACATCGCGAGAAGAACCATAAGAGCCGGAGCAAAGCGTCTCATCGGAAGACCTGGGCTCCCGCCACGTGCACCTGGTCCGATCCCAACAGCACCACCACGCGCAGCACGAATCCGCCGAAGAGGACGAGCACCGATGCGGTGGCGACGTTGTGACTGGCGACATCGCGGCCCATGGTGAGCGGCTTCAGGATGCCGACGCCAATCACGCCGAGTACCAGGAGCACACCCCACGCGTTGAGGAATGCCCGGGCGACTGCGCCGAGTGAGATAACGAAGAGAACGATGACAATGAGCTCGAGGATGAGCGCGATCCGATCGAACCGCCTGAGGCGCTCTTCTGTCGACGCAATCCTGACCCCCTGCGCATGCGCCACCAGCAACAGCGCAGCGACTGACGTCGAGATCCCCGACAGCAGGAAGAGCAAACCGAGCCACGTTGAATCGGCCCAGATCGGGCGGTTGGTCACTGAGAGGAGCACACCGGTGTAGCCGGCGAGAAAGAGTCCGCCCACGATGCCGCCGACGGCGCCGAAGACCGAGATCGGCACCCCGTCTATGAATCGCAGGGCTGACCACGAGAATCGCCCGTCCTCCCGTAGCGCGCGTAACGTCGCCAGGAAGGAGAAGAACCCGAAGACGAGAAGCCCCCACGCGCCGACCGACATGGGTGACCACCACTTGAACATCGGGCGTCCGGTATTGTTCTGGACCAACATGTGCCAGAAGCGCAGAGGGACGCCCAGGTCTACAATCAATAAGACACCACTCACCACACAGCCGACAAACGAGATGTAGACGCCGAGCCGGATGAAGTGTCGGTCCTCGGGCGCGCCGAAGAGCCGGAGCAGGGAAGCGACCAGCAGCGCGCCGCCGGAAATGCCGCCGACGAAGAAGTACAGAATGATCCACCACCGAAAATGTGGAGGCGAAGTGAAGAAGGTGTCCGAGGGCGGGAACTGAAGGCCAGAGGCCAGAGGCCAGAGGCCAGAGGACAAACCGGTCATTGTTCCTTCCTCGCAGCGACGGCAACCAGACGCCGCGCGCGCAGCGTCAGCGCACCGATCGTGGTCATCACCACCGCTCCTATCGACGCGAGCAGCGAGCCCTTCGCGAGGTTGCGGGTCGGCATCTTCGGCTCGCGCGGAAGTCCGTACACCTCCGGCTCGTCGACCAGGAGGAAGAACGAGTTCAGCCCGCCGAGCGGCCCGTTCGGATCGGCGCCGTAGAGCTGGGCGCGCGATTCACCCTGTGAATGCAGTTGCTCGACCCGGCGCTGCGCGCGCTGGCGTAGCTCGGCGATTGGCCCAAACTGGATGGAGTCTGTAGGACACGCCTTCGAGCAGGCGGGCTCGAGGCCGACGCTGGTCCGGTCGTAGCACAATGTGCACTTCTGTGCCGTTCCCGACACGTGGTTGATGTCGATGACGCCGAACGGACACGCCGCGATGCAGTCCCGACACCCGTTGCAGGTATCGGACTGAATCACAACGGTATCGAACTCGGTGCGGATGATCGCGCCGGTCGGGCACACCTCGAGACACGGCGCTTGCACGCAGTGCTTGCAGACATCGCTCATCATGAGCCAGCGCCCATTGTAGGGCTCAGGGAACTGCTCGATGAACTTGACGTGCCGCCACGTGGTGCCGTCCAGGCGCTGCGTGTTGTCGTAACTGAGACCGCTCATGTTTATGTGGGCTCCGCCGTCGCCTCGCGCCGGGAGTTGGTTCCACTCCTTGCACGCCACCTCACATGCCTTGCACCCGATGCAGACGGTGGTGTCGGTGAAGAACCCCATCGGCTCGCTGGCAACGGTCGCCGCCTGCGTGATGACGGCGCGTGTCTCACCCAGGATCGGGAGCGGAGCGCCCACTATTCCTTCTCCACGTTGCACACAAACGCCTTGCCTTCGTGGATCGAGACGTTGGGATCGCCGACCCAACTCGTCAGGTCGTTCACGACATCGCCGACGGCGAGACCCTGCCATCCCCAGTGCCACGGCATGCCCACGTGATGGATCTGTTTTCCCGCGATGGTCATCACGCCGATGCGATTGGTGACGAGCGCGCGGGCGCGGATGTGGTGCCGCGGAGATGTGATCGTGACGAAGTCGAGGTTCCGGATTCCGCGTTCCTGGGCGAGGTCCTGACCAATCTCGATGAACAGCTCCGGCATCAGTTCGGCGAGGTGCGGCAACCAGCGGCTCATCGCGCCTGAGAGGTAATGCTCGGTCAGCCGGTATGTGGTGATCACGCATGGATAGCGAGGGTCGCCCACGTCAGCGATCGCGTTGTAAGGCTTTCCGCGCGCCCACCATTTGAGCACCGGACTCGATTGCTGGCGGTAGAGCAGGTTGCTGACCGGTGACTCGAGCGGCTCGTAATGCACGGGCATCGGACCGTCGACCAGCCCGGTGGGAACGAACAGCCATCCCCTGCCGTCGGCCTTCATGATGAAGGGGTCGGTGCCGGAGAGCGCATCGAGCCCGATCGCTCCGGGCTTCGGAGCCGCGTTAGGTGCCTTGGTCAGGCCGAAGTCGGGTGAGTCGTAACCTGTCCATTTGCCTGGGGCAGTCGCCCTGCCCGTGGCCGGATCCGGCGCGTTAGGTGCATCAGGATCCCACCAGATCCATCGTTTCCGTTCGCTCCATGGCCTGCCCGATAAATCGGCCGACGCGCGGTTGTAAAGCACCCTGCGGTTCGCCGGCCACGCCCATCCCCAGTTGAGGTGCGCGCCAGGCACTCCCGGAGCATCGGGGACGCGCTGGGCGGACAGGTTCCGGTCGGGCGCGGGGTAGACGCCGCAGTAGATCCAGGACGCGCAGGTGGTCGAACCATCGTCCTTGAGTTGCGCAAATCCCGTGAGATGCGTAGACGGCTCCGCCGTCTGATGTCCATTGATCTCGCGGAGGATCTTGAGTGCGTCGGGTTCCCCGGCCGTTTGCGGGGACGTCGGGGCCGAGTCCGGCTCATAGTCCCAGACGAGATTCCTGAAGCCGGCGTCGCGCGGATTGGTGCTGCTGGCGTATTTCGCCTTGAGGCGTAGCCCAAGCTGGTAGTAGAACCAGGAATCGGTGCGGCAGTCACCCGGCGGATCGGCGGCCTTCGAGTGCCACTGGAGCATTCGCTGCGTGTTCGTGTAGCTGCCTTCGTACTCGCCGATCTGCGTCGCGGGGAAGAAGAACACTTCGGTCTGAATGTCCGCCGAGTTCACGCTCCCGTCGACGATCTCCGGCGCGTTCTTCCAGTGCATGGCCGTCTCGGTCAGCCAGTTGTCCTTCACGACCAGCCAGTCGAGTTTCCGCATTGCCGCGCGCTGGGCGGTGCCATTCAGGGACGTCGCCGGGTTCTGCCCCACGCATAGCATTCCCTTGATCTTCCCTTCGGCCATCGCCGCCATGGTTGCGATGTGCGAATGGTCGCCCAGGATCTTCGGATGCCACTCGTAGCCCCAATCGTTGTCCAGTGTCGCGGCATCGCCGTACATGGACTTCAGGTACGACACCATGAACTTCGGCTGATTCGCCCAGTACCCGGTCGGCGTGGTCTCCGTGGCCAGGTAGTCACGCAGGCTCGCGTGGTTCTTGAGCGCCGACGGATGGTTCATGTAGCCGTGAATCGAGTGATAGAGCGTCGGCACATCGGTCGAGCCCTGGATGGCCGCGTGACCCCTGAGCGCCATGATGCCACCGCCCGGCCGTCCCATGTTGCCTAACAGGAGCTGCAGGAGCGCGCAGCAGCTGATCATCTGCACGCCATCGGTGTGCTGGGTCCATGCCACCGCGTACGCGAAGCTCGTCGTCCGATCGGGGCCTGAGTTCGCGAGGACGGCGTCGGCGACCTGCAGGAACTTCGCGCGCGGGCAACCGGTCACCTGCTCCACGAGTTCGGGCGTGTACCGGGAGAAGTGACGCTTGACGAGCTGCAGCACGCATCGTGGATCCTGGAGCGTCGAATCCTGGCGCGGTCGGGCTTTGAGAAGCGACCGAACGACTGCATCCCAATTGGTCGGAGCGCCGCTGGTCGCTTCGCCCGAAGCAGCTACCTGCGTTCCCGTGCGCTCGTACTGCCAGCTCGCGGGATCATACGTGCCAACGAACGCGTTGTACGGCCAGTCCTCATTCTCGGCGTATTCCTTGAGGCCCGAGTACACGCCGTCGAGGTCTTCGGTATCTCGAAATTCGGGAGAGACGATTGTTGCCGCGTTCGTGTAATTGGTGACGAACGACCTGAAGAACGGTTCGGTGTTCCACCGCTCGCTGTTCAGGACGTGGTTGATCACGCCGCCCAGGAAGGCGATGTCACTCCCGGCGCGGATTGGCGCGTGGATGTCGCAATTCGCACTGGTGCGGGTGAACCGCGGATCTACGTGGACCAGCGTTGCACCGTTCAGTCGGGCCTTGAGGGGCCAGCGGAACGCCACCGGGTGACACTCCGCCATGTTCGAGCCCATGATGACGATGCAATCCGAGTGCTCCATGTTCCGCGGATACATCGTCGCCGCGCCGCGACCGAGCCGAGTCCCCAGACCGGGGACGCTGGAGCTGTGTCATATTCGCGCCTGGTTCTCTACCGCGACGATGCCGAAGCCGCGGCAGAACTTCTGGGCGACGTGGTTGAACTCGTTGTCGAGGGTCGCACCACCTAACGCGAATATGGCGGGCGTCATGTTGACGACGCGGCCGTCCGGGAGCCGATCTATGAACGTCTCATCACGCGTCCTGCTTACCAGCTCGGCGACCCGATCGAGCGCTTCCTCGAGTTCCATCGGCTCCCAGTCGGTCGCGCCCGGTCTCCGGTGCAACACCCTGGTCGGGCGGTTGGGATTCTTGTGGAGCTGGAAGGTCGCCGCCCCCTTCGGACAGAGCGTGCCCTCGTTATGCGGACTGCGCGGATCACCCTCGATATTGATGATCTCGCCGCCCTTCACGTGAATGAGTGTGGCGCATCCCACCGAGCAGAACGGGCAAAGGCTCGGCACGGTGGTGCTGTCACGGATGCGGAGCACCTGCGCCTTCGCGCGCGCGGGGGCGAGGCTGAGCCCCAGGCCGACGATTCCGCCCAGCGCCGTACCGGCGCCGGCGCCTCCCGCGTACCGCAGAAACTCACGGCGTGAGAGCTCCATTCCCGCTCCTCCCGGGTCAGGACCAACTCGTGGTGCAGCGATGCTAACGAAGAGACCGCGTCCCGCCGGTTCAGGGGAAGCCGGGGGGAGTTCAGCTCCATAAGCTAATCGCTGGAAATCCGAGTCGCGCAAGGCGTTGGCATAACCGGTGAACTCGGCAACTGCCGTTACTCGCGGATCACGCTAATCTCGCAAAGTCACGCGGATTGGTCGGAGGGGATAGAGAACACGAGATCGTATCCGCGATCATTCGCGGGATTCGCGCAATCCGCGTTCGGCATTTGCCGCAACTCGCTGATCGTACAGGGATTGCCATGGACGACGAGCGATTCCTTCCTAGTCGGATAGGCCTCTGGCTCGGCGCCGAGCACCTGTTCCGGTGTGCGTGCTCAAATCGGCCGACGAGGCGCCCGAATCTCCTGGTCGGCAATCGGAGTATTGTGCTCAATCCGGTCCCACCGAAGCGTATTCATCAGCGCCCCCGTCTTTGTCACGCGCTCCGTGAAGCGATGCGGCACCAGCAGGCCATCGACATCCCGCCAATCCTCGTACGACGAAAGCGATTCCACTGCCGGACCTGCCGCGTGAACGGGCATCGCCTTTCGCATCGCCACGATGAGGAATGTTGACTGGTCGATGAAGTACTCCTTCTCCCATCCATCGGAAAGCCGCACGCGCAGGCGGTAGGTGTCCCGACCGAGCACGTGTTCGCGTCCAACCAGCGTGACACTGTGGCCCTTGGCCCGGTAGTCCACGAACGACTCGTCGAACTCAGCACCACGTCGCCCCGCATCCGCCGCGGCCCCGGTGTCACGCACGAACTTCCCGGTTCCCAGGTTGAGCTCCCAGGTGAATGCGTCGAAACCCTCGCTGTATTTGAAGCCCGGAGCGTCGACGTTCACGCGGCGCAGTGATGGACGACGCCAGACGATGTCCGTCGCGGCCTCCAACGTCCCCTCTGAGTATGAGCCGCGCATTCTGCGTGAGGTGACGCTCTTGAGCCGAGCGTAGCCGCCGATCGCCCGATAGTAGTTGGCAATCACGGAGTCGGCATCCATCACGGCTGGAGCGCTCACAACCCGTGCCGTTGTGTGCGAACAAGCGAGCTGCGTCAGCGTCAGTGCGACGACAGCATTGAGAACGGTACGCATCGAAAACCTTGCGCGATGGGAGAACGTCGGCCATGGGACACCCGCACCACGAGGAAGGTTCTGTGTGTCGCGAGAGCGATATCCAGTGCGGAGCGTCGTTCTGGCAGGCATTTCGTCGTCAGGGTGAGGGCTTGCTACTCAGAGTGTCTTTACAGGTCGGCTCAGGCGGTCTCGTCAGGCAGTTCCTTGTGAAAGAAGTGCGTCAAACGCCTGCGCCGATCGACCGAACCAGCTAGTGTTGTTCGTCGGCAATGAAGCGGCCAGCGAAGCACAGAGCGTCGCCAAGGCAGACCACTACGGTCGGCCATGCTGTAGTCGCCGTCGGAACTCAGTGTTTGGAGGGCGTATGACATTAGACAACATCAAGGCTGCAACGACGGGAATCGCCGAAACGATCGCCGGGGAGAACCCGAAACTCTTTCAGGAAGTCATCAAGCTGGTGGAGAGCATGCCGGGTGGAGTCTCTGGACTCGTGAAGCAGTTTCAGGACAAGGGCCTTGGGAATGTCGCCTCCTCGTTGACGGGCAAGGGAGCCACACAGACGATTTCGCGGGAGCAGATCGTCCAGGGCCTCGGCACGGACAAGGTCAACGCGCTTGCGACCGCGTCGGGACTCGACGTCAAGGTCGTGCGTGAGAGGCTCGTGGTGATTCTTCCGAAAGTCGTGCAGCAGCTCGCCCAGGCCGAGAAGGCCGTCGAAGTTGCCGTGACAGCGTAGCACGTAAGGGCCGCTGCCGACGCTCGCCTGGCAGCGCTGTAGTTCCGCCGTGGATGGGCACCATCGTTGCTCACCCACGGCTCACGGAGATCAAGGCGACGCCGACCCGGAGAAGACCATGGCTGGAAAGGGAAAAGCGACACCGAACGCAATGCGCACGGCGACTGAGGCCGAGATGACCGCGGCGGAGGAGGTGCGGACCGCGCGACAAGCCATCCGGACAGCGAAGGCCGCTGCAGCGCCGGCGAAAGTCGTCGTGAAGAAGACCGACATGGGCCGTCAAGCTGACCGCCGGAAGAACGCGTTCGGCATCGCGGCCAGCGCGTCGAAAGCGACGGCCGTATCGCACGCCATCATTTCGCGAGCGCGCGGGGGACGAAAGCGCTGACCGCAGTGCGGTTCCGCGGGCGCCTGGCAGATCACCATCACGGACCGCGGTCGCTGCCCTGACCCTAGTCTGACCTCAGCGCCTCGCTCGGATCGACACGCGTCGCTCACCATGCAGTCGCGGCAGATCGCGGACTCGCCGCGCCCCTGTGCGGCTGTCTCGTCGCGATGGTCGTCGCCGTGGGCTGCTGTCGACACTGACCGGAACACGTTGAGTTCGGCCGGCGCGGATGCGACCTGACGATAGCGATCGTCGCGCCTGATGTTGTAGTGGCGATAAGAAGGACACGCTTACGGCGTCACCCCCTCGCCTGCTGCACGATACCGGCGCCGCTTACGGTTCTCTGCCGGACCGATCAGACGACTTCTGTCGGTCTCGCACGACGTCGACCGTCGGACGGGCGCCTACGTGGCATCACCGAACGACGAGCGTCGCCTCCATCCCTGCGTGGAGATTGCAGTGAAACGAGAGGGTGCCCGCCGTCGGAAAGGTGAGCGACCGCGTACCGGCATCGAACGCGGCGATGTGGAACGCCGGCGTGCCGAAGTCGACGTCGTGGAGGATCCCGGCCGAGTTCGTGAACGCGACCGTTCCTCCGACGCGAATGGTCGTTGTGTCCGGCAGGAACTGCGTTGCCGTCATCGTCACGGTCGCCGAGGGAGGGGGAGCGGGCGGCCCGACTACGGTCCGCTCGTTCCCGCTCCCGCACGCCATGGCGACCAGCACGAATCCTGTCGCACCGATCCTCAGTCGCACGATCCCTCCTGCTCGACGCGCGTTAGGCGTGCTACTGCACCTTGACAATCTGTCCGCGGAGCTCCCCAGAAGGATACGTGGACGTGTGGAGGTTCACGTACGCGTTGCCGTTCCGCATCAGGACGAGTACTGAGTCCATTGTGATCCCGGAGGGAACTCCGGCGACGCCGTTGGCGAGCGTGGCCGTCCCCGTGAAGTTGAGCGGGGTGGTCCCTGCGGGCGGCTCATAGAAGTTGACGCGAATGCCGGCGTTGACGCCCACCGCCGCCGGACCGTGGATATGCGCGCGCGTCACGTTGGACGTGCCGTTGACGTCGAGCCGGAAGAGCAACTGGCCGCCGACGTAGGTAATGACGGCGGTGGCGGCCCCGGTGGAGACGACGGGCGGAGTAGCCACCTCGTTCGCGCCGCTGAGCGCCGCCGTGAACGTCTCGACGAGCGCTGTGCCCGCGGGACCTGCCGGTCCTTGCGGTCCCTGTGGACCCTGTAAACCCTGCGAACCATCCGGTCCGGCGGGTCCTGTATCGCCGGTACAACTCCACACAACTGCCGCTGACAGAACTGCAACGCTGATCGACATTCTGACGAGTGCTGGTCTCATAGCTGCCTCCTTCGTGGTGGGGTCGACGCACGGAGCAGGCGCACATTACCGTGGGTCACGAAAAGAGGCGCCGGTTTCACGGTGAAGGCACGAAAAGGCACGGCGAAGGGCTTGCGGGGACATCGTTCAGATCGCGCAATCCACGTTCCGGCAGTAGCCGAGACCGTGGATCAGTCGGCGATCGCGCTATGACGCGTCAGCGGCCGGTACTCGCGGATCACGCGAATCTCGCGAATCGACGCCGATTGCCCGGTTTGGCTCCAACATCCACGAGGCAGGGGGGCGTGTGGCGGTAGGGGCACCACGGACTCCTGTGCCAATGGCGAAACCAGAACCATCCAGGCGGCGAGGGCGGACTGGGCCATCTTCACTCCAATAGCAGGGTTGAGGCTCGAGGGTTGAGACTCGAGGGCAGGGGACAGGCGAGAGCCAACAGAGTTGACACCAGCTGACGAGTCGCGGTGCATTGTCAACCGGATCGACGAATCGCAGGGCGGCTACCGCTTCGAATCGAGAAGCGTCCGTCCGGAGCGCTGCCGAAGGCCTAACGCGAAGCAACATCTCTCAGAACAGGGGACACAGAGGTCACTGAGGAGCGGAGAACATGATCCGGCGACAGGCATGCTGTTGGTGGACAGAGCCCTCTGTGGTCCTCGCTGTCCTCCGTCGTCAAATGGTGCTTGGTCTGATGGACACCTGGGCGCAACATCCATTTGCGACCTCAGGTTTTTGTCCGTAATTTCGGGGTCCACCGCAGCACCCCCCACGTCCCTGGAGTCCGATAATGCGCGCCATCGCTACACTGCTCGCCGTTGCCCTGCTCGCCGCCTGCGCCCCGAAAGAGGAGGCGCCGCCGTCGTCATCCGCCGGCCCGACGCTCGCTGACTTCGCCGGGACCTGGAACCTGGCGTCGGTCCTCGAAGGGACGCCGGATACGGTCAAGTCCTCGCTGACCGGCACCGCTGACGCGGGTTCGTGGACGATGTCCCTCGAGGGACGTCCGAACATTCCCGTGACCGTCTCCATCGTCGGTGACAGCCTGATTGGGCAGTCGGCAGAATACGAGAGCATCCTGCGCGCCGGCGTGATGGTATCGGTGCGGACCGCGAGCGTGATGAGCAACGGCGCGCTGGCAGGTAACCTGGAGGCGACCTACAAGACGCCGACCGGCGAGCAGGTCGTGAAGGGGACGATGACCGGGACCAAGGGCATGTGACCAGGTCGTAGTCAGGCGCTGTCTGCCATGGAGGCCCTGCGTCCAGCCGCTGCCAGGGCCTCCGCGACCGCGTCCTCGAACGTCATCGCGGCCCCGGCCTTCGACGCGAGCGCCGTTTCATGGGCGCCTAACGCTGCGCGCGCCGGTACGATGTAACGCTCAATCAGCGCATCCCAGAACCGGATCTGCATGTTCACCCCGTGACGCGCCCACTCCGCGCGAACGGCGGCCTGGAGCCGCAACGCCGTGGCGTGGTCGCCGAGGCCGGCCAGTGACATGGCGATTCCTTCGACCTCGAAGCTCGTCTCGAGACGATCGCCGATCGCTTCCGCCAGGATGAGGCTCTCGCGATAGAGACCGAGGCTCTTCTCGGTCTTGCCCTCGATCAGCGCGCAATCGGCGAGGTAATGAAAGCCGGAATGTTCTGACCGGCGATCACCCGCCTTTTGCGAGAACTCAATAACCTCGTTCGCCATGGAGCAAGCTTCCCTGCAACGTGACAGCGCGACGAGCACCTGACCGAGCGCCACTTTGGCTCGATTCACGAGCACCGGATCGCCCAGCTCAGACACCACGGTGAGCAGTTCCTCGAACGTCACGCACGCCTGTTCGTCCTCGCTGGCCAGGAACTGCGACCAGCCGAGTGTCTCGAGCGACGCGGAGATCTCTAACGGGTCCCCAAGTTCACGCCACATTGCGAGCCCCGCTTCCATAGCCTCACGGGCTGTCTTCCTGTCACCCTCGTAGGCCGTGAGCATCGCTCGGCCTCGCAACGCACGGGCATACGAGCGACGGACCGGGACTGGCGACGCCTGCGCCAGAGCCGTGTTGATGTGCTCGCGTCCCTCGATGATGTGCGACCGACCCCACCAGAAGTATCCCAGGGCGCCAACCAGCTCGAGATACCGCTCGTCATTCCACTCGCGCGCGAAGGACAGCGCGGCGCGGATGTTGTCGAGTTCTGTCGTCAGGCGCTGATTCCAGAACTCCTCGCGCACGAACTTCTCGGCGTAGAACGCCTCGGCAAGGCGCATGAACCCGGCGAGATGATGCCGGCGTACGTCGTCGGCCTCGCCGGCTTCCATGAGCCGCTCCTGGCCATACTGCCGTACGGTTTCCAGCATGCTGTAGCGCGCCTCGGACCCACCCGACTGTTCGACGAGGAGGAGAGACTTGTCGATGAGCCGTGTCAGAAGGTCGAGCACCTCGAACTCGTCGGCGCCATCGCCGGCGACGGCGGTGGCCGATTCGAGCGTCCACCCTCCAGCAAAGACCGAAAGACGTCGCAGCAAGCGCTGCTCATCCGCGGACAACTGCTCGTAGCTCCACTGGATCGCTGCCAGCAGCGTCTGCTGGCGGGGAACGGCGGACCTGCCGCCAGTCAGCAGACGGAAACGATCGTCCAGCCGGGCACGGATCTGGTCGACGGACAACGCTTTCACGCGCGCCGCGGCCAGTTCGAGCGCGAGCGGAATGCCATCCAGCCGGCGACAGATTTCGGCAACAGCGGCGGCATTCTCCGGCCCGACGGTAAAGTCGCGGCGCGCCGCCCGCGCCCGATCCACGAACAGGCGGACGGCGTCGGATTCTTCCAGGACGCGAGGGTCGGCCCTGGGATCCGCCGGGACGCTCATCGAGCGGAGCGCGAAGAGCCGTTCTCCGTCGATCCCGAGGCCTTCGCGACTGGTGGCGACGATGCGCACCCCCTCATCAGCCGCCAGGAGCTCGTCGGCCAAGTCGGCCACGGCGCCTAACAAGTGCTCGCAGTTGTCGAGCAGGACCAGGACGCGCTGGCCGCGCAGCCGCTCGCGGATGACCTCCATGATCGGCTTGTCCGGAATCTCGCTGGCGCCCAAGGCGGCCGCCACCGCCGCCGGCACCCGTCCGGGATCGACCAGCGGGGCCAGATCGGCGAACCAGACGCCGTCGGGGAACGTCGGCAGCATACCCTCCGCCAGCCGGAGCGCGAGCCGCGTCTTTCCCGAGCCGCCGATTCCGGTGAGCGTGAGCAGCCGGGTCTCGCCGAGCAGTCGCGCGCATTCCGCGAGCTCCCGATCACGACCGATGAACCGCGTGCGGTGGCGGGGCAGGTTGTTCGGCGTGTCGTGACCGACATCCGCCGCGACCGGCGTCATCGCGCCGCTGACGGCGGTGGCGAGGGCCTCGGCGAACGACGCGGCCGTGGGATAGCGGTCCGCCGGGTCCTTGGCCAGCACCCTGGCGACCACGCGCGCCAAGCCGAGTGAAACCGTCGGTCGCAGCTCGTTCAGCGGGCGTGGCGCCGTGGTCAGGTGCAGCCGCAGCAGCGCTTCCACGGTCGGGCCGGTGAACGGCGGCTCGCCCGAGAGCATCTCGAACAACACGCAGCCTAACGCGTAGAGATCGGAGCGGCCGTCGACCTCGTCGGCCGTGAACTGTTCGGGACTCATGTACGCCGGCGTGCCAAGCGCGAGTCCGGTGGCGGTCAGCGTGGGGGCCGGGCCGTCGCCGGGTCCGCGGCTCGTGCGAATGGCGCGGGCGATGCCGAAGTCGGCGACCAGGGCGATCCCGTCGGCGAGCAGGATGTTCTCGGGCTTGATGTCGCGATGGACGATCCCCTGCTGGTGGGCGAAGCCGAGGGCGCTGGCGATTTCCCTCGTCAGGCGCAGCGCCTCGTCGGTGTGAAGTCGATGCTCCCGCGCCAGCCTGCTGCGAAGCGATTCGCCGGGGACGAACGGCATGACGTAGTACAGCAGGTCCCCGGCGGCGCCGGAATCGAAGAGCGGCAGGATGTGGGGATGACTGAGCCTGGCCGCGATCTCGATCTCGCGCAGGAACCGGTCGGCGCCGATGGCTGCGGCAAGTTCCGGCCTGAGCACCTTGATGGCGACGCTGCGCCGGTGCTTGAGGTCTTCGGCGAGGTAAACGATCGCCATGCCGCCGGCGCCGATCTCCCGCTCGATGGTGTAGCGGCCGGAAACTGCTTCAGTGAGGCGCTGCGACATGGGCGCGAAAGATGACTGCCGCGCAAGGGCCCGGCGAGTCCGAATACGTCCTTAGAACCAGCCCAACAGGCTCCGCAGCATCGGCACGATCCGCGATCGCTGGAACGCCGCCGGCTCACGCCAGTAGCGGTCAGGCGAACGTCGATGCCACCGACACCGTCGGGCTGGGTGAACGGATACGACGCATCCACCCGGATGGTCTTGCGCGAATTGCGCGGGATGGCGACGAGGAAGCCGACACCGGCCCCGAACTGCGGATCCGTCGTCACGCCCAGCGGCGCGTCACCGGACCACAGCTTGGCCGCATCGGCAAAAGCAGCGGCGCCGAGTCCCAAGCTTGGACCTCCGAGGAGATCAAGACCGCGCTTGCGTGGTCCCCCGATTCCTCCCAGAAAAAGGCTTACGGCACCACCGGCAACTGCACCTGGTTCGGGCCGGCGTCAACGCAGCAAGTCTCGCTGCTGGTGGGCCAGGGTATGCCGGACATGTCGGACTCTCGCAGGATGTCCGACTGGCGCGCGAAGCAGTATGCGGACTCCAAGGTGGCTGACGCCATCGTCGAGCCGGTTGAGGGGCTCGGAGTTCCCGCCATCCGCAATGAGTTCGGCATCGTCGCCATCGAGATGGCCATCAAAGACCAGCTGGTCTCGGTGAGCAGCATCTCCGCGAATCTCGAGCAGACGCGCCAACTCGCCGGCTTCGTCGTGGCTCGCATGAAGTAGCACAACTGTCGTCCACCTTGCTGGCGCTCAAGGCAACCGAAGCGCGCGCCTCGCGTTAGGTCCGGGTCCGAGGCGCATCACGCTTCCCGGATGCCCAGCCGCCGTGGAGTCCCGCTCGAAGATGAAGGTTGCGCCCCCGTTCGCATCGAAGAACGTGTCCGGGCCGGCTGGGAAGATCTGATACTGCCGCTTGCCGGCGTGCCCGTAGACCTGGAGCACGCCGCGCGCCCACGTGACGTCGAAACGGAGCGTGTCCAACGGCATCGCCGACTCGTAGCGGCCCACCAGCGCCCGGAGCGACGCCGTGTCGACCGTGCGGGTGCTGCGCTCCAGTCGCACCGGACCGCCTCGACCATACAGCTCGGCGTACGCTGCCCGGATCTCCTGTAACAGTTGTCCGCTGACGCCGTTCGTCAGCACGAACAGGCCGCGGCCGAGCCTTGGCCACATGATGGCGTCGGCGACGAAGCCCTCATCACGGCCGCCATGGCGGAACGCGATGGAGTCCGCGTCACCATCGACGCCAACGCCCAGTCCCCAGAATCCATTCCCGCCGCGTGCGCCGGTGGGCTGGTGTTTGAACACCATCTGCTGCGCCATGGCCGGCGTCGGGATGCCGTTGGACTGGCCGCTGTAGCTGCGAGTCAGGGCGAGTGCCCAGCGCGCCAGCTCCGGCGCCGTAGTCCATAACCCGGCCGCCGCCATTTCGGGATAGGTGTGGAACCGCCGCGAAACGAGTTGTTGGACAGTCGAGGTTGGTGGACGAGACTCTCCTGTTGCCCGCTCGTCGAGGAAAC
>Ga0209109_10000904_pt1 | contig 16349 bp, 15 predicted proteins | sample Rifsed10ft2_FD_184004 | JGI IMG/M metagenome (GOLD analysis project Ga0209109, IMG submission 184004) | Soil microbial communities from Rifle, Colorado, USA - sediment 10ft 2 (version 2) | ecosystem: Environmental > Terrestrial > Deep subsurface > Rock core/Sediment | place: Rifle, Colorado... | reverse complement strand
CTACAAAGGCGGCGGCAAGCCGCCGCACTCCAAAGCTTGTCAGCGAAGCGTGATACCTCTATCCTTCCCGCCATGGCTTACACGACATTAAGAATGAATGTGGACGGCGGGCTGGCGACGATTACGCTAGCGCGACCGGAGAAACGGAACGCGATCTCGGCGGAGATGATCGAGGAGCTGCTGGCGGCGCTGGACGAGGTCGAGCGCGGGCCGGCGCGCGTGGTTGTGATTACGGGCGAGGGGAAGGCGTTCTGCTCAGGGATGGATTTGGACGCGCTGAAGGCGATCGCGCAGCAGTCGGCTGAGCAGAACCTGGAGGACTCGCGGCGGATGGCGCGAATGTTTAGGCGGTTGTGGGGCTACTCGAAGCCGCTGATTGCGGCGGTGAATGGCCCGGCGATCGCGGGCGGATGCGGGATCGCGACGCTGTGCGACTTCACGCTGGCGGTGCCGGAGGCGAAGTTCGGGTACACCGAGGTGCGGATCGGGTTCATCCCGGCGATTGTGTCGGTGTTTTTGGTCCGGCAGGTGGGAGAGAAGAGGGGGCGGGACCTGCTGCTGACGGGGCGGATCCTGAACGCCAGCGAGGCGAAGGAGATGGGGCTGGTGACGCAGATTGTGCCGGAAGAACGGTTGATGGACACCGCGCGGGTGCTGGCGGCGGCGTTGATTGCGAATAGCCCGTCGAGTTTGCTGGAGACGAAGCGATTGATCCGGCGGTGTGCCGAGGCGGAAGTGGATCGGGAGCTGGAGATGGCCGTCGAGGAGAATGCGAAGATAAGGGTGACGGCGGACTTCCGGGAGGGCGTTGCGTCGTTTCTCGAAAAGCGGAAACCGATGTGGAAGGGTGAATGAGCAGTGGGGCGCAAACCCGGAAGGAAAAAGCAGATTCCTCGGGCCGCAAGACCTGCCCTCGGAATAACACCCGCGGGCGAGGGGTGACTAACTTCCACGAAGCGACAGTGAGGGTGAGGTACGCGGAGACGGACCAATTGGGCGTGGTGTACCACTCAAACTTTTTTGTGTGGTTCGAGGTGGGGCGCGTGGAGTTGCTGCGGCAGATCGGGTTCACATATAAGGAGATGGAGAGGCAGGACGACTGCCACATTATGGTGGTCGAGGTGGCGTGCCGGTACCTGAGGCCGGCGCGGTACGACGACTTGCTGCGCGTGCGGACGAGGGTAGCGAAAGTGAGGAACCGGTCGATGAAGTTTGAGTATGAGGTGGTGCAGAGCGAAACGGGAGAGCTGCTGGCGACGGGAAGCACGTCGCACGTGATCTGCGACGGTAAGGGGAAGCCGAAGATGCTGCTGGAGAAGTATCGGAAGTATTTTGGGGTGGGAGAGAAGTAGGTGGCAGGTGATAGGTGGCAGGTGTCAGATTGAAGAAAAAGATTTGCCGCAGAGGCGCCCCGACCAGGTCGGGGCGGGCTCCGGGCGCTGAGGGAGCGCAGAGAAAGAGAAGAGCGGGATGAGGATTGAGCTGACGGGGAACGATTTGACGGTGGAACAGGTGCTGGAAGTGGCCCTGGGCGAGGCGGAGGTGCGGCTTCACGCGGAGGCGCGCGGGCGGATGGAGGCGTCACGGGCGGTGGTGGAGCGGGTGCTGGCGTCGGGCGCGGCGGTGTATGGAGTGAACACGGGATTTGGGAAACTGGCGGAGAAGCGGATTGAGCCGGACCAGCTACGGCAACTACAGGTGAACCTGGTGAGGAGTCATGCGTGCGGGGTTGGCGCGGCGTTGACGGACCCCGAGACGCGCGCGGTGATGCTGCTGCGGGCGAACGCGCTAGCAAAGGGTTTTTCGGGCGTGCGGCCGGTGGTGGTGGAGACACTGTGCGCGATGTTGATCAGCGGCGTGCATCCGGTGATCCCGGAAAAGGGATCGGTGGGGGCGTCTGGAGATTTGGCGCCGCTGGCACACCTGGCCCTTGTGTTGATCGGCGAGGGCGAGGCGCGGTACCGCGGCGAGCAACTGCCCGGCGGCGCGGCGATGAAGCGGGCGGGGATTCAGCCGGTAGCGCTCGAGGCGAAGGAAGGCCTTTCATTGCTGAATGGGACGCAGGGGATGCTGGCGCTGCTGTGTCTGGCGATTGGCGAGGCCGAGACGCTGGCGGATACGGCGGACGTGGCGGCGGCGCTCTCGCTGGATGCGCTGCGGGGCAGCCCGACGGCGTTTGATGAGCGGATTGCGAAGGCGCGTCCGCATCCGGGTCATGCGGAGGTGGCGCGGAATCTGCTGCGGTTGAATGCGGGGAGCCAGATCCGCGAGTCGCATCGGTCGGCGGAGCGCGACCCGCGTGTGCAGGATGCGTACAGCCTGAGGTGCGCGCCGCAAGTGCATGGGGCGGTGCGGGACGCGATACGTCAGGTGAAGGCGGTGACGGCGATTGAGCTAAACAGCGCGACGGATAACCCGTTGGTGTTTGTGGATAGAAAGGGTGGCGAAGTGTTGAGCGGAGGGAATTTTCACGGGCAGCCGCTGGCAATGGCAGCGGACCAACTGGCCGTGGCGTTGGCGACGCTGGGAGGAATCTCTGAGCGGCGCACGGAGACGATGACGAACCCACTAACGAGTCTGCTGCCGGCGTTCTTGACGAAGGAGGCGGGGCTGAACTCGGGGTTCATGATCGCGCAGGTGACGGCGGCGGCGCTGGCGAGCGAGTTGAAGATGCAGGCGACGCCCCATTCGGTGGACTCAATTTCGACCTCGGGGAACCAGGAAGATTATGTGTCCATGGGCATGGGCGCGACGAGGCGGCTGCGCGCGATGCTCGAAAACCTGCGCAATATCCTGGCCATCGAGCTGCTGGCAGCGTGCCAGGGAATCGATTTGCTGGCGCCGCTGAAGACCGGCGCGCTGGCGCAGAAGGCGTATGAAGCGGTGAGGAATGTGTCGGCGAAGTTGGAAGCGGACCGGGCGCTGGCGGGAGATATACAGGCGGTGGCGTTTTTGGTGGGGGATGGGGCGTTTCAGCGGATCCTGCAGTAGACCTATCGAAAGATTAGCCACAGAGACGCAGAGGCACAGAGGAGAAGATGCCGGGTCTGCGACCCGGCGCTACAGCTAGGTGAGAGAGTGGAAGAAGAATAGGCCGAGGCGACCGCCAGCGGCGATGGAGAACGGAGGGAGTTCGATGGAGTAGTGGCCGCAGGGCAGGAGAAGTTTTTCGTGGGCGACGCCGTTGGATTGGAGGGCGTCGAAGAGCTGCTGAGAGTACTCGGGCCAGAAGGTGGGGTCGTAGCGGGCGCTGACGAGCAGGGTGCGCTTGCCGTTGGTGCGGAAGCGGCCCACGTAAGGGAACGGGCTGATGGGCGACCACCATCGGCGCAACTCGTCGAGGCCGACTTTGGAGCGGAGGCCTTCCCAAACGTGCATGGTGGTCATGCCGGTGGAGACGACGTCGGCAAAATAAGTGGAGACGTGGAGAAAGGCGCCGGCGCGGAGGAGAGGTTCGTGGGCGAGGGTGATGAAGCCGACGGAAGAGCCGATGGAGGTGCCGAGAATGCCGAGGCGGTCGTAGCCCTGCGAGGTGAGCCAGTGGAGGGCGCGGCGAGCGTCGGTGACGGCCTGGCGATTGGCGGCGATGGTGAGGCCGATGTTGGGGCCGACGAGGTGGTCGGCGCGCGCGTGGCCGGGGACGGCGCGGCGGTCGTGGTAAGGCATGCTGAGGCGCAGAGCGGAGATGCCGAGAACGTTGAGCCAGCGGGCGAGAGTGACGTAGGCGTGGGGCTTGGCGTTCCAGTGGGGAAGGATCAGGACAGCAGGGCCGGAATGTTTCGCGCGGAAGAAGCGGGTGTGGACGGTGTTGTTCTCGGGCCAGGGCGAAGGGTGGGCGGTGGAGAAGGTGAGGACGCCGTCGGAGGAAAGGCGGTAGTCGGGGGCGGGAGAGGCGGCGTAGAAGTCGTCGCTGCGAGGGAGAGTTTCAGAGACCCAGCGGTCGAGGAAGGAGCGAGGGTCGGGGTCATTGGCGCGGCCGCCGATGTGCTCGAGGCCCCAGGAAAAGGGCAGGACGCGGCGGTTGTCGTCGACTGTCCAGCGACGGTGCTCGTAGCGGCGGATGGCTTGTTCGAGCCAGATCACAGTGGTTAAACAAACAAATATAGTGTAGGCGACCGGGCCGCGCAAATGCGGTACAGCGAGCGGCGGCGCTGAGACAGCGAACCGCTGAAATTGAAGAGCGAACCGCGGGGTGGAAACTGATTGACAGTGGACGACGAATCTCCTATAAGCACGGCAGAGCCCTTCGGTTGAACACGAATACATCCAGAGGAGGAACTGAGATGACACGGAAAGATTGGTACATGGTTGGGCTGTGCATCTTGGCCGGATTGTTGATTGCCGTTTCTGCGCCGGTGCAGCAGGCAGCGCCGGTGCCGGTTGCAACGCCAGCGCCGCAGGCGACACCGGCGCAGGGCCACGACCTGCACGTGCTGGCACCGCATCGAGTGCAAGGCAAAGTAATGGGGCCGTACCATCACTACTGCAAGGCTGTCTCGCCGGAGGTGTTCGAGTGCCTGATCTATGAGTCCACCGACCCGAAGGCGCTGCTGGTGCAGGTGGAGTACTTCATCGCCAAGACGGTGAGCCGGCCCAATGTGTCGCTGGCGACGTGGAATAAGTACTATCACGACCACGCCGTGGAGATTGCCAGCGGGACGGTGAAGGTGCTGGACATGCCGGAAGCGGAGGCGAAGAAGGTCGCTGAAGCGGCGGCGCAGACGGACGGGATCATCTTCCACCTGTGGTGGCCAATGGATGCCAAGGCGCCGAATGGGACGGTGATGCATCCGCAGTCGGTGAATCATAAGCCGAGGACGAAGTAAGAGAGGGAGTAGGGAGTAGGCTGAAGAACCGAAACCCAAAAGCTAGAACCAGGGACATGCTGTTAGGAATCGGGCACGGAGGCAGGGAGGCCGCTTGAGGGCGGTGTTCCCGTGTGGCACAGTCTAAGTGTAATGCTGGTTAGCCCCGCCTTCGACTCGGTAGCGGTGTTTGCGTTTGGTTTAGTGGTGGGAAGTTTTCTGAACGTTTGCATCTGGCGGCTGCCGAAAGGCGAGTCCATCGTGCGGCCGGCGTCGAAGTGTCCGGCGTGCGGCGCGCGAATCCAACCCTACGACAACATTCCCCTGATCAGTTGGCTAGTACTTGGCGGCAAGTGCCGCAAGTGCAGGGCGCGGATTTCAGCGCTGTACCCGGCGGTGGAGCTGCTGACCGGCTTGCTGTTCGTGGCGTGCCATCTGACGTTTGGGTTCACGGTGGCTGCGGCGAAGTGGGCGGTGTTCTCTGCCCTGCTGGTGGTGCTGATCATTATTGACGCGCGGGAGCGGATCCTGCCCGATGGAGTGAACTTTACCGGATTGGGGCTGGCGCTGGCGTTTAGTTTGTTCAGCGGGCCGGCGGATGGGACGGCGCGGTGGCTGGCAAACAAGATCTTTGCGTATCCGCCGCCGGAAGCGGCACTGGGTCTGGTGGACGCGCTGCTGGGCGCGGCGGTGGGCAGCGGGCTGCTGTGGGTGGTGGCCGAGGGGTATTTCCGGTTGCGCGGGCGCGAAGGGATGGGGCTGGGCGACGTCAAGATGATGGCCATGGCGGGGGCGTTCCTGGGGTTGAAGCAGACACTGCTGACGATCCTGGCGGGGTCGCTGCTGGGGAGTGTGGTGGGACTGGTGATGATCGGGTTGTGGAAGAAAGGAAGCGATTACGAGCTGCCGTTTGGAACGTTCTTGGGCGGGGCGGCGTTGCTGGTGCTGTATTTCGGTGGGCCGCTGCTGGAGTGGTATACGAGATTGTTGACGGTGCCATAGCTCGTAGGGGCGCAGCATGCTGCGCCCCTACCACCGGAGCGATGGGGAGCGGGCGACGAGAATGATGGCGGCGATGCAGATGCCGAGTACGTGGGCGCTGGGGCAAACGGCGATCATCCTGGTGTTGATCGTGGTGGGAGGCGTGCTCTTATTCTCGTGGGTGCTGAGGAGGTCGCTGAGACAGACGGGGCCCAAGCGAACCGACGAGTTGAGCACGCTGAAACCGGCGGGGGAAAATCCGACGGCGTTTATGGCGGCGTCCATGCAGGCGGTGATCCAGAAGCTGCGCGAGCAGGAGAAAGAGCTTGAGGCGCTGCACCGTCGGGAGAAAGAACGCGCGCTGCACACCGAGCGGTTGAGCGAGGCGGTGACTCGGAACATGCCGGCGGGTCTGCTGCTGGTGAACAACACCGGGCTGATTGCCAGCGCGAACCCGGCGGCGGAGACGGCGCTGGGCGTGAAGGGTCTGGCGTACCGGCGGTACACCGAGGCGCTGGGGACGGATTCGGCGTTGGCCCGGCTGATTAACGGATGCCTGGAGAGCGGGGCCACGTACCGGCGCCAGGAGATTGAGTACCTCACGCCGACGGGCGAAGTGCGGCAACTGGGCGTGACGATCTCCCCGATCTCTGCGGGGCCGGGAAGCGGCAAAGTGAGCGGCGCGCTGTGCCTGCTGAGCGACCTGACCGAGCTGACGCTGCTGCAGAAGCAGATCCAACTGAAAGAAAACCTGGCGGCGCTGGGGGAGCTATCGGCGGGGATCGCGCATGAGTTTAAGAACGCCCTGGCGACGATATCGGGCTATGCGCAGATGATCCGCGGGGAGACGTCGCCGGAGGAAGTGGCGGAGCACGCTGAGAGGATCCTGCAACAGACGCGGGCGCTGACGCACGTAGTGACGGAATTTCTGAAGTTTGCGCGGCCGCTGGACGTGGAGGCGGAAGAGGTGACCCTGCGTCCGCTGGTGGAGCGGGCCGTGGCCGAGGTGCAGGAGAGCCAACCGGGGGTGACGGTGAGTGTGGAGGGCGAGTTCGCCGAGGTGAGCGGCGACGAGCCGCTGCTGCGGCAGGCGCTGCTGAACCTGGCGCGGAATGCGGCCGAGGCGGCGGCTGGTCAGGCACACCCGGGGCGGGTGACGGTGACGGGTTCGATGGAACAGAGCGCGGGACATGCGGTGCAACGAATTTCCGTCACGGACAACGGGCCGGGGATATCGGCGCAGGATTTGCCGCGGATCTTTCTTCCCTTCTACACCACCAAGGCCAGCGGGACCGGGCTGGGGCTGGCGGTGGTGCAGAAGATTGTGGTGCAGCACGGCGGGGCGGTCGAAGCGAGGAACCGGCCGGAGGGCGGGGCCGAGTTTATCGTTTGGCTACCGCTGAGACGGGCGGCGACGCGGACGGTTGATTCGGCCGCGGCGGCCGTCTAAACTGAAGAGGGCGCGGCGCAGGCCCGTCGGTACTACGACGAAATCCAAGATGGCGGGCTAAAGCCCGCCGCTACAAGGAAGAACTTCACCAGCCGACAAAGGCGGTACACCATGCGCAAAGCCATATTCGGAGCGATTGTCATATTTTTCCTGGCCGGGCCGATGACAATGTGCCGGGCGCAGGAGTCCATTGTCGAGGCAGCAAAGAAGGCGCGGGCACAGAAGAAAGCTGCGCCGAAAGGGCCGGTGTTCACCAACGACAATATTGAGAATGTGCGCGGGACGGTGAACGTGGTGGGGTCGTTGCCAGCGCCGCCGGCCGATGTCGCAGACAAGACCGCAGGAGAGGAAAAGGCCGAAGCGGCAAAGCCGGCAGCGAAAGACGATCAGGCGGCGGTGGTGAAGGACGAGGCGTACTGGCGGAAGCGGTTTGCCGAGGCTCGAAAGCAATTGGCCGACGCGGAGAAAGAGGCCGACATCCTGCAACGCGAGCTGAACCTGCAAAATCAGCAGTACTACTCCGACCCGAATAAGGCGTTGCAGGAGCAGTACAGCCGGAAGGAGCTTGATGGGTTGAAGGCCAAGATTGACGAAAAAAAGGCTGAGGTCGCGCGGCTGAAACAGGCGATCTCCGACCTTGAAGATGAGCTTCGAGCGGCGGGCGGGGAGCCGGGGTGGGCGCGTTAAGAAGAGAGGGAGTAGGGTTTAGGGTGTAGGGTGTAAGAAACTTTCAGCGATCAACCTTCAGCTTTCAGTCCTCAGCGAAGAGAAGAAACAGCCCCGTCGTCCGTTCGAGTACAAGACCAATCCAAGATAGGACAAGCAGATTCCTCGGCCCCACCAAGAGCGTTGGGCCTCGGAATGACAAATGCAGAATGGCCGCCACAGAGGCGGCTGCTACAACAGAAGACCCCTTGCAGATGGCGCAGAAGAGGAATGGCGAGCGCGAGACGAGGCGAACGAAGTGCGGGGCGTTGCCAATGGCGAACACAATGGAGCGGAGGACGGGAGCGAAGCGCGGAAACGTGATAGAAGAGAGGATATGACAGTTGCGACGCTGAAGAGTCCGGCGGCGACGTCGGAACCAGTGCTGCTGGTCGAGGACAAGTCCGAGCTGCGCGCGATGCTGCGCAAGGCGCTGGAGCGCGCGGGATACACGGTCGAGGAGGCGGCAGACGGCTCGGCGGCGGTGAACAAAATTCGCGCGCAGCGCTACCTGTTGGTGCTGACCGACCTGAAGATGCCGGGGTGCTCGGGGATCGAGGTGCTGCGCGAGTCGAAGCAGGCCGACCCGACGATACCGGTGATTTTAATTACCGCGTTTGGCTCAATTGAAGAAGCCGTGACGGCGATGAAGGAGGGCGCGTTTGACTTTATCCAGAAGCCGGTGGACCTGGACCACCTGAAGCTGCTGGTGGAACGCGCGGCGCGTCAGCAGGAGTTGCTGCGAGAGAATTTGCTGCTGCGCGAGGAATACTCGGCCCGGTACGGATTCCCAAGGATTGTGGGCGAACATGCGTCGATGCGCGAGGTGTCCACACAGGTGCAGCGCGTGGCGGCAACGGATTCCACGGTGCTGCTGCTGGGCGAAAGCGGGACGGGGAAAGAATTATTTGCGCGGGCGATCCATCACCTGTCGCCAAGGTCCGAGCAGGCGTTTGTGGCGCTGAACTGCGCGGCGATCCCGGAAGGGCTGGTGGAGAACGAGTTGTTCGGGCACGAGCGCGGGGCGTACACCGGCGCGGGCGCGCGGAAGCTCGGGAAAATGGAGCTGGCGCACCGCGGGACGGTTTTTCTGGATGAAATTGCCGAGCTGCCGCTGGCGATTCAATCGAAGCTGCTGCGCGTGATCGAGGAGCGGCAGTTTGAGCGCGTTGGCGGAACGCAGACGATTGATGTGGACGTGCGAATTATCGCGGCGACGAATAAGGATTTGCGCGCGGCGGTGGAGGAGAAAACGTTTCGCGAGGATTTGTACTTCCGGATTGCGGCGGTGCCGATTACGATTCCGCCGCTGCGCGAACGCGGAGACGACGTGCTGCGGCTGGCGGAACACCTGCTGGAGAAGTACAAGACCGAGTTTCGCAAGACGGGGCTGGAGTTTACCGCCGGGGCCAAGGCGCGGCTGACGGGGTACGGCTGGCCGGGGAACGTGCGCGAGCTGCAAAACACGATCGAGCGCGCGGTGATTTTGTCGAACGACGCGGAGATTAACGAGGCGGCGCTGCAACTGCCGGCAGCGCGTCCGGCGGCGGGCGCGATGCCGTCGGGGATGCTGGCGAACGAGTTTGATTGGAACGGGACGCTGGATGAAGTGGCCTCACGCGCTTTGGAGCACGTCGAGCGATTCAAGATCGAGACTGCTCTGCGCGAGTGTAAATGGAACAAGACCCGCGCGGCGGAGAAACTCGGCGTGTCGTATAAGACGCTTCTCAATAAAGTAAGGGCGCTTGGGCTGGAGAGTTAAGGTATTTCCTTCCCTGTTTTTCTTTCATTCTTGAATTTGCCGAAGAGCATCCAAGAAGCGCGCCGCGTGTCCCTCGAGTCGCCAATGCGGGCACGGGACAAGTTGTTACCCGCCGCGTGGGCGGGGCTTTGCCCCGCAGCCCAGCCAACCAGAGGCCGGCGCTAAAACAGACCACAGGCAGGAGCTCCTGTGCCACCAGGGCCGGCTGAAGCCGGCCCCTACACTGGGCTACACAGGGCGGAGGGCGGAGTGGAGGGCGACGATGCCGGCGGACCAGAGGTCGAAGCGGACGTCGGAGAAGCCGGCGCGGGAGAGCAGGTCGGCGAGAGCCTCGGGCGAGGGGAAATTGAGGACGGAGCCGGGAAGGTAGGTGTAAGCGGCGAGGTTGCCGGAGATGACGCCGCCGATGCGCGGGAGGATGCGCGTGAAGTAGAAACGATACGCGGGGCCAAGAAGCGCTCCGCGAGGCTCGGAGAACTCGAGGATGGCAAGGCGGCCGCCCGGCTTGAGGACGCGAAAGAATTCGGCAAGGCCGCGGTCGTAGTTGGCGAGGTTGCGGAAGCCGAAGGCGGCGGTGAGGAGGTCGAAGGTGGCGTCGGCGAAGGGAAGCGAGAGGGCGTCGGCTTCAAGGTAGATGGGGCCGACCGCTGGAGCGGCGCCGCCGGAAAGAGAAGCGGACTGGAGGGTGCTTTGCGAATCGGGCTGGCGGCCGCGTCCCCAGAGCGGAAAGCGGAAGCGAGGGCGCGCGGCGCCGGCCTCTTCCCTGCCCTGCTCCTGCGCCCAGCCGATGGGACGTATGAGCAAGTCGGAGGAGGCGCTGAGAGATTTGCGGCGAGCGATTGCGAGCATGGGATGGGCGAAGTCAGTGCCGAAAATGCGAGCGCCGCGGCGGATGGCGCGTTTGCGTCCTTCTTCGTTGGCGACGCGCTGGAGAGCGAGCGAGAGGTCGCCAGTGCCGCAGCAGAGGTCGAGAACGCGGGCGTCGGCGCGGGCAAGAACGCTGCGGAAACGGCGGGCGACCCGGCGTCGCCAAACGATGTCGAGGCGGAGAGAAAGAAGATGATTGAGAAAATCGTAGCGGGGGGCGATCGCGGAGAACATCTCGCGGACGGTGCGGGCAGCGGTGGCGTCGCTTTGTGATGGGGGGAGAGACATTGGGAGGGGCGTTGTCCGTTATTCGTAATTCGTTACTCGTAAATCGTTATTCGTAATCCGTTGTCCGCGAAGAGAAACGCAGCCGGCGGTCAGCAGTCAGCTTTCCGTAAACAGCAATCAGCCAACGAAAGAAAACTGCACAGGCAAGAGTGCCTGTGCCACCTGTGCCGGCAGCCGAAGCATAGCAGATCAGGGGAGCAGGGACGGAAGGGAGCGCCAGGCGGAGGAGATGAGGGCGGGGGCGACGGGGACGACTTCGACGTTGCCGATGCGGCGCGGGAGAGCAAAGCGGAGGCGGCCGGCGCGAACTTTTTTGTCGGAACGCATGGCGGCGAGGAGGCGGGCCGAAGAGACGCGAGGCAGCGCGGGCAGCGGGCCGGCGCGGGAAATTAATAAACGGATGCGATCGGCGTCGAGCTCGCCTAAACCATAGTTGAGGCGGGCAAGTTCGGTTTCGGCGAGGATGCCCCAGGCGACGGCTTCGCCGTGGAGGAAGCGGCGGTAGTGGGTGAGCGACTCGAGGGCGTGGGCGAAAGTGTGGCCGAAGTTGAGGATTTCCCGGAGGCCGGATTCGCGCTCGTCGCGGCGGACGACAGCGGCCTTGGCGGCGATGCAGCGCGGGATGACGAAGTCGAGCGCGGCAGGGTCGCGGCGAAGGAGAGCGTCGAGGCGATTTTCGAGATAGCGGTAGAGGGGCAGATCGCCGATGACGCCGTACTTGATCACTTCGTAGAGGCCGGAGCGGTACTGGCGCGGGGGAAGAGTGCCGAGCGCGTCAGGATCAACGGCGACGAGGCGGGGCTGGTAGAAGGCGCCGATGAGATTTTTTCCTTCGGGGAGGTTGACGCCGGTCTTGCCGCCGATGGCGCTATCAACTTGAGCGACGAGCGTGGTGGGAACGTGGACGAGGGCGACGCCGCGGAGATAACTGGCGGCGACAAAGCCGGCGACGTCGCCGACCACTCCGCCGCCGACGGCGATGAGAAGGGAGTGGCGGTCGGCGCCGGCGCGGACGAGTCGGCGGGCGAGCGATTCGACGGTGCGGAGGGTTTTCGAGCGTTCGCGGTCGTCGAAGAGGAGGACGCGGCAGGGGTGCGGTCGAAGGCCGGAGAGGAGCTGGCGACCGCAGTGTCGCCAGACGGGCGGAGAGGAGAGGATGAAGATGCCGGTGGGCGTGTCGACGCCGGAGAGGGCGGCGCGCAGGCGGGAGAGGAGGCCGCGGGCGAAGAGAACCGTGTAGGTTGCCGAGGCGGTGGTAATGGAAATGCGTTTCATGGGAGGGGAAAATGTAGCATAGGAGGGAGCGTCAGCCGTTATTCGTAATTCGTTGTCCGTTTTCAGTTGTCTGCAAAAGGCTCAGGTTGTCAGCCGCGAGACTTCAACAATCAGCCCTCAGGAAACAGCAGTTCACGATTCCCGCACAATTGAGATTTGCACACGATAGAGAAACCTACTTGCGGAACTTGTTTTCCAAAGCGGGGAGGGATTCGAGGAAGACGTGGCCGACGATGGCGAGGGTGCGGGGGCTGACTTTGTCGAGGGTGTCGGCGGTGGTGTGCCAGTAGGGACGCCCCATGTCGATGACGTCGGTGGCGGCGACGCCGCGGTTGAGAAAGGGCAGGTGGTCGTCTGCAATGCCAGTTTCGTCTGAGACAAAAGTGGAGGAGTAGCCGAGGCGCGCGGCGGTGGACCAGACCAAGTCGGTGAGCCAGCGAGTGGAAGAAGTCTCGCGTTTGAAGCGGGCATCGCGGCCGCCGCAGATGTCGGCGAGGAGCATGGCGCGGACGCGCTTGAGTTCGCCCGAGCCAGCGAGCCGCGCGGCCATCTGGCGGCTGCCGTAGGTGCCGTCGGTGTGACTCCACTCGACGAAGGCTTCTTCGCCGTCGAAGAAGACGATCCAGATGGTGAGCGCGCCCTTGCGAGGACAGAGATGGCGGGCGAGCTCGAGCATGATGCCGGTGGAGGAGCCGCCGTCGTCGGCGCCGACGAAATTGGCCATGGGCCTGGTGTCGTAGTGAGTGGCGAGGAGGATGACGTCGGGGCGCGAGCCGGGGATTTTGGCGATGAGGTTTTTCATCCGAACAGGGCCGACGGCGGTGTTGGCGGAGAAATTGTCTTCTTCGACGCTGCAACCGAAGCCCTGGAGCTGGGTGCGGATGTAGTCTTGCGCGCGTCGGATGGCTTCGGAGCCGGCCGGGCGCGGGCCGATGGCGACGAGGTTGGCGACGTGGCGAAAAGCACGGGCGCCGTCGAATCCGCCGGTTGCGGAGGCAGGAGGGGCGGCGTCGGCCGGGGCCGTGGCCGGAGGCGACTGCGCAGCTACAGGCGCAGACTTATTGGTGTCGGCGCCGCAGGCAGCAACGGCGAGCACAAAGAGAAGAAAGAAGAGAGACTGAATTGCGCGGGAGCAGAGTGAGCGCATTTCAGGGTGCTCCGGCGCCGGCGGAGGCTTCGGCGGCGCGGCGTTTGCTGCGAACGACGAGGGCGGAGACGCCGATGCCCAGCAGGTAGAGAACGAGCATGGGCGCCATGAAGATGACCATGGTGAGGGCGTCGGTAGTGGGCGTAATGATGGCGGCGGCGACCGCAATGAGCAAGACGGCGTAGCGAAGGTTTTTCCAGAGGAACTGCGGCGAGACGATGCCGAAGAGCGAGAGAAAGAAAATCAAGATGGGAAGTTGGAAGACGAGGCCGAGGCCGAGGAGAATGACCAGGGTGAGGTCGAAGTAGTCGTTCATGCTGATCATGGCGGTGAAGGGGCCGGAAGAGCCGACCTTGATGAGGAAGTCGAGAGACATGGGGAGCATGATGAAGTAGCCGAAGGCGGTGCCGGCGAGGAAGAGAAAAAAGGCAGAGACGATGAACAGGGAGACAGCTTTGCGCTCGTTGCGATAGAGACCGGGGGCAATGAAGAGCCAGACCTGGTAAAGAACGTAGGGGAGAGCGAAGACGATGCCGAGGTAGAGACCGACGGTGATGAAGAGCTGCAAGGGGCCGAGCGGGCTGGTGTAGATGAGCTTATCCTGAAGATTGTGGTCGCGCAAAGCCTTGAGCATGGGGCGGGAGAGGAATTGGAAAGCGCGGTCGGACAAGTAAAGGCCGACGCCGAGGCCGATGGCGATAGCAAGGACCGAGTAGAGAAGGCGCTGACGAAGCTCGGTCAAATGCTCGAGGAATGACATGCGGGAGGAGCGGTCGTCGGGCTCGGGGGAGTCGGCGGCGCGGTCAGACTGGTTTGGGATGACCATCGGCGGAGGAGGCATCCTCAGAGGTGCCTGAAGCGGAAAGAGATTCCGGCGGGGCGAGGGAGCCCGAGCCGATGGGTTCGCCCTCAGGCGGCAGAGGCGCGGGGTCGCCAGCGGGCTCGATGATTTTATTTTCGAGGTCGCGAGTGTGGCGGTCGAGCTCGCGCATTTCGTCTTCGACGGCGCCGCGGAGCTCGCTGGAGGCGCGACGGAATTCGGAGAGGGCTTTGCCGATGGTGCGGCCGAGCTCGGGGAGTTTGCGCGGTCCAAAGATGAGCAGGGCCAGGCCGAAGAGAACAATAAGTTCGGGAACGCCCAGGCTGCCCACAGCAAATGCCTCCAATTGAGCATCATAGAAGAGGGCTGCGGGGCTGTCAAACCGGCTGCTGTGCTATACTGACCGAACGAGTGCAGAAAGCGAGGCGGCAATGCAGGCGGAAAAGCGCGGCGTAGTGCTGGTGGTCGGAGTCCTGCTGATTTCGGCGGCGCTGGGGGGGATTTACGGGCCGTCGGTGAAGGCGACGGCAGCGGGAGCGAACGACCTGCAAGACGCGGTGAAGAACTTCACGCGCGTGCTGGCGATCGTGCAGCAAAACTACGCCGTGCCGGTGGACACCGACCGGGCGATTTATCAGGGCGCCATACCGGGAATGCTGCGCGTGCTGGACCCGCACTCGAATTTCTATGATTCGCGACAGTTCAACCTGCTGCGCGAAGACCAGCGAGGAAAATACTACGGCGTCGGGATGTCCGTGGCGCCGCGGGACGGGCGTACGGTGGTGCTGGCGCCGTTTGTGGGCTCGCCGGCGTACAAGGCGGGGATACGTCCGGGCGACGTGATCGTGAAGGTGGACGAAAAGTCGGCCGAAGGACTGAGCACGGCGGAAGTAGCCGATCTGCTGAAGGGCGCGAAGGGCACGATTGTGCGGGTCACTGTGAGCCGCGAGGGCTACGACGAGCCGCTGGTGTTTACGATTACGCGCGATGAGATTCCGCGGCACGCGGTGGACATGGTCTTCCTGCTGAAGCCGGGCGTGGGTTACGTGCGGCTATCGGGCTTTAATGAGACGACGGACCGGGACCTGACCGAAGCGCTGAAACAATTGAACGTGTCCAAACTGGACGGGCTGGTGCTGGACCTGCGGGCCAACCCGGGCGGTCTGCTGAACGAAGGCGTGGCCGTGGCGGACATGTTCTTGGACCGCGGGCAACTCATTGTGACGCACAGAGGCCGTTCTTCGCCGGCGCGCACCTATTCTACGATCCGCGGGAATCAGGGGGTTGAAGTGCCACTGGTGGTGCTGATTAACGGGAACTCGGCTTCGGCGGCGGAGATTGTGGCCGGGGCGATCCAGGACCACGACCGCGGTCTGCTGGTGGGAGAAAACAGCTTCGGGAAAGGGCTGGTGCAGACGGTCTCGCAACTGGGCGAGAACACCGGCCTGGCGCTGACGACGGCGAAGTATTACACGCCCAGCGGGCGGCTGATCCAGCGGGACTACAAGGCGGTGTCGCTCTACGAGTACCACTACAACCGGAAGAACGGCCAGCCCACGGAGATCAAACTGACCGACAGCGGACGGCAAGTGTACGGCGGCGGCGGGATTGCGCCGGACGTGACCGTGGCGTCGCCGAAACTGAACGAATTTCAGACGCGACTGCTGACGCGGGACGTTTTCTTCCCGTTTGAACAGGGCGTGGGCGGGTTCACGCGGTGGTTCATGGGACGCAAGCCGGAGGTTAACCGGGAGTTCCACGTGAACGACGAGGTGATGAACCAGTTCCGGAGGTACCTGGACAGGCAGGGGATCCGCTACACGGAGCCGGAAATCGCCGAGAACCTGGCGTGGATCCAGAGAAAAATCAAGAAGGAAGCGTTTACGTCGGTGTTCGGCGTGCCCGACGGGTTCCGCGTGGAGCTGGAAGACGACCCGCAGGTGCAGAAAGCCATCGAAGTGCTGCCGCAAGCGCGCGCGCTCTACCAGAACGCGAAGAAAGTGATCGCGCAGAGGACGGGTGGGCAGGGGAACCAGTAGGGCGACAAGAAGCATTGCCCGTGATTCGCTTTCCGTAATCCGTTATTCGAATTCGTGAATCGTAACGCGCTGTCTGTTTTTCGTTATTCCTACTCTGAAAACCCCAATTTTCACAACAGGACAATTGTGGACCTTGCAGACCGGTCTCTGCAGAGCCCGTGGCCGGGGCTGGCGGCATCTGCTAAAATAATCGGCTACGTGGGCGGCTAG
>Ga0209109_10000899_pt1 | contig 16371 bp, 16 predicted proteins | sample Rifsed10ft2_FD_184004 | JGI IMG/M metagenome (GOLD analysis project Ga0209109, IMG submission 184004) | Soil microbial communities from Rifle, Colorado, USA - sediment 10ft 2 (version 2) | ecosystem: Environmental > Terrestrial > Deep subsurface > Rock core/Sediment | place: Rifle, Colorado... | reverse complement strand
CGAGTTGCACCGGGTGCTGGCCTACTTGCGTTGGCCGGCGCGCTGGCGTCACCGTCTGCGCACCTCCAACCTGGCCGAAGGCTTCTTCCGCCATCTGCGGAAATATCTGAACCGGTTCCCCGGCTGTGTGGATGCAGCTCACGCCGAACAGGTCTTGGGCTGCTTCCTCCTGGCCGCCGAAGGAATGCACACCTGAGGTCGCACATGGCCCGGAGTACACCCCAACCCTCTTTCAACAGAAATGCTGGACAGTGCCGAACTTTGGGACAGCGTGTCAAGCCATTTAAGAATGTAACCGTAGGTAAGTGCCGTCGCGCCATTTGAAATGTAACCGGAGGTCTGTTGCTGTTGTGGCTGTGGGAAAGTGGGTCCCGCGCAGCGGGATCCAAGCTCGCGAAGCGAGCGTCTTTTCCACAGCCTTTTCGTCGGCCGCCTCGTACTTGTTTTGTCTGGCTCGACTCGACTTTCTCTTGCCCTTTCGGACTCAGCCGCCGGCTCGCCAGCCCGTAAATCCGCTGCAGTTTTCTGTCGATGACTTTCGCCAACTGGAACGGATCGAGAGATTTCTGGAGTTCTTTCAGAAGGGAGAGTTGGGTCACATCCCCCTGCGCGGATGCGAGAACCCGCTCGAAGGCAGTCTTGGGAGCATCATAGACGCGCCGAACCTTCGATCCGACGCGCACTTTCTTCACCAGCTTCACCGAAGGCAGATACAGGTTCAGCCACCAGCGCAGCTCATGGCGGTACAGGTCGTTGATAGCCTCGACCGCGTTTCGCGTGTCATAGCGCTCCCAACCGAGAAGCTTCCGTACGTGGGTCCAGTTCTTTTGCTCGATATGAGCGTTGTCGTCCTTCTTGTACGGACGCCCCCGCGTGAGCTGAATCTGCTTGCCCTCACACCAAGCCTTCAGATGCCAGTTGATGAATTCCGATCCGTTATCCGAGTCCAGGCCCAGAAGACGGAAGGGCAGCATTCCTTCGATCTCGTCCAGCGCTTGCTGCACGGCGGCGTGGCCCTTCCCCAGCAGAGCTCGCGACTCCGTCCAGGTGGTGTGAATGTCGGTGAGGTTCAGCGAATGGGCGAACTCCCCTTCACCTGAATTCCCGGAATGCGAGACCAGATCGATTTCCGTGAAGCCCGCAGAGGTCACCTCCCAGCTATCGGTCTTCACCGGGATGTGATGCTTCAGCAGATAGCCCGGCTTGGTGCGCCCGTAAATCCGCCGCCTCCGCTGCGTCTTTTTAGCCTTCAGCCGCCGGTCCATTTGCCGCGGACTAATCGACAGCAGTTGTTTCTCGATCGTTGCGCTCATCTTGAACCGCTTGCGAATCCACGGCATCCAGGCTGGCAGCAGCGCTTTCAGCCGCACCGACCAGGGATAACCGGCCGCCTGCCATACGGTTGTCAGGATGGACAGGGCTTGCTGTCCATAGCTCAACCCGCGCCGCCGCACCCGCTGGTCGGGTCGCTTCCCGGGCGGCGGGCCGTTCAGAAGTCGAAGGGCGTATTTTCGGTGGTAGCCCGTGGTCAAGCAAAATTCGTTCAGGATCACCTGTTTCGCCTTACGCCCTGCTTGGTGGTACCGCCCATAGATGGCCCGGAAATACTCCCATTTCCCTTTGCGCCCCAAGTGAACCCTCCTCCAATCGTCTCTGCGTCGGGTTACATCTTAAATGGCGCGATGTCTCTCCCTTCGGTTACATTCTCGATGGCTCGATACGGCGGATTGCGCAGAGGGCGAGAATCGGTTAAGCTGCGTCGGCGGGAGGGAAGCTATGGCAGCGACAAAGATTACGGTGCGAACCAACGGTCCGCTTCGCGTGGAAGGTGAATTTGAAATAGTGGACATGCAAGGCAAGGCGTACGGCCTTGCGGGGCGGACGGTGGTTTCGCTCTGCCGCTGCGGCCATTCCTCGAACAAGCCCTTCTGCGACGGCACGCACAACAGAGTTGGTTTCACCGACGAAGCCGTCGCCCGCGACCTGCCGCCACCGGCACCCAAGCCCGCAGGCTGAGTGCTTAGTTTTTGCGGCGATAGACTTCAATGACCAAGAATTCCTCCCACGCCTTTCCGTCGTTAGACCTTTCGCCTCGCCATGTAAAGTGGTTCTCGGAGATGTTGGTGTAGGTAGCGCGCGTGAACGCGTGGGGGGCAACGGGCTCCTTCATGCTGTACGTAATTGCTTTTTCATCGATCTTGACGCCGCCCAGTTCTTCCGGTCCGAGGTCCACCCAGGTTCCAGCCAAAGCGTTTAGCCATTTCATGTTCCAGGTCTGCTTCTTTGCATCATAGGAGCGAAGGTTTAGTCCGAGCACTAGAAGCTCGCCTGCGGGCGTGGTCATTCGGTATTCGTCCGCAATCACATACCCGTCAAGAATGTAGCGTCCCTCCCACGTCGCGTTGAGAATTTCCCAGGCCCCATTCTCTCGCCTTAGTTTTGCGTCACAGCGCCATTTGCCGATAAGAAAGGCGAATCTAGAAAGTTCCGGGGGTGCCTTGGGGTTGAGCTTCCCATAGTCTTGCTCGTGTTGTTTCATCAGCCGAGAATCCTCCTCTGCAGGCTCCCTTGCGGACGGTGCAGTCAGCACGCTCAACAGCATGAACGCCGCGAGCAACGCCGGAAGCAATGCACTGATCTTGCTCATTGACCTATCCTCCGTCACAGCCAATTTGCCGCATAACACATCGAGTATCCGTTGCGGTGAGAAGCCCGCCGTCCAGCCTGCGCTAGGTTACCTCAACAGGATTAGAAGATCGGCGGGTAAATCAGGCGTGGGGGGATTCAGCAAGATTGAAAGCCGTAGTGCGACGGCACTCACAACAAGATTGGCTTCACGGACGAAGCCGTGGCCCGCGACCTGCCGCCTCCACCCACACCCAAGCCCTAACAGGTGAAACCATTTCTTAATCAGTGAAGGATAAGCTAGAAAACGAGAACTCGATCAGAATCCCTGACGATCTCGTACTGATCGTTTAGGCTGGAAAGCGGGCAGAGTTCCGAGCCTGCTGAAGCCCTCAACTTCAGGCAGGTTCCGCACGCGAAAAACTGCCCCCCTGCCTGCAAGACAGCTTCTGCCTGGCGGCGAACATCGAAGTTGGCGTCGGCTATCTGGTCGATCTCCACGCCCTTTCCCGAAAGGAAGATGCGGACCGGGTCGCCTTGCTGCAAGCTGAACAGTGCCAATCTCAATGCGTTAAAGATGGTCTCCGGATCGTTGTTCGCAAGAATCATGCCGAGTTTCATTGGGTTGCTCCTTTAGTCGAAGAGGATTCTGACTGCTCGCCATTGGCGGCGCGGCCCCCAAACACCGGGCCGAGGTCGCCCATCAAAAGCTAATCGCCACAGCGAGATTGATGTGGTTATTCGAGCGACGGCCGCTCTGCGTGTAGAGCGTCGCAAACCGTCGGAATTCCATTCCCCACGAGAACTGCGCCGAGGGCTTGTGAAAGAAGCTTGCGGTAAAGGCTTGGTTGCGGGCTCGCCAGTCGCGCGCCGGAATGCTGATCAGGTCTTTATCGTGTGGGTCATCGAGTCCGTAGCCAGCGTTGAGGGTGAGTCGGTCAGCGCCGGGTGGTGTGAATCCGAGTTGTGCCCAGCCGCCGCGCGACCCGATTGGGCGGGGTCCACCAGGCATCAGCCCCCCGCCGTTTCTGTGGGCAAAGTCTGCGTTTATGCCTTGGAAGATGCCTCCTTGGAAGCCTGCGAGATTGCGCCCGAAGAAGGCCTCTCCCAGCAGTGACAGTCGCGGAGCCAGCGGAAGGTTCCAATCGAGTGCAGCGCCAACCGAGTCGGATTCGTGGTCACCGGCAGGTGTGGTGATTCGCGCACGTCCGTAGTGTGCCGATGCGCCGAGAGTCGCAGCACCCTTCAGACCGAGCCAGCTCTCTTGGCGTAGAGAGAACCGCGCTTGAAAGTAGGGCAGCCTGGCGCGTGCCCCGGCGCCCGGTTGCAGCAGGAACGGTGAAAGAGTTCCTGTAGGGAAGTCGCCTGTGCCAGGCATGAGTACAGCCGCCTGTGCCAGCCATTTCACGCCCCTGCCGCCCCAGTGCTCGATCCGCACCTGCGGGAGGCGCATCCAGAGATTGCCTGCGGTAACGAGTTGCGGAATTGCTGCGCTGGCAATCGAGACCGGATTGTTGGGCGCAAAGATTGTCCAGTCCTGGCCGACCTGTAGTCCAGTGCGCTGCCACTGGAGCCGCGCGTAGGCCAAGCGCAGGCGAACGACGCCGAATGTCTCACCGACACCAATGGACGGGAATCCGCCGAAGAAGTCCGACTCAACCAGAGCCGTCAGTTTGGCACCCGCCAGTTCCGGGCCATCGAGGCGGAGGCCCAGGCGGGTTTGGCGCGCTGTGGCGCTGATGTTTCCGGCACCAGCGGTAGCAAACAAAGGCACGTCGGCGTTGTTCGTGCCAGAACTGTTCCCGAAGGCATTGAAATAAATGGTCCCATAGGGGACAGCCCGCCATGGGCCAATGCCGAATCCTGGCCGTTTGTCCTCGGGTGGCGCAGAGGGCCGCTCAGGCGTGGCGACAATCGCCCGGGCGTCGGCAGGGGCGCTCTTCTTTTCAACCGCAGCGGTGGGGCCAATTGCGGTACGCAGGTTAAAGATCTCTTGGCGCATCTGTTCGACTTCCGCTTCAAGCAATCGCACACGCTCGAGGAGCTTCTCGCGATCTACGTCCGCTCCCTGAGCGTAAAGAGGACAGGCATATGCAACCACCAAAAGGCACAGCACTATGAACCTCCCAAGTCGAAAGCCATGCATATCTACACCTCCTCGATAGTTCGGAGTTGCGCAACTCCGCAACTCAAGTCCAAAAAAAATCAAACGCTGCGCCAGCGCCTCACAGCGCGCGATCCCTGATGAAGCTGTTCGGTCAGAACCTCACGCATCAGGTCGCAGGCGCGAATGATCTTGGGGTTGCTCACGGCATACAGGACATTTGCGCCTATGCGGCGATGGACCACCACACCCCGCGCACGAAGAACCGCAAGATGCTGGGAAAGGTTGGCCTTTGGAATCTGCAGCGCTTGGAGCAGTTCCGTGACGCTTCGTTCTCCAGAGCGAAGGGCGTTGAGAATCTGGAGACGCTTGGGATGGGCGAAGGTCTTGCAGATCTCCGCATGCAAAGTGAAAACATTTAGCTCAACAGAGTTGCGCATATGCGAAACAGTGATACACGGTTCGGGCGCGGATGTCAATAGATCCAGTGCTGGTAGGTGGGCGCATCACACCAGGCAATAGGTAGGGTTAAATCGGTAGGTAGATTAGGTTGGGAGTGGGTTCAGCAAGATTGAAAGGCGTGGTGCGACGGCACGCACAATAGGATTGGCTTCCAGGATGAGGCTGTAGCTCGTGACGTTCCCCCACCCGCCCCCAAGCCGCAGAGTTGAGCATTCGGCAAATGCGTTCACTGCGCCCGGCGGGACGAGCGGCCTGACCGTTTGGCTGCGCCAGTGAGAAGCATCCAGCCGAGCAGGGCGGAGTACTTCTCGTCCTGCGTCCACGGCGGGCCGATGGTTCGCCCCAGTTCGGTCAGTCGGTTTCGCAACTTCTCGGCAGGAGTGCGAAGGTCCTGAGCAGCACGATCAAACAGTTCGCGCTCGCTCACCCTTGTGACCCGCAGGCTGCACCATTCGCACGCCTCGATCAGGGCACTACGGTAGAATTCGCCCTCGGCGGTGTGGATCAGCGCATGAGAAGCTAGGGTTGCCGCAAGCGTGGTCAGCGGTCGGCCAGAGGCCGTCAGGATGCCGCAACCAACTATGTCGTGACCCTTCGATTGCAAACCGCCAACAATTTCACGCAAAGCTTCTTGAGCCAGATCCCTAGTCCTACTGGCGCAGCGATCCAGATACTCTGTGGCCTTCGACAGGGGCCAGCCTTCGGCCGCGTGGTAGGGCTGCTTCGAGCCCGGAATCTGGGGATCCGCGAGTGTGATTCTTCGGCGGTCGACTACGGCTGGATAATCTGCTGGTCCAGCGACAGCCACCAGCGCCGTCCAGCCAGAGTGCGCTCGGAAGCCCAGGGCTGCTTTCGTCTTCGCACCTCTGCTGGTTGCACTTCCTTCGGGTACGGATTGGCGGTTCATCCAAACCTTATCTGTGGGCCAGACAGCAATGACCCGAAGCATTGTACGGCATGGTTGCGCAATGCAGTGGTGGGGATGAATCCGATGGGCCCGTCGAATCACAGCCAAGACCCCAGGGAGAAAACCGGCGAAATGGCAGCCTTGACAGGGGACAAACACGTTCAAAGAATGCGGTTCTGCGTTCATTCCCAGACGAAACAGGTAAGTAACCGCCCACCCAACCTGTAACTTTTCTTCCCGCTAGATAGCCCATTTCGGCGCAAGGATCCTTCACTGCCGTTCTTCACAGATTCAGATCGCCATAGTTTTCAGCCGTTTAGGGAGTACTCCCCGTTTCAGTTACTAAGGTCGCGCAGTTGCACAGTCTGTTCGCGTGGGTGCGAAGCAGTTTTTCTGGGGGAATCGTGGGAAGAGTGGGGAGTATCAACGACTTTCTCGGGCGAATGCGCTGGGGCTTCTACCTGGCGGGCGCGGTCGTGTACATGGCCCTGCTCTACTGGCTGCGCCAGTTCAACACCTCGTCTGACCCGCTGTTTTACTCCTACCTAGAAGTCATTGGCACGCTGCTGAGCTTTACTTTTGCTGCCAATGCGCTGGTGCGCTTCCGCGGCACGCACGACCGTATCTCGCTGATCCTGGCCTTCGGCTTCATCCTCTCGGGATTGATCGAGCTGGCCGCGACATTTGGTCTAACAAACCTGCTGGCGGGCGGCCTGGACATGCAACTGCGCGTTCCGATCACGTGGATGGTCAGTCGGACGCTGCTAGGTGTGGTCCTGCTGGCAGCGCTGGTGGTGGAAAAGCGCCTGCCCAACTCGCGTGAGCCCAGCCGGGAGATTGCCGCGGCACTGCTGATTGTCGGCGCGGTGGGCTACCTCACCAGCGCCGTGTACCTGGGCGCGCCCAGCGAGCCGCTGATCCGGCCCAACGCGCTGATCTCCCGCCCGTGGGACCTGCTCCCCGCGGCCATCTTCCTGGCGGCGGCCATCCTCTACCGGCGGCGGCTGCGCGGCTCGGCCTCGGCCTTTGACCGCGCGCTGTGCTGGACGGCCTGGCTCAACATGGCATCGCTTTTGGCCGCCACCCAGTCGGAGCGGTTGCTCGATCCTCCGTTCACCTTTGCGCAGCTTCTGAAAGTGACCAGCTACGCCGTCGTGCTGGGCGGCGCTCTGGTGGACAACTCCCGCCTGTTCGAGCAGGTGCGGCGGCTCTCCATTAGCGACCCGCTCACCGGCCTAGGCAACTACCGCCGGCTGCTCGACGCGCTCAACGTCGAAGTGGAGCGTTCGCGGCGCACCGGGCGGCCCTTCTCGATCCTGCTGCTGGACCTCGACGGCCTCAAACAGGTCAACGACCGCTACGGCCATCTGGTGGGCAGCCGTGCGATCTGCCGGCTGGGCAACGTCCTGCGCATCCACTGCCGAGCGATGGATACGGCCGCGCGGTATGGCGGCGACGAGTTTGCGCTGATTCTTCCCGAAGCCGGACGCGAGGCCGCGGGCAGTGTGGCCAGGCGCATCTGCGAGCGCCTGGCGAGCGACGGCGAAGCGCCACCCCTTTCCGTCAGCGCCGGGGCGGCGGTGTTCCCTGAAGACGGCGAGACCATCGAGAGATTGCTTGCTTCGGCCGATCGCGCCCTCTACCGCATGAAAGGCCGGCGCACCGGCACAGTTTCCCTGGCCCGCATCGCCGCCTGCCTGTAAGGCGGGGAGCGGAGGGTGGAGATGAACACACGCTTTTCCGTGCAGCGCGCAGAAGATCGAATCCCGATGGAAGTGGCCGTGCAAATCGCCGGTAATGAACATCTCCCGGGCGTGGAAACCACGTTTACGGAAAACGTCAGCTCGCGCGGCGCCCGCGTGGCGTCCATTCGCCGCTGGCGGATCAACGACCGCCTGCACTTGGCCACGCTCCCGGGCAATTTCCAGGCAACGGCCCGCGTGGCCTACTGCCAGCCGATGCGCGGTGATGGCTTTGCCATCGGCCTCGAGTTCCTTGAGCCGACCGGACGCTGGGTCATCCAGCCACCGGCCGTTCAGGAAAATCGCTAAAGAGGATAGGAGGAATTGGGAGGAAGAAAAAAACTGGCGCAATGCAATATTGCCGTAAGCGCTCCGTCCAGCCTGGCTGGACGGAGCGCTTTCGCTTCTTGAGGGCCGAGTTACACTTTCCGGGCCACCAGCAACAGGTTTTCCCCGAACAGCAAGGAAGGTGAGAAGAGCGTAGCCAGGATTTCCCGGTTTCGCTTTCTCTGCGCCGGGTCTTTTTCCTTGCGGAAGGCAATCACCGTATAGAGCCACATCCACGGTGCATAGAGGGCGTAGAGGTAGCTTACCGGCTTGCTGTGCGTGTGGGTTGTTTCAATCAAACGGAACCCCGAAGTCTGCAGCGCATAACGCAGCTCGGGAAACGTAGCCAGGGCGATGTGGTGCAGGGGGTGGCGGCCGGACTCGTTGAGCGGCCGCGAATCGCGCCCGTAAAAACCGCTTCCGAAAAACCGCACCCGCGACCGCAACGAAAGGATGTTCGGCGTCGTCACGACGAGAGGCCCATCCGTCCGCAGCACGCGGTGGGCCTCGCGCAGGAACGCAAACGGATTCTCCAGGTGCTCGATGCCTTCGATCGAAAAGACCGCATCGAAGGATCCATCCGGCCAGGGCAGAGCCGTGTTCAGGTCCACCCTGCGAAAGCGCTCTCCGAGCAATTGCGCGGCCTCGGTGTCCGCGCCCCAGGCTTCAAATCCCGCCTGCGCCAGCGCAAGCGTGAGTGCGCCTGCCCCGCACGGAGCGTCCAGCGCGCGCGCGTCGGGCGGGAGGCTTAGGGATCTAAGGTGGCGCAGGACGGCGCGCTGAATCACAGAAAGCTCCGGAGTCAAGCTCACTCGTTTCCTCCTTCTGCACATTGTTCCTGGTAGACGCGCAGCGTGTTGGCCGCCATGCGCTCGGCCGAGAATTGCTGCTCGATGTTCTCCCGTGCTGCCTGGCGCAGGCGCTTGGCCAGACCCGCATCGCTCAGCAATCGCACAATGGACTCCGCGAGCAGCGCCGGGTCGGGAGCGTCAACCAGCAGGCCGGTGCGCCCGTCCTCGACAATTTCCGGCACGCCGCCGCGCGCCACGGCCACCACCGGCAGGCCCCAGGCCATCGCCGCCAGCAGGGAAGTCCCCAGCGGCTCAGCCAGCGAGGGGAAGACAAACGCGTCGAGCGCCGCGTACATCTGTGCGATGTCTTCAACGAACCCGGCAAAAATCACGGCTTCGCCCAGGCCGAGCTCGCGCACCAATTGCTCCAGTTCGGCGCGGGATGGGCCGTCACCGGCGAGGATCAGGCGGCACTGCGGAAACTGCTTGCGCACGCCGGCCAACGCCTGCACAAGCTGAAGCTGGCCTTTCTCCGGCAGCAGATAGCCGACGCAGCCGAGCAGCGTCTCGTCCGCGCGCACGCCCCAACGCTGGCGCGCGCGGTCACGGCACTCGGCGGTGGGCAGCTCGGGCACTTCCACACCTTCGTACACAGTTTCGACGTGCCCGGGCGCAATGCCCGACTCGATGACGCTCGCGGCCACAAAGCGCGAAATGGCCAGGATGCGCTTTGCCGCACGGTATCGCGCCAGCGCCAGCGGACTCTGTCCCAGCGGGTAGGCCACGCGCCGGGAGAAAACCAGCGGCACGCGCCGGTGCGCGCGGGCCAGCCAGGCGGCCGTCAGCGCGTGAGGTTCATTCGCATGGACCAGCGCGTAGCGACTCGTGCCCAGCAGCCGCCGCAGCAGACGCGCGCACTGCCATCGCGCTCCCAATGCGCCGACTTCGTGGACAACGATTCCCTCCGCAGCGGCACGCTGCGCCAGTGGACACCCGCGCGCGGCCACCAGCTCGGCCGGCTGGCCGAGCTTGCGAAGCCACCGCAGCGTCAGCAGGGCCTGACCCTGCCCGCCACGCCATCCCGTTTCAAGGTCCACGTAGAGCGAGGTCATGGTTTTGCTTTTCGCGCCAGCTCGCCCAGCTTTTTGAACTTCAGCCAGACGTAGCGCGCGGACATCCGGGCGATCCGCCCGCCGCGCCAGCCGTCGAGGAAACCGGCGCGAAGGATGAATTTCTGCACTAGCGTCCACGGCGGCACCAGTAGCATCGGCAGGAGCCAAGTTCGCTTTCTCGCGCGGAAGAGTTCCTGAGCGGCGATGGTGCTGTAGGTCTCGACTTTGGCGGCGTGCTCGGCGGTTGTCTCGTAGGCGTGGTGGAGCAGGTCGCCGGCCAACTGTCCGACCGGCCCATCGGATTGCACGGCCTCGTGCACCGAGCCCACAAAGCGCGCGCGGCGGCGGTCGTAGAGGCGCGTTTTGCGGTCGGGGTACCAGCCTGAGTGGCGGATCCATTTGCCGAGATAGCGCGCGCGGCGGGGGAATTCGTAGGCCGCTTGCGAGGTCGGTTGCTGCTTCCATGCGAGCAAGGATGCGCGCAGTTCGGGGCTCAGTTCTTCGTCGGCATCAATCGCAAGGACCCAGTCGTGCGCGGCCTGCGCGGCGGCGAAGTTGCGCTGGTCGGAGTAGTTGGTCCATGCCCGCTCGATTACGCGCGCGCCGCGCTGGCGGGCGATTTCACGTGTGCGGTCGGTGCTGCCGGCGTCCACGACGAGGATCTCGTCGGGCAGGCCGGCCAGCGAGTCGAGCGCCCGCGGCAGGTTGCGCTCTTCATTGAGAGTGATGAGGATCGCGGTCAGGCGGTTCATCCGGATCGGGCGACGCTCGGTGCGGAGGTCGCGCCTACAGTACCACAAGCCTACTGGCGTTCAGGGAGGGAAGCGGCGGGTGACTCAGCCGGCCAGGCGTGCGGTGACGGTGAGCAGCACGATGGTCGAGCCGATGCGGAACTCGGAGAGGTGCTTCAACTCGGCGGCGCGGACGCGTTCCTGGTTGATGAAGGTGCCGTTGGTGGAGTCGAGGTCGCGCAGGCGGATGACGTCATTCTTCACTTCGATGGCGCAGTGCCAGCGGGAGACTTCCGGGTCGTCAATGAGTACGTCGGCCTCGCTGCGTCCCAGCACCACGCGCGGCTTGCTGAGGGGGAAAACCTGCCCCTTGGCCGGGCCGCCAATCATCGAGAGCGTGATGGTGCGTCCGGCGGGGAGCGTCAGCCCCTCGTACTCGCCGCCAAATTCGATGCCCGGCACGCCGCTCCCGCCGCGGGCAAACGACGGCCGGGGGGAAATCACCTGCGTCTGCTCGGTGCGCCGGGGGACCTCGACCACGTTTTTTTGCCCGCACTTCGAGCAGAGGTACTGCACGCGCGGGTGTTTCCCTATCTGCGCGTCATTCAGGACGTGGCTGGTGCCGCAATGGACGCAGGCGGTCTGCATTACTCCCAGACTAGCACGCCCGCCCCGCCCCGCCGGGTCTCCGCCCACCCAGTGTTTCGCGAGGAGAAATAGTACTTTTTCGGCGGGAGGCAGGCTATGCGGTAGTCCTCGCACGAAAGGAAAAAAGAGCATTGTGGGGAACAACTGGCGCGCCCTATGGGAGGATTTCAGAACCCTGCCGGTGAAACGAATTGCGGCCACTCTCCCACAATTCAACCTTACTTGTGTTGTTGTGAGCCTTGCCCTGCATCTAACAGTTTATTGAAAAACCCCTTGAGCCTGTCATTCCGAGGAGCGAAGCGACGAGGAATCTCTCTTTTGCCTGGCTTTTTTGCGGAGGGATTCTTTCCGGCAAGGCCGGAATCTTCGATCGCTGCGCTCGGAATGACGGCAGCAGGTGCTTTTTTCAACAAGCTGCTCACTTCCGACCGGTCAAGAAACGAAGGGGCTGCCATGGGACAGCAGCCCCCTTTCCGGCATTCGATTGTAGGGAGACCGAGAAAGCCAGGCCCGCAAGTGAGAAAACAACCCGGTTAATCTCACCCCAATGGACTCTGGTCAGCCCCGAATCAGCATTTCACTTTTGCCCCGCCCATTTGAAAACTATGGCGCGAGTAACTTCCTGGCGCGCAGCGTCCGGGTCGGTAGCCTTTGTAAAGGCGGCCGCGATTGAGTCGCGTTCTTCCTGCGAGCGCCGGTTGCGGTCGGCGCCGAAAGCGTTCCGCACCTTCTCAAATGCGTCCATGCTTTTCACGCCGTACCAGATGAAGTGGGTCCAATCACCATCGGTTTTCAATTCCTCGACCGACAGACCATAGGCAAGAAGCACGCCGTCGGCGACGAGCTTGTCGAGCACAGGCTTGTTGTACTTGTCCCAGGCCGCGCGGAAGTCGGCGGTCTTGCCGGGTTTTATCTTGCCGAAATTATACCGGGTGTAGGGCAGCGACCCGGCAGGCGGCATGGTGCTGCCTTCAACAAACACGAGGTCCCGGGTCAGCCAGTCGCGTGTCTTGCTGACGTCAAATATTTCACGGATCCGCTCCGCCGTGGTCGTTCCCGGTTTCTGTCCTTTCTTGCGTCCTTCTTCGGCTGCTTTGGCTTCCTCGGCGGCCAATTTTGCAAGCCGTGCCTGGATCGCACTCTGGACTTTCTCAATGCCAGAGGAGTCGGCGACGGTATACCAGATCAGATGCGTCCAGCCGCCCGGCGAGCGCAGCAGGGGCACCTCGATGCCCCACCCCAACACGACGCCTTCGGCCATCTCCTTGTCGCGCACCGGTTCCCCGACGGTTTTCACCAGGTTCATGAACTCGTCTTCTTTGCCCGGCCTGACCGCATAACCGGACCAGTAGGTAAGGGGTTGGGGCATCTGTTGCTGCGCGAAGGCCGTGAAACCCCACAGCAACGCCAACACCAGGAAGATTACTTTTCGATTTTTCATGTTTTCTCCTCGAGAGATTCGTCTCCTAAAACAGGGTCCACGGTTCTTCTCGAGCGTGGCTTCACCGACCTTGGCCCCTGGAAACGGACGGGCTTTCTATCACCGGAATCCGCTGGGGTCAAGCGAAATCAGGCCGAATCCTGAGGTTGGCCTCGCAAATGGCGGGAAAGGTGCCGCGCCCCCCGACAGAGTGCAGTGGGGTAAACTCCGGCCCGCCGCGCCGGGGAACTCACGACCCTTGGCTCAGACGACAGGCGGTTGGGATGGTTTACTTCGGGCGGCGCTTGAGTTTGGGGCGGTCGGAGTCGAGGGTGGCGCCGTCGGGGTTGCGCTCCAGCTCGCTTCCTGAGGAGCCCGCGTTGGTGAGGTCGGAGGCATTGGCGGAGGCAGTAGCGCGTGCGCGGGCCAGCGTCTGCTGCGCGATGTAGACGTCCTTCGCGGGTAGCGAGACGCTCTGGTCCAGGATCACCACGAACGGCATCCCCGGCTCGAGATACAGGTCCGGCCCTTTCCGCGACATCATGATAATCAGCGCCGCCATTGCCCCGGCTCCGGCACCCACGGCCGCGCCCTTGCCGCCCTTGATGGCCGACCCGAGCAATGTGCCCTGAAGTGTGTAGGTAGCCAGGCTGTAGAGGTCCGTGGCGCGGCTGTTGTCTGTGGTGATCCGTCCCTTGCCCTTGATGTCCGGCGAGTCGAGGTGCGCCACCACCGCGGCGCTCGGGCCATTCTCCAATTCCACTCGCTCCACCAGCACGCGCATCGCGCCAGCCTTTCCGAACCCGCCCGGGCGCTTCACTTCGACGACGCTACCTGTGAAAGCTGTCTCCGCGGGCAGTTCGAGTTGGTCGCCCAGGGAAAGCGCCCGCGAAGTGCGGAAGGTTACCTGTTGACCCTTCTTTGTGATCTTCGTGCTCAGCGGAGTATCCAGCACGACTTCGATGGGCGTACCCGCGGGGATCTCGACGGTTGCCGGCAGCGTGGGCGGCGGAATAATTGGCTCTAGCGCTATTGGCGCAGGCTTAGCTTCTTCCGGCGTAGGAGCCACAGGCGGAGCCGTCGGCTGGGGCGCGGGTTGCGGCACCGGCTGGGGCGTTGGTTGTGCAGCGGGCGGCGGATCCGGCGGCGGAGGCGGCGGAGGTACGCGCGGATTGATGATCGGCGGCTGCTGCGCCTGTACGGCAACGGTCGCCACCGAAGCCACCCCCATTGCCAGCGCAAGAAGCAGGATTCGAATTGGGACCGTCCGCCGCACGGTGGATGAGCCCGGTCGACCGGGCGCTTCACCTCTTACTGTTTAGGTGCAGGTTAGGGAATAGGGTTGCTTGAGGGTGATCCTGTGGTCGCGGCCTTACTGCACGAAGCCGACCTTGGGCTCGGGGCCGGGCTCGAGCTGCTCGCGGATGGGGCCAAACTGAGCTTCGTAGCGGCTGATGTTTTCGCCCAGAGCGCGCCAGAGGCGCTTGGCGTGGCTCGGGCTGAGGATTACGCTGGCCACCAGCTTGCCCTGTGGCGCGTTGGGGAACAGATAGATGTAGTGCAGTGTGAACTCTTCGGCCGTGTGATGGATCATGGCCAGGTTGCTGTACTGGCCCACCAGTTCTTTTTCATCGGCCTTGATCTGCACCTGCTGCTGTTTGGGCTGCTCGTCCATGGAGATTCTCCGTGTGGAGGTGGTCGGGGAAGTGCACCGGCACAGTACCATTTGTGCGGCGCGAAGTCGAACGCAGCGCCGGCCGGTCGACCGGCGCCTGCACCTTCTTGGAGTGTTTCAGCCTTGTACAGCCGCCCGCGGGTTCCCGGCTGGAAACCGGCGCTTGATTTCCAATCGTATTAAGTGTAGTTTATTATCGGAGTTTATCGAGCTTAACTATGGCCGCACCCTCTCTCCCAGCCGATTCCTCCGAAGTCCCCGCCCCAGCCGCGGTGCCGGGAAAGCCGATGGCCGGCTGGCGCCGCGCCGGCGTATTGCCCTCACTGCCCGAAGCCTACCGCACCATCCCCATCCTCCCGGGCGCATCGGTGTGGCGCAAGCTAATGGCCTTTGCCGGGCCGGGCTACCTGGTGGCTGTCGGCTACATGGACCCGGGCAACTGGGCCACTGACCTGGGCGGCGGCTCGAAGTTCGGCTACACGCTGCTTTCGGTCATCCTGCTGAGCAACCTGATGGCGATGTTTCTGCAGGCGCTCTCCGCCAAGCTGGGCATCGTCACCGGCCGCGACCTAGCGCAGGCCTGCCGCGACCATTTCTCGAAGCCGGTGTACATCGCGCTTTGGGTGCTCTGCGAAATCGCCATCGCCGCGTGCGACCTGGCCGAGGTGCTGGGCTCGGCCGTCGCGCTCCAGCTCCTGTTCGGATTGCCGCTGCTGCCCGGCGTGTTGATCACTGCGCTCGACGTGCTGCTGGTGCTGGCGCTGCAGGGCCGCGGCTTCCGGCTGATTGAGGCGCTGGTGATCACGTTGATCGCCACGATCGGTTTCTGCTTTGCCTACGAGATTTTCTTCGCCCGGCCGTTGTGGCTCGAAGCGGCGCGCGGCTTTGTCCCCAGCCTGGAGATCCTGCGCAACCGCGAGATGCTCTACATCGCCATCGGCATCCTGGGCGCCACGGTGATGCCGCACAACCTCTACCTGCACTCGAGCATTGTGCAGACCCGAGCCATCGAGCCCGGCCAGGAATCGAAGCGCGAGGCCGTCAAGTATGCAGTGATCGACTCGACCTTCGCCCTCTTCCTCGCCCTGTTCATCAACAGCTCGATCCTGGTGCTGGGCGCGGCGGCCTTCCATCATCGGGGGATGTTCCAGGTCGCGGAAATTTCCGAAGCCTATCAACTGCTCACGCCGGTGATTGGCGCCAGCCTGGCGAGCACGCTTTTCGCCGTGGCTCTGCTGGCCTCCGGGCAGAACTCCACGCTGACCGGCACGCTGGCCGGGCAGATCGTCATGGAAGGGTTTCTCAACCTCCGCCTGCCAGCCTGGCTGCGCCGGTTGATCACGCGCCTGATTGCAATTGTGCCCGCAGCGATTGTGATCGGCGTGATGGGAGAAGGACAGGTGACCAACCTGCTCATCCTCAGCCAGGTGATCCTGAGCTTCCAGTTGCCCTTCGCCGTGGTGCCGCTGGTGATCTTCACCAGCGACCGGACGAAGATGGGCGAGTTTGCCAATCGCCGGTGGGTGGTCGTGCTGGCGTGGGTGATCGCTGCAGGCATCATCGCGCTGAACGTCCAGTTGCTCCACATGATCTTCCGCGACCTACTCAAATAGCCGCCGCTGCAGGAACCCCGCAATGCGCCTGTCGGAATCTTATGCGATGATAGTCGCGCTATTTTTGCGCCGCATGGATCGGCGCGCACGGGAGGAATGGAGACCGCGATGAAGCACAGGGGAACACTCTGGCGGAGCGGGTTGCTGCTGGCAGCGAGCCTGGGACTGGCTCTCTGGGTCGGCGCGCACGGAAAGAAGGAGTGGCCCGTGCCGG
>Ga0209109_10000898_pt1 | contig 16382 bp, 15 predicted proteins | sample Rifsed10ft2_FD_184004 | JGI IMG/M metagenome (GOLD analysis project Ga0209109, IMG submission 184004) | Soil microbial communities from Rifle, Colorado, USA - sediment 10ft 2 (version 2) | ecosystem: Environmental > Terrestrial > Deep subsurface > Rock core/Sediment | place: Rifle, Colorado... | reverse complement strand
TGCTGGGCTATTTCGCGCTGCAGCGGTTCGAGGACTGGGAGCCTGCGCTCCTCGGGATCGTCGCCGCCAGCATGATCTACGTCGCGGTGGCCGACCTGATCCCGGGCTTGCACAAGCGCCCGGAGCTGCGCGACACGGCCCAGCAGGCACTGCTCATTGCCGCGGGCGTAGGGCTGATCGCGCTCGTCGGATGAGGGTTTGACCGGTCAGTTTGTGCGGCGCAAAATACTCGCCCTTGAGTTCGCCCCAGCCACAGTCAACCGCCGCCTTCCTCGCCGCCATTGCCCAGTCCGGCAATGACGCAGCGCAGAACTGGCTGCGCCTCGCCGCCGGCGCGCCCGCCCCGGGCACCCCGGCCGGCTACCTCGCGCGCCTCGCCGCGGACGGCGAGCGCGCCGGCGCGCTGCAGGCGCAGTACCTGGAGAAGCAGAGAAAGCTCTGGCAGGCGCTCGCCGCCGGCATGCGCGAGGCGGGCGTGCGCGCCGCGCCCGGCGACCGGCGCTTCGCGGCGCGCGAGTGGCGCGAGGACCCCTATTACAGCTACCTGCAGCAGTCCTATCTGCTCGCCGCCGAGTACCTGGAGAAGCTGGTCGAGGCCTCGGCGCTCGAAGGCCAGGCCAAGGAGCGGCTGCGCTTCAGCGTGCGCCAGTGGGTGGACGCGGTCAGTCCGGCGAACTTCGCCGCCACCAATCCCGAGGTGCTGCGCCTCGCGCAGGAAACGCGCGGCGAGAGCCTGACGCGCGGCCTCGCGCACCTCATCGCCGACGCGGGCCGCGGCCGCATCGGCCAGAGCGACGAGTCGGCGTTCGAGGTCGGCCGCAACCTCGCCGTCACGCCGGGCACGGTGATCCACGAGAACGAGCTGATGCAGCTCATCCAGTACGCGCCCGCCACCGCCGAGGTGGCGCGGCGCCCGCTGGTGATGGTGCCGCCCTGCATCAACAAGTACTACATCCTCGACCTGCAGCCCGAGAACTCGTTCGTACGCTACGCCGTGGCCGAAGGCCACACGGTGTTCATGGTGTCCTGGAGGAACGTCGGGCCCGGGCAGGGCGGCTACGGCTGGGACGACTACCTGGAGTCGGGCGTGCTGGAGGCGCTGCGCGCCGCGCGCGCGATCACGAAGTCGGACCGCGTGAATGCGCTCGGCTTTTGCGTAGGCGGCACGCTGCTCGGCGCCGCGCTCGCGGTGCTGGCGGCAAAGGGCGAGGACCTGGTGGAGAGCGCCACCTACCTCACGACCATGCTCGACTTTTCCGACACCGGCCAGATCGGCCTGTTCGTGGACGAGGCGAGCGTCGCGGCGCGCGAAGCGACGCTCGGGCGCGGCGGCATCCTGCCCGGCGCAGAGCTGGCGACGGTGTTCTCGTCGCTGCGCGCCAACGACCTCATCTGGCCCTACGTGGTGAACAACTACCTGAAGGGCGGCACGCCGCCGGCGTTCGACCTCCTGTACTGGAACGCCGACAGCACCAACCTGCCCGGGCCGATGTACTGCTGGTACCTGCGCCACACGTACCTGGAGAACGCGCTGCGCACGCCGGGCGCGGTCACGAACCTCGGCGTGCAGGTGGATCTGGGCAAGGTGGACCGGCCGAGCTTCATCGTCGCCACGCGCGAGGATCACATCGTGCCCTGGCGCTCGGCCTACCGCTCGGTGGAGTTGCTTGGCGGCGACAAGACCTTCGTGCTCGGCGCTGCCGGCCACGTCGCCGGCGTCATCAACCCGGCGGCGAAGAAGCGCCGCAGCTACTGGGCGGGCGCACCGTATCCCGCGGACCCGGAGGCGTGGCTCGCGCGCGCGGCCGAGCGCCCGGGGAGCTGGTGGCCGCAATGGGCCGCGTGGCTCGGCGGCTACCAGGGCGGCAAGCGCAAGGCGCCGCGCAAGCCGGGCAATGCCCGCTTCCGGGCGATCGAGCCGGCGCCCGGCCGCTACGTGAAGCAGAAGGCAAACTAGGAAAACGAGGAGCAAGCCATGGAAGACATCGTCATCGTCGGCGCAGCCCGCAGCGCCATCGGCAAGTTCGGGGGCACGCTGGCGAAGACGCCGGCATCGGACCTCGGCGCGCACGTCATGAAGAAGCTGCTCGAGCGCTCCGGCGTGCGTCCCGAGCAGGTGTCCGAGGTGATCCTCGGCCAGGTGCTCGCCGCGGGCGTCGGCCAGAACCCGGCGCGCCAGGCGGCGATCAAGGCGGGGCTGCCGGACATGATCCCGGCCATGACCATCAACAAGGTGTGCGGCTCGGGGCTGAAGGCGGTGATGCTCGCCGCGCAGTCGGTCGCGAACGGCGACTCGGACCTGGTGGTCGCGGGCGGCCAGGAGAACATGAGCATCGCGCCGCACGTGCTGAACGGCTCGCGCGACGGCTTTCGCATGGGCGACGCGAAGATGGTCGACTCGATGATCGTCGACGGCCTGTGGGACGCGTTCAACCAGTACCACATGGGCGTCACCGCGGAGAACGTGGCCAAGGAGTACGCGGTGACGCGCGAGGAGCAGGACGAGTTCGCGGTCAAGAGCCAGAACAAGACCGAGGCCGCGCAGAAGGCGGGGCGCTTCAAGGACGAGATCATCCCCTTCGAGATCCCGTCGAGGAAAGGGCCGGTGGTGTTCGCCGACGATGAGTACCCGCGCCACGGCGCGACGCTGGAGGCGATGAAGGGCCTGAAGCCCGCGTTCGACAAGAACGGCACGGTGACCGCGGCGAACGCCTCGGGCATCAACGACGGCGCTGCCATGGTGCTGGTGACGAGCGCGCGCAAGGCCAGGGAGCTCGGTTTGAGGCCGATCGCGCGCATCAAGGCCTTCGCCTCGGCGGGCGTCGACCCGAAGTACATGGGCATGGGCCCGGTGCCCGCCTCCAAGCGCTGCCTCGCGCGCGCCGGCTGGGAGCCGAAGGACCTCGAGCTGATGGAGATCAACGAGGCCTTCGCCTCGCAGGCGATCGCCGTCAACCGCCAGATGGGCTGGGACACCTCCAGGGTGAACGTCAACGGCGGCGCCATCGCGCTCGGCCATCCGATCGGCGCCTCGGGCTGCCGCATCCTGGTCACGCTCCTGCACGAGATGCACAAGCGCGACGCGAAGAAGGGCCTGGCGTCGCTGTGTATCGGCGGCGGCATGGGCGTGGCGCTGGCGGTGGAACGATGAGCGCGGTGCTGGAGCGGGAGAACGCCGCCGGGGAGCGCGCGCAGCCGGCGAAGGCGCGCATCGCCTTCGTTTCCGGCGGCATGGGCGGCATCGGCACGGCGATCTGCCGGCGCCTGGGCGCCGCGGGGCACACGGTGGTCGCGGGCTGCCTGCCGGACTACGACAAGAAGGCCGAGTGGCTGGCGGCGATGCGCGGCGAAGGCTTTCGCGTGCACGCCGCGGAAGGCGACGTCGCCGAGTTCGAGAGCTGCGCGCAGATGTTCTACCACGTGCGCTCGGTGGTCGGCCCGGTGGAGATCCTCGTCAACAACGCCGGCATCACGCGCGACAGCATCTTCAAGCGCATGACCGAGCAGGACTGGATGGCGGTGATCAACACCAATCTCAACAGCGTGTTCAACGTCACGCGCCAGGTGATCGACGGCATGAGCGAGCGCGGCTGGGGCCGCATCGTCAACATCTCCTCGGTGAACGCCATCAAGGGGCAGTTCGGGCAGACCAACTACTCGGCCGCCAAGGCCGGCATGGCGGGATTCTCCAAGGCGCTCGCGCAGGAGGTGGTGAGGAAGGGCGTCACCGTGAACACCGTCTCGCCGGGCTACGTCGAAACCGACCTGGTGCGCGCGATCCGCCCGGAGATCCGCGAGCAGATCGTCGCCTCGATCCCGATGGGGCGCCTGGCGCAGCCCGCGGAAGTCGCCGCCGTGGTGGCGTTCCTCGTCTCCGAGGACGCGGGCTACATCACCGGCGCCAACATCTCGGTGAACGGCGGCATGCACATGATGTAGTAGACTCGTTTCGCAGGAGGAGGAGGGGACAACATGGCGCAGCAGCGGATCGCCGTCGTCACCGGCGGCATGGGCGGTTTGGGCGAGTCGATCTCCACGAAGATGGCCGATGCGGGCTACAAGGTGGTGGTGACCTACTCCCCGTCCAACACCAAGTACAAGGCCTGGCTCGACGAGATGAAGTCGCTGGGCTACGGCTTCGGCGCCTACCCGGTGGACGTGGCGAACTTCGACGACTGCGCGGCGAAGACGCAGAGGATCACCGCCGAGATCGGCGCCGTCGACATCCTCGTCAACAACGCCGGCATCACGCGCGACATGACGTTCAAGAAGATGGGCAAGGCGGACTGGGACGCCGTCATGCGCACCAACCTCGATTCGTGCTTCAACATGACCAAGCAGGTGATGGACGGCATGACCGAGCGGTCCTGGGGACGCGTGATCAACGTCTCCTCGGTGAACGGGCAGAAAGGCGCCTTCGGCCAGACCAACTACTCGGCGGCGAAGGCCGGCATCCACGGCTTCACCAAGGCGCTGGCGCTGGAGGTGGCGAAGAAGAACGTCACCATCAACACCATCTCCCCGGGCTACATCGGCACCAAGATGGTGACCGCGATCCCGAAGGAGATTCTCGATTCCAAGATCCTGCCGCAGATTCCCGTCGGGCGCCTGGGCAAGCCCGATGAAGTCGCCGGGCTGATCATCTACCTTTGTTCCGAAGAGGCCGCGTTCGTGACCGGGGCGAACATCTCGATCAACGGCGGCCAGCACATGTATTAAGGAGTAGACTTTCCCCATGGCCGCGAGTCCCGACGACGTCAAGAGCGACAGCCGCACCCGGCTGATCAAGAAGTACCCCAACCGGCGCCTGTACGACACCAAGACCTCGAGCTACATCACGCTCGCGGACGTCAAGCAGATGGTGCTCAAGCAGGAGGACTTCCACGTCGTCGACGCGAAGTCGGGCGACGACCTGACGCGCCCGATCCTGCTGCAGATCATCCTCGAGGAGGAATCGGGCACGGTGCCGATGTTCTCCTCCGACCTGCTGTCGCAGATGATCCGCTCCTACGGCGGCGCCATGCAGGGCTTCATGGGCTCGTACCTGGAGAAGAACCTCGAGGCCTTCCAGCAGATGCAAAAGGCGCTGCAGGACCAGTCGCAGAAGATCTACGGCGACAATTCGCGCGCCTCGCAGGACCTGTGGGCGCAGTTCATGAACCTGCAGGGCCCGGCGATGAAGAGCCTGATGCAGGCTTACATCGAGCAGAGCCAGAAGGTGTTCTCGCAGTTCCAGGACCAGATGCAGAACCAGGCGCGCAGCATGTTCGCGGGCTTCTCCCTCCCGGGCTTCCCGGCGCAGCCGCAGAGCAAGTCCGAGCCCGAAAAGAAGTAGTGGTGCCCAAGATTGGCTTCGTCTCCCTGGGCTGCCCCAAGGCCCTGGTGGACGCGGAGCGCGTCCTCACGCAACTGCGGGCCGAGGGCTACGCCACGGCGAAGGACTACGGCAGCGCCGACCTCGTCATCGTCAACACCTGCGGCTTCATCGACGCCGCGGTCGAGGAGTCGCTGGCCACCATCGGCGAGGCCTTGAGCGAGAACGGCAAAGTGATCGTCACCGGCTGCCTGGGGGCGAAGGACGGCGTCGTGCAATCCGCGCACCCGAGCGTGCTCGCGGTCACCGGCCCGCACGACACCGCGGGCGTGATGCGCGCGGTGCACGCGCACCTGCCCAGGCCGCACGATCCCTTCACCGACCTCGTGCCGCCGCAGGGGGTGAAGCTCACGCCGCGGCACTACGCGTACCTGAAGATCGCCGAAGGGTGCAACCACCGCTGCAGCTTCTGCATCATTCCGTCGATGCGCGGCGACCTCGTGTCGCGCCCGGTGGGCGAAGTGATGCAGGAAGCCGAGAACCTGGTCACGGCGGGCGTGAAGGAGCTCCTCGTCATTTCGCAGGACACGAGCGCCTACGGCGTCGACGTCAAATACCGCACCGGCTTCTGGCAGGGACGGCCGCTGAAGACGAGGATGACGCAGCTGTGCCAGGCGCTCGGCGAGCTTGGCGTCTGGGTGCGGCTGCACTACGTCTATCCCTACCCCCACGTCGACGAGGTGATCCCGCTGATGGCAAACGGGAAGATCCTGCCCTACCTCGACGTGCCCTTTCAGCACGCGAGCAGCCGCATCCTCAGGCTCATGAAGCGCCCGGCGAGCGCGGAGAAAGTGCTCGAGCGGCTGCGGCGCTGGCGCGACATCTGCCCGGATCTGACCGTGAGGAGCACCTTCATCGTCGGCTTTCCGGGCGAGACCGAAGCCGAGTTCGAGGAGCTGCTTGCGTTCCTCGAGGCGGCGCAGCTCGACCGCGTGGGCTGCTTCGCCTATTCGCCGGTCGACGGCGCCGCGGCGAACGCGCTGCCCGACCCGGTGCCGCAAGACGTGAAAGCGTCGCGGCGCGCGCGCTTCATGCTGGCGCAGGTCGCGATCAGCGAACGCAAGCTGAAATCGAAGGTCGGCAAGACCCTGCAGGTGCTGGTCGACGCGCCGGGCACCGGGCGCTGCGCCGCGGACGCACCGGAGATCGACGGCACGGTGCGCTTCAAGGGCGGCGTAGCGGGCGAATTCAGGCAGGTCACGATCGAGCGCGCGGGCGCGCACGACCTACACGGGAGACTCGCATGAGCACACGCGAAGTGGTGGTACTGGGCGGCGCACGCACGGCGATCGGCGACTACGGCGGCGCGCTCAGGGATTTCGCGCCGACGAAGCTCGGCGCCATCGCCATCAAGGAGGCGCTCGCGCGCGCCAAGGTGGACCCGGCCACGGTGGGGCACGTGGTGATGGGCAGCGTGATCCACGGCGAGGCGCGCGACATGTACCTGTCGCGCGTCGCCGCGATCGACGCCGGCCTGCCGGTCGGCACGCCCTGCCTGACGGTGAACCGGCTCTGCGGCAGCGGGCTGCAGGCGATCGTCTCGGCGGCGCAGCACATCCTGCTCGGCGACACCGACACGGTGGTGGGCGGCGGCGCCGAGAGCATGAGCCGCGCGGCCTACTTCCTGCCCACGGGCCGCTGGGGGCAGAGGATGGGCGACACCTGGGCGGTGGACGCCATGACCGGCGCGCTGCACGACCCCTTCGGCCACGGCCACATGGGCGTCACCGCCGAGAACGTCGCCGCCAGATACGGCTTCACGCGCGAGCAGCAGGACGCCTTTGCCGTGGAATCGCACAAGCGCGCGGCGAACGCGCTCGACAAGGGCTACTTCAAGGAGCAGATCGTTCCCATCGAGGTGAAGTCGAAGACGGGCGTCGAGCAGGTGACGCGCGACGAGCACGTGCGCCCGGGCGCGACGATGGCGGACCTCGCCAAGCTGAAGGCGGTGTTCAAGAAGGACGGCACCGTGACCGCGGGCAACGCCTCGGGCATCAACGACGCGGGCGCGGCCATCGTCATGATGGAGGCGGGCGCGGCGGCGAAGCAGGGCTTGAAGCCGCGCGCGCGGCTCGTCGCCTATGCGCACGCCGGCGTCGAGCCCCAGCTGATGGGCCTCGGCCCGATCCCGGCGGTGAAGCGCGTCTTCGAGAAAGCGGGTCTCAAGCCCGCCGACATCGACGTGGTGGAGTCGAACGAGGCTTTCGCCGCGCAGGCGATGGCGGTGACCCAGGACCTCGGCCTCGATCCGGCGAAGGTGAACCCGAACGGCGGCGCGGTGGCGCTCGGCCACCCGATCGGCGCCACCGGCGCGATTCTGACGGTGAAGGCCCTGTACGAGCTGGAGCGCACGCAGAAGCGCTACGCGCTCGTCACCATGTGCATCGGCGGCGGGCAGGGGATCGCGGCGATCTTCGAGCGCATTTAAATGGGGACGGACCCCATTTAAGGGCCGGCGTATGGAACACCGCGGTGCCTTGGTTTGCCTTTCTATGATCTCGCCTTTTCCGGCCGGAAGATTCACCCGGCCGGAAAAGGCGAGACGCATTTAAAGGGCCAAACCTCCGCGAAATGCCAAGCCCGCGCAGACCCAAAATCGGCCTCGCCCTCGGCGCCGGCGGCGCGCGCGGCTGGGCGCACATCGGCGCCATCCGTACGCTGAACGAGCAGGGCATCCGGCCCGACATCGTCTGCGGCACTTCGATGGGCTCGCTGGTGGGCGCGGCCTATGCCGCGGGCGAGCTCGAGCGGCTGGAGGATTGGGCGCTGTCGCTCGGCTGGCGCGACGTGTTCGGCCTCATGGATTTCACGTGGCATGGCGGCCTCATCCGCGGCAAGCGGCTGTTCGAGTTCATGCGCGCGCGCTTCGGGCTGCAGGACATCGCCTCGCTGCCGCTGCCCTACGGTGCGGTGGCCACCGAGCTCGCCACGGGGCGCGAGGTGTGGCTGCGCGAGGGCCACGTGCTCGATGCGGTGCGCGCCTCGATCGCCATCCCGGGCGTGTTTGCGCCGGTCCTGCATGACGGCGAGCTGCTCGTGGACGGCGCGCTCGTCAATCCGGTGCCGGTCTCGATGTGCCGCGCGCTTGGCGCCGACCTCGTCATCGCCGTGGACCTGGGCTGGGCGAAGCTCGGCTACTACCGCGAGCGCGCGCGCGACCAGGAGGACGCGGCGGATCACGGCAAGCCCGGATGGTGGAGCCGGTTCCTGCCGGCGCGGCCGGACGAGGCCGGCGGCGAAAGCCCCGACATGCCTTCGGCGCTCGGCGTGTTCTTTTCGAGCTTCGACATCATGCAGGTGCGCATCGGCCGCAGCCGCCTGGCGGGGGAGCCCGCCGACGCGCTCATCACGCCGATCCTGCCGGATTTCGCCATGATGGACTTCCACCGAGCGCGCGAGGCGATCGACGAGGGCAAGGCCGCGGCCGAGCGCGCGCGCCCGGTGCTCGAGCACCTGATCGGCGCGTAATTGGGGACAGACCTCATTTTTCTCATTTGCGAGTACTTCGCGAATGAGAAAAATGAGGTCTGTCCCCTTTAGACTTCAGTGATGGAAATCCCTCTGCCCGTGGCGCTGGCAGTGCTCGGCGCCGCGCTGCTGCACGCCGGGTGGAATGCGTTCCTCAAGTCGGGCGCGGACAAGCAGCTCGACGCGATCGGCCTCGCCGCGGGCAGCGGCGCCGTGGCGCTGTGCGTGGCGCCTTTCGCCGGGCTGCCGGCGAGCGCATCGTGGCCGTGGCTCGCGGCTTCCGCCGTGGTGCACATCGCCTATTTCCGGCTGCTCGCCGGCGCCTACCGCTGGGGCGATCTTACGTTCTCCTATCCGATCATGCGCGGCGGCGGGCCGCTCATCGTCACCGTCGCGGGCGTCGCCGCATTCGGCGAGGTGCTGCCGTGGGGGGAGACCGCGGGCGTGGTGCTGATCAGCGCGGGCATCCTCGCCTTCGCCACGCATCGTTCGAGCGACCCGGTCGCGCTGCGCAAGTCGCTCGCTTTCGCGCTCGGCAACGCCTGCGTCATCGCCGCCTACACGCTGATCGACGCCAAGGGCGCGCGCGTCTCCGGCGCGCCGGTCGCCTACGCGATGTGGTTCTTCGTCGCCAACGGCATCGTGATGCTCGCCATCGGCTGCCTGCAGCGCGGTGCGGATGCGCCGCGCCACATCCTGCGCCGCTGGCGCCTGACGTTCGTCGGCGGGGCCTGCGCGGTGCTTGCCTACGCCATCGCGCTGTGGGCGATGACCCTCGCGCCGGTGGCGCTGGTGGCGGTCTTGCGCGAGACCTCGGTGGTCTTCGCCGCCGCGCTCGGCGCGCTCTTTCTCCGGGAGCCGTTCACCGCGCGGCGCGCGGCGGCGACGCTGGTGGTGCTGGCGGGGCTGGTGGCGCTACGGCTGTAGGGTGGGCCAACGGCCCACCCTACTCCGGTCGCATGTGCGGAAACAGGATGACGTCGCGGATCGACGGGCTGTCGGTGAGGAGCATCACCAGGCGGTCCACGCCCAGCCCCGCGCCCGCCGTGGGCGGCAGCCCCACCTCGAGCGCGCGGATGTAATCGGCGTCGTAGTACATGGCCTCGGGGTCCCCCGAGTCCTTCCTCGCCGCCTGCTCGCGGAAGCGCTCGGCCTGGTCCTCGGGGTCGTTCAGCTCGGAAAAACCGTTGGCGATCTCCTTCGTGTCGACGAACAGCTCGAAGCGGTCGGTGAGCCCGGGGTCGGAATCCTTGCTGCGCGCGAGCGGCGAGACCTCCGCCGGGAAGTCGAGCACGAAGGTCGGCTCGACGAGGTGCTTCTCCGCCACCGCCTCGAACAGCATCAATTGGAGGGCGCCCCAGCCCTGGTCGTCCTTGTGCTCGACGCCGAGCTCCTTCAACTTCCCCGAGAGGAACTTGCGCTCGCGCAGGTCGCCGTCGATGCCCTGGCGGCGGATGGCCTCGGGGATGGACAGGCGCGCGAACGGCCGGCCGAAGTCGATACTGCGCCCCTGGTAGCTGAGGCGCGCGCCGCCGGTCGCGGCGAGCGCGGCGTTGCGCACCAGCGTCTCGGTGAGGCCGATCATGTACTCGAAGTCCTGGTACGCGCAGTACCACTCGAGCATGGTGAACTCGGGGTTGTGGCGCGTGGAGATGCCCTCGTTCCTGAAGTTGCGGTTGATCTCGAACACGCGCTCGATGCCGCCCACCACCAGGCGCTTCAGGTACAGCTCGGGCGCGACCCTGAGGTACAGGTCCATGCCGAGCGCGTTGTGGTGCGTGCGGAAGGGCCGCGCCACCGCGCCGCCGGGGATCGGCTGCATCATCGGCGTCTCGACTTCCAGGTAGTGCTCGGCGATCAGCGTATCGCGCAGCGACTGCACGATCTTCGAGCGCGCCGCGAACACGTTGCGCGACTCCGGATTGACGATCAGGTCGACGTAGCGCTGGCGGTAGCGCAGCTCCTGGTCGGCGAGGCCGTGGAACTTCTCGGGCAGCGGGCGCAGCGCCTTGACCAGCAGCCGCAGCGCTTTCGCGTTGACGGTGAGCTCGCCCTTGTTGGTCTTGAAGAGCGTGCCTTGCACGCCGACGATGTCGCCGAGGTCCCAGTGCTTGAAGGCCTCGTGCGCGGCTTCGCCGGCGACGTCGTTCGCCACGTAGACCTGGATGCGGCCGCTGCCGTCCTGCAGGGTGGCGAAGCTCGCCTTGCCCATGACGCGCTTCAGCATCATGCGGCCCGCGATCCGCACGGCGGCGCTTTCCTTCTCCAGCGCCGCCTTGTCGAGGCTGCCGTAGCGCGCGGCGAGCGCGCCGGCGTGGTGCGCCGGGCGCCAGTCGTTGGGGAAGGCCGCGCCCATCGCGCGCAGCGCCTTCAGCTTCTCGCGGCGCTCCTCGACGAGCTTGTTCTCTTCTTCCATCACACCCCCTGTTTGAGGCTCGCCTCGATGAAGTCGTCGAGCTCGCCGTCGAGCACCGCCTGCGTATGGCCCTTCTCCACGCCGGTGCGCAGGTCCTTGATGCGCGACTGGTCGAGGACGTAGCTGCGGATCTGGCGGCCCCAGCCGATGTCGGTCTTCGAGTCTTCCAGCTTCTGGCGCTCGGCTTCTTTCTTGCGCATCTCGAGCTCGAACAGCTTGGATTTGAGCATGGCGAGCGCCTCGGCGCGGTTGCGGTGCTGCGAGCGGTCGTTCTGGCACTGCACGACGATGCCGGTCGGCAGGTGCGTCATGCGGATCGCCGAGTCGGTCTTGTTGACGTGCTGGCCGCCGGCGCCCGAGGCGCGGTAGGTGTCGACGCGGATGTCCGCCGGGTTGAGCTCGGGCGCCACGGTCTCGTCCACCTCGGGGTAGACGAAGACGCTGGCGAACGAAGTGTGGCGCCGCGCGTTGGCGTCGAAAGGGGACTTGCGCACCAGCCGGTGCACGCCGGTCTCGGTCCTCAGCGTGCCGTAGGCGTACGCGCCGTTCACCTTGAGCGAGGCGCTCTTGATGCCCGCCACCTCGCCCTCGGTCTGCTCGAGGACCTCCGCCTTGTAGCCCTTGCGGTCGCAGAACTTGAGGTACATGCGCTCGAGCATCGAGGCCCAGTCCTGCGCCTCGGTGCCGCCCGAGCCCGCCTGGATGTCGACGAAGCAGGCGTTGGGATCGAGCGGGTTCGAGAACATGCGCCGGAACTCGAGCTGGTGCACCTGCGCTTCCAGTGCCGCGACGTCCTGCTCCACGCCCTCGAGCGTCGCCTCGTCGTTCTCCGACCGGCCGAGCTGGAACAGCTCGGCGGCGTCGTCGAGGCCGCGGTCGATCCCGGTGATCGATTCGACGGTGGCCGCCAGGTTCTTCTTTTCGCGCCCCAGCTCCTGGGCGCGCTTCGGGTCGGACCAGACCTTCGGGTCCTCGAGCAGCTTGTTCACCTCTGCGAGGCGCTTTTCCTTCGCGTCGAAGTCAAAGGTACCTCCTCAGCTCCGCGGACCGTGCTTTCAGGTCTTTGAGCTTGTCGGCGAGGGCGTTGAGGCGTTCGGCTTCCATGCGGGCCGCATTATACGAACCTATTTCGCCTTCCGGCATTCGCGCAGGGTGCGGTAGGCGACGCCGTTCACCGCGGACACCGCCGCGAAGTTGCGCTCGGCGCCGGGCGCGGGGCGCGCGGACCAGCCGTGGCGCACGACCAGGCAGGTGCCGTGCAGCTCGTCGTCGAGCGCATAGTCGCCCTCGCGGTCGTTGCGCAGGATCTCCAGCCGCACGCCGGGCTCGCCGACCCGGCGCAGGATGAACTCCAGGCTGGCGCCGATGCGGTAGCGGCAGGTGAGCGCGCCGTCGGTCTCGAGGTCGCACGTCGTGCCGTGCCAGGCCGCGAGGTACGGCTCCACGTTCGCCAGCGCGCTCGGGACGAGGAGCAGGGCGCCGAGCGCCGCGCACACCATCGCCTTCATGCGGCCGATTGTAGCGAGGCGCGCCCGCAACTTTGCCGCGCGCGCGGAAACCTGTAGCGTTGCTGGCGTGAACCAGGAAACGACGCCGGAGCCGCTCGGGGCGCTCGACCGGCTGCGCGGCTGGGGGCAGCGCCTCGCCGCCGCGGTGCGCTCGGGCCTCGCCCCGGCGCGGGCGCAGGGCGCGGCGACGGGCCTCGCCGGCGAGCTGGAACAACTCCTCGCCGAGTCGCGCGCGACGCGCGGCGGCGAGCGCTCGGCGCGCGAGCGCGCGCAGCGCATCGCGGCCCTTTACCGCAGCGCCGGCGCCGAGGAGCGCGCGGCGATCCTCGGCCACATCGGGCGCGCCTTCATGCCGGAGCGCGAGGCCGTCGATGCGGCGGTGGCGGCGATGCGCGAGGCGGCCGACGACGTCGCGCGCGGCCACGCCGAGGCGCAGCTGCGCATCGCGCTCGATGCGCCGCGCGCGAAGTTCTTCGCGCAGTTCAACCTGCTGCCCGAAGGCGTCAAGTTCCTCGTCGACCTGCGCGCCGACCTGCTCGCGTTCCTCGAGCACGAGCCGGCGCTCGACGTCCTGCGCGTGGAGCTCGACGGCCTCCTCGAGAGCTGGTTCGACCCGGGCTTTCTCGAGCTGCAGCGCATCACCTGGCAGTCGCCGGCGCTGGTGCTCGAAAAGCTCATCGCCTACGAGGCGGTGCATCGCATCGGTTCCTGGGAGGACCTGAAGAACCGGCTCGACCGCGACCGGCGCTGCTACGCGTTCTTCCACCCGCGCATGCCGAACGAGCCGCTGATCTTCGTCGAGATCGCCCTGGCGAAGGGGCTGCCGGAGAGCGTGCAGGTGCTGCTCGACGAGCAGGCGCCGATCGGCGAGGTGCGCAAGGCGGACACGGCGGTGTTCTATTCGATCTCCAACGCGCAGAAGGGGCTGCGCGGCATCAGCCTCGGGAACCTGCTCCTGAAGCGCGTCATTGCCGCCCTGCAGCGCGACCTGCCGTGGCTGACGACGTTCTGCACGCTCTCGCCGATCCCGGGATTCCGGCGCTGGCTCGAGCGCGCGGCGCCGGCGCTGGCGCGCGACGGCGCGCCGGAGGAGGCGCTGCGCGAACCGCTGCTCGAAGCCTGCGCGCGCTACCTGGTGCAGGAGAAGTCGGGCGCGCTGCCCGCCGACCCCGTCGCGCAGTTCCACCTCAACAACGGCGCGAGCGTCGATCGCATCTTCTGGAGGGCCGATGCCTCGGAGCGCGGCCTGGCGCAGTCCTGCGGCATGATGGTGAGCTACCGCTACGACCTCGACGCGGTCGACCGCAACCACGAGGAGTTTCTCAGCAGCGGCCGGGTCGCCGCCTCGAAGCGGGTGCTGCGCCTGCTATAGTCGGCGCAACCTGCGATGACCAATAACCTGCGCGGCGTCCTGTGGATGAGCGGCGCGGTGCTTTCCTTTTCGACCATGGCGGTGGCGGCGCGCGAGCTGCTGGCGCACATGGGGCCGTTCCAGATCCTGTTCGTGCGCAGCCTGGTGATGATGGCCATCGTCCTGGTCATCGTGGCGCAGGCGACCGACGCGGTAACAGCGACGCGGCGGCTGCCGCTGCACGTGGTCAGGAACGTCATTCACTTCGGCGGGCAGTACTGCTGGGTGTTCGCCATCGGCGCGCTGCCGCTGGCGACGGTGTTCGCCATCGAGTTCACCATGCCGGTGTGGACGGCGATCCTCGCGGCGCTGATCCTGAAGGAGCGCCTGACGCGAAACCGGATCGTGATGCTGGTGCTGGGCCTCGCGGGCGTGCTCATCATCCTGCGGCCGGGTTTCGGCTTGTTCCATCCGGCGGCGCTGGTCGCGCTCGCCGCGTCGCTGTTCTATGCCGGCAACATGATCGCCACCAAGCGGCTCTCGAGCACCGATTCGCCGCTCGCGGTGCTGTTCTGGATGTCGGTGGTGCAGACGCCGCTGTCGCTCCTGGCGGCGCTGCCGGGATGGGTGTCGCCGCCGATTTCGCAGCTGCCGTGGATGATCCTGATCGGCGTGGGGAGCTATACCGCGCATTACTGCATGACGCGGGCGTTCAAGCTGGCGGATGCGATGGTGGCGGTGCCGATCGACTTCGTCCGGCTGCCGCTGATCGCGGTGGTCGGCGCGCTGTTCTATAACGAGGCGTTTGATCCGCTAATCATCGCAGGGGCGGCGGTGATTTTCGCGGGGACGTACTACAGCCTGAGCCGCGAGCGGCGCTAGTCCACGGCCTGGAAGTCGGGGTGGCGCCAGGCCGACGGGGAGTTGGACAGCTCCCGGCCGGTGCCGTCCAGCGCGGCGACCTGGTAGATGTAGTAGTAGCCCTTGCGCAGCTTGATGCCGTGGTCGCTCAGGTTGATGGACGTCGCCGCGGTCTTCGGCTGGCTGTTCCAGTTGAACAGGTGCTTCTGCGATATCGGGCTGCTCCGCTCTGCCTGCTCGACGAGCTGGATTCGATACTCGCTGGCGCCGGGGTAGGGCTCCCAGGACAGGATGAGCGGCTGCGCCGCGGAGACTTCGCCCTGCGGCGCGAGCTTCTTCACCGGCTCGAGGAAGTCCAGATCGAGCGCCCTGCCGTCTCGCCCTGCGGCGACCGTGAATACGCCGCTGTCGTGCTCGTTCCTCGGATTGTCCACCTTGCCGGGCAGCGCGGCGTCGGCGGAGGAGGAATCCAGCGTGTAGCCGTCGATGCGGTACTTGCCGTAGGGGACGCTGATCTCGTAGCGGCCGTCGTTGCCGCTCGTCCCCCATTGACTGTAGACCTTGCCGTTCAGCGCCAGGCGCAGCCTCAGGCCCAGCACGGGCTTGCCGCTCGCGGTGATGCGCCCGATGAGCTTGCCGGGGCCGGCGGCGAGCACCGAGTTGCGGTCGTAGTCGAAGCCGCCGGTGGTGACGCCGTGCGTGCCGAGGAAGCGCTCGTCGTTCTTGATGGGCGGCGGCGTGTGCACGATGCTGGCGCGCGGGAAGGTCTCGCCGGGTGCCGGCGGGCCGAGGGAGAAGAACTTGAAGTAGAAGTAGGCGCCGGCGGCGGCGATGAAGAGGACGATGCCGCCGAGGGCGGAGCCGACGATGAGGAGAACCGTCTGCAGCGTCGAGCGCTCGCTCATGGGCGCCTGGCGTGCTCGGCGATCGCGCCGCTGTCGATCGCCTTTTTCATTTCGCGGATCTGGAACGGGGAGCAGTTGCGCTCGGCGCCGTAGGTCGGCGCGGTGCAGAGCTCCAGAGTCGGGTTCGCGCCGTCCATCGGCTCCGCGATGCGCAGTTCGCTCAGCACGGGCCGGTCGCCGCAGTTGTAGCCGATGTGGACGTTCGAGACCACCAGCTTGTCGTTGCGCAGCAGGCTCACGATCGTATCCGGCTCCGGCTCGCAGCGGCCGGAGTCGTACTCGATCAGGTCGACCAGCAACGTCCAGCTGGCGCCGTTGATGTGGCATTGCTCGAAATTCTGCGCGCCGCTGAGGAGAAGGAGCTCCCTTTCGTTCACGTTCTCAACCGGCGGGCGGACCATCTGCATCACCAGCTGGTTGCCGGCCTTGTCGCAGTCCCAGCGGATCATCGGGTCGTCCGTCTGGTCGGCCCCGGCGGCGAGGGCGAGGAAAAGAAGGG
>Ga0209109_10000897_pt1 | contig 16398 bp, 16 predicted proteins | sample Rifsed10ft2_FD_184004 | JGI IMG/M metagenome (GOLD analysis project Ga0209109, IMG submission 184004) | Soil microbial communities from Rifle, Colorado, USA - sediment 10ft 2 (version 2) | ecosystem: Environmental > Terrestrial > Deep subsurface > Rock core/Sediment | place: Rifle, Colorado... | reverse complement strand
TACCCTCAGGGGTACGTTGAGGATTTTGATGAACCGAGAACGAAGCATGGGAAAAGGCGCGTCTCGGCGCGCCGGGGTCGGGCGGGTGAGAAGAGAGACTTTTTCAGCATCCTGCTAGAGGAGTAACGTTATGCCGAGCGAAGCAACCAATGAAGCGACGCGCCGGGCTTGGCGCGAGCTGGGGTTTTTCTGCAGTCGAGACAGTGCTGCAAAGGAGTGGCGCATTGTCGGGTCGGTGAAGGGCTTGCGGAAGTTCGCCTCCGAGATACGCTCGTACGCGTCCAATCCGGCGAACGATCGGCTGTCGGAATACACTCAGTTCGGACCGGCCATGAATCTCGAAGTTGGAACCTCGCATCAAACGGAAATCACTGACCAGTGGATTGGAGGTCCGTTGGTGGAGCTTCTGCGTCTCGCGGGGCTGATTGAGCGGAGCGTTCAAGACAATGTGGTCGGGAAGCGAATTGCGTTGCGCTCGAATTTCTCGCCCATGGCTCCCTATGAACTCGTCTTGGACGTTCGCGATGAGACGTTTGACCCTGCACTCGCCGACTCAACTTCCTGCTAACGTGAACTGAGTGGTGGCCACGGCCATCGCGCTTGACAAATGATACCTCTGGAGGTAACACTTGTTTATGGGTAAGGTTCGTCGGGGTGGCTATATCTTCGTCACCTGGAAAGGCGACCATTCTCCCAGACATGTGCACGTATATCGTGACGGGGCGCTCATGGTGAAATGGGACTTGGATAACAGGAAGCCGATGGTGGGAAAGGCCACGCGCCGAGTTCGCTTGCTACTCGAGCAACTGGAGTCTGAGGAGGCGCTATGAAGATCCAGTCAGTCATCCACAACAATCGGAAGAGATCGTTCCAGGTGAAGGCATCGAAGAAGCTGTTCCAACTTCCGTACTCGAAAGTCTATCCTCAACCCAGTGCCGCCGATCCGATTGCCCGGGTCTTTGTCGATAAAGAGCTGGGGAGCGAAGGGTTTACCTATGTGCTGGAGTCGGGCAAGGAAGGAACGGTTCACAATGAGCAAGTGTTGGAATACAACCAGGACCCGCATTACTTGCGGGATGCGCTGCTGTATAAGCTGACGATCGAGGCGCAGAAGCGAGTCGAGGCGAGTGCCTTGTCGAAGCGTGAAATTATCAGACGGCTGGGAACCTCAGCCACGCAGTTCTATCGTCTACTCGATCAGACCAACTACCGCAAGTCGATCGATCAACTCTTGTCCTTACTGCATGTCCTGGATTGCGATGTCGATCTCCTGGTGCGAACGAAGACTGCTTCGGGCAGAGCCGCCTAACTTGGACGGTGTATTGACCCGTTTCCCTCTTCCCTTGACAAGCCTCGATTTCTGGTGAAACAGAATGCTCTCTATCGAGGAGGCAGAATCTCTTTTGTCTGTCCAAATGAATCTGATGGGTTGCGGCGAAAGTATTGCCGAACGAGTGATTCAACTGAGGCGAAGTGCCGATCCGGAAGATTTTTGAATCGCCGTTTACAATCGACGAGAGCTTCGTTGACTGTGGCGAAGGGCTCGATCACGGACATGAGGTGGCTGTGGTAGTCCATGAGCTTCAGTTCAACGGTTCTCAGATGGCTCGGATCGCCGGCAATGGCCAGCGCCGCATTAGCCTGATCACCATCAGCCTCGACCAGCGCTTGGAAGCCGAGGCCCTTCAATCGCTGTGTGACGGTGCTTCTATCCCAGCCTAACGTCTTTGCCGTGGCCTGCATGTCGAATCCATGCTGTCTCAGACAGTTCAGCACCGCCGTATCGCTGGCCGGGTCGGGAAGAATCTGTGATGGCTTGGTTTGACCAGCGGGCGGTACGGATGCACTGCCGAGGCGCAATGATTCTTTGGTGAGTAAAGGCCCATCGTTGAGTGCGATGGCCTGTTCCAGGCAATGTCGGAACTCCCGTACGTTGCCCTTCCACTCTTGCTCTACCAGAGCGCGCAGCGCCTCGTTTGAAAGCTTCGGTACCGGCTTACCCATCTGACCAGCGATCTCGGTGAGAAAAGTCTCCGCGAGGATCGGCACGTCGCCGGCCCGTTCTCGCAGCGGCGGCAGCCGGAACACCAGACCTGTCAGGCGGAAATAGAGATCCTCGCGGAACCAGCCTTCGGAGACGCCGCGCTGCAGATCTCGATTCGTCGCGGCCACAATACGTACATCTACCGTCGTTGGGATCGTCGCGCCGACACGATAAAACGATCTTTCCTGTAACACCCGCAACAACTTGCTCTGGTGGTCCAAGCGCAGATCGCCGATCTCGTCCAAGAAGATCGTGCCGTGGTTCGCCAGCTCGAAATAACCTTTTCGATCGGCCGTGGCACCGGTAAAGCTGCCTTTGCTATGGCCGAAGAGTTCGCTTTCGAAAAGTTCGGGAGAAATGGCCGCCATATTGACGGCGATAAAGGTCTTGCCGGTACGTGGGCTGAGCCGGTGGACGGCGCGGGCGAACAGTTCTTTCCCGGTTCCCGGCTCGCCCAGCACAAGGACGGTCAGAGGTGACTTGGCCCCTTTCTTGAGATCGCGATAGTGGCGCAGGAGCCCGGCGTCCTGGGTGATGATGCCCAGCTGCCGGCATTCGTCGCGGAGGCGATCGAGTTCGACGTCGCCTATCATAATAGGTTCGTTCGTGGCAGCACGCAGACTGTGCAATTGTTGTTCGAGCCCTTCCAGTTTTCTGCGCGCTTCTTCTTCCTGTGTCTGGGCATCGGCGAGTTGGGAACGAAGGACGTCAGTGGATCTGGTGAGTTCTTCCTGTTGACCTGTCGATTGCGTGATGGCGGCCCGCGCGACAGCGAGATCTTCCTGCAAGGTCTCTGCACGGGTCTCGCGCAGGACCAGGGCTTCGCGCACGGCGACGGCTTCCTGCTGCAGTTCGAGCATGTGTTGCTCTAAGAGCATCAGCCGCTGATGCGCGGTCAGGTGGCTCCAGATGGTGGTGCCGATGAGCACCACCAGGGCGGCTGTCAGAGGCAAGGCGAGCGGAAACACCAAGTTGGCCGCCGCGAGCGCGAGGAGAATGCATATTCCATATGTGGCAATGGCTTTCCCGGCAAAGAGCAGGCTGATCGTGCCTCGGAACTGAAGAAGGAGCCAGGCGACCAACCAGGCTACGAGCAGCGTCATCAAAGAGCGGATGGCTGCGCCGAGTTGGTAGAGTCGGTTGTCGGTCAGCAGCATGTTCAAGACGTGGAGATGGACCACCGAGCTTGTGACTGTCTGTCCCGTGGGCAAGAGCGAGCTCCCCCCCGCGATAGGGTTTGGAAGAAACACGACGACCTTGCCCTTGAACCATTCGGTGAGCTGATCACGATCGTGATGCTCGATGGCGTTCCAGACGGATGAAAGAGGAACCGTTGGGAAGGCGTTGATCGTTCCATTGCCGACATAGTTGACCAAGAGCGAGGCCGTGCCTCCTTTCGAAAGAGACGGCTTCGTCGGTGAGGTCTGTTGTTGAAATGCCTCGTACAGTGCAATCCCGAAGGCTGGGACAGATTGCCTATCCCCGGTTGCCGTCACAGGCATCGTTCGTGCGACGTGATCGGAATGGGTCGTGACCAGCAGATGGCCCATGATCGTTGTATCAGAGGCAAGCGTCGCGTCAGGGCTCTGTACCACGACGATGGGGCCGGCGGTGCTTAGGGCTTCCAGCAGTAGGGCATCGCTCGCCGCCCCGCCGAGCTGCGTCGGGCTGGCATGGTCGAGGCGATGATCGAGGCCGATCGCGAGGGCTCCGGATTCATGCGCGCTTGTCAGTAGGCGCGCGAGGATGGCCCGGTCCCATGGCCCGGTGCCGAACTCTTCTTCGCTGGCCGGATCTCGTGTGACGATAAGAAGGGATGGGCTTATCGGGATGGGTGTGCGATCGGACAACCAGAAATCGTACACGGTCCAGTCTAGAGCCGTGAATGTGGTTGCGGCTGCAGCCCACAGACTGAACGCCAGGAGAGTTGCGAGCAATCCCATGGCACCGGCTTGGAGCCAGGAGGAGCTGAGAAATTGTCGCCACAGGCGTGAGGCATCGAGCATGACTATCCTCTATCGTTCCGCAATCTCATCCATGACCTCTTTCATCTCCTGCTTGGACAGCCCCTTCAACATCGCCTTGGCTTTCTGTAAATCTGGCGTGATACCGAGGCCTTTGCCATAGATGCGTGCCAACGCTTTCTTTGACGGGATGAAACCGTCGGCAGCGGTGGTCGCAAAACACGCCAGAATGCGCCTGTCAAATTGAGCGAGGCGGGTATCAAGGCCGGTTTCGTACAGGCGCGCAAGTTCATCGTGGGCAGTCTCGCCCAGCGCAAAGGCTTCGGCAAACAGAGCCGTAATGCCATTGGAGGCTTGGCTGTCTTTGAGCAGGGCGATGCCCAACGATTCGTTCGGATCGTTCCTGTCGGCATCCGGGTAGTCAGCCCAGAGTTCGTCGCGGTACTGTCGGAAGGCCTCAATCGCGTCTTTTCGACGGCGCTCAGACTGGTCAGGCGATAGCGCTTGTCGGCGAAGCTGTGAAAGGGATTCTGCCGCGCGCTGCTGGCCGAACTCGACGGCGTTGGTCCACCAGCGGATCGCGAGCGCCAGATTCCTTTCGACGCCCTGTCCGTTGCGATAGGCGTTCCCCATGAAGTACTGCGCCTGCGGAACCCCGCCGATCGCCGCCTCCTCCATAAATTGCATCGCTTCCTGATGCCGATTTGTCAGCTTCAAGACCAGCGCAAGACGATAGCGGGCGTCAGGAAAGTTCGGTTGCAGTTCCAAGGCTCGGCGATAGGATAGGATCGCGGCTGTGAGATTGCCCAGCGAGTACTGGACGCTGCCCAAGCTGTAATGCGCGTGTGTGAGTTCAGGATCGAGCAGGATGGCTTCCATCAAGGCTATGGCAGCGGCATGCCCATCTTGTTTGGCCATCAGTGTGACACCGAGTTGCAGATGGGCTCTGGCATTATTCGACTCGAGCTTGAGCGCCACGCGGCATTCATCGAGCGCGGCATCGAGATCACCGATGGCGTAGAGCCCTTGTGCCAACTTTAGCCGGTCGGCGGCGTTGTTCGGCGACACACGGACTGCGCTGCGCAACTCACCCAGCACCATTATGGCGTCCGCTCGCTCGTGCGGCAAAAGTTCCGGGAGCCGGTGCTCATCTGTAGACACTGGAGTAGCCGAGGATTCGGAAGACTGGGTCGGGTATTCGACCGCTGGGGAGGGTGTGTCCGCAGGCGCTTGTGCGAACGACGAATGGACGGGGAACCGTATGGTGAAGGACGCGAACAAGAGGGTCACGAGCACCAATCGACGACGCATCGGAAACCTGTGATCCTCCGGATCTGTTGTCAAAGACGGAGTGTATTATATCACCGAATCGATGCCGGTGGGCCGGGTGAGGTCCATTGAGGGGGGCGGCGATTCGTGATTCAGCGGGCGCTCTGAATGGCCTGCTGCAGGCGCTGAACCGTGCTCTGGAGATCAGGTCCTGAACGGAGCAGGGGCTCATGCTGCACCCGCCAGACTGGTTCGAGGGGGGCCGGGTCACTGGCCAGTCGGGGAATCACATGCCAGTGGATGTGGGGGAGTTGGTTGCCGAGGAGCTCATAGTTGATCTTCCTGACCTCATAGACCTGCGCGACAACCTTGGCGACCAGGTTCACTTCTTCCATCAGCTGAATCCGTTCCGTGGGAGCCAGATGAAACATCTCGGTCGCGTGGCGTTTGAAGACGACGACGGTCCAGCCGGGGAAGAATTGATCCTCATGCAGGTAGGCCTTGGAGAGGCCGAGGTCAGCGATGAGATGGTCTTCTCTCGGCCAGCTGCCTTGGCAGGCCGTGCATGTTGGATTCGTCACGGTTGATTGGCCTTCCGCCACTCTTCTTCTGTCACCACTCCCTTTTTGATCAACAACTGAATCAGCTTGTCGACGGAGTTGTGACTGGGAGCTGTTGGAGTGGCTCCCGGCTGAACCTGGGCAGCCGGGGTTTGTTTTGGTTCAGGCGGTGGACGTTTCTGCCCCAGCACTTTGAAGGAAGGCGTGAAGACGGAAAGGTAATCCTTGTTCCTGAGGCGGACGGTAGCCGGAAGGCTGTCGGTGAGTGAGGCGAGATCCTGGGTCGGCCCAACCGGAATGCGAAAGAACGGTTTGCCATCGTCGGTTTCGCCGTCTTGCCCGAGTATATCAAAGCGGTTGAGGAAGGATTCGCCTGTCAACCCTTCTTGGTCTTGGCCTGCAAGGTTGGTAATCTTATCGAGGACGATCACTAGCGAGTCAGCGATCAGTAAATCGGACGAGTGGTTCCTGACACTGACGTTGTAGCGGTATTCGCTCGTAAAGTTGTCGCGGCCTGTGAGGGTGACGACGACGGTGGCCTTGCCGGTCAAATCCGTGAGCTGATCCAGCGTCCCTGCACTGCTTTCTGGCGCCATCGGCCAGAACAGACCGAGTAGGATGACTGCAAAACTCAGCCGCCAGACGGTCACATTTCTCGACATGGCTGCCTTCCAAGGTTGTGAAAAGCACTTCGCCCTCAGCTGGTTTGAGCATAGCAAAGATCGCGACGTTGGGCGAGCCTTTGTTGTCCTGCTTGCCTTGACACGCTCTTTCCGCGAACGCTATTCTCGCCACAGTTGGAGTTGTGCTCAACCCTTCTACTGTCATTACGAATGAGATCCATTTCACAGCGCGCTCCGCTCCTGGTTCCCCATACTCTCGTGACGCAGTTAATGGCGCTCTACGACTATCCGCATCCCTCGCAACGCGGTCGAATCATCCGCGGGTACGATCGGCCGCATGCGGTACGGACTGCGCGTATGTGCGCATCGGTGGCCACGGCGCTGGGTCACGGAGCCGAGCGGGTCCGCCAGTATCAGATTGCTTGTCTGCTGCATGACTTGGGCCGTGCCGGTCTCGATCGCCAACTCTTTGGGAAGATTTGGTCCTGGGCCAAGGAGCGCGGGATCCCGACGAGGCCACGGGAATGGAGAGCCCTACACCAAGACACCCGCTACGGACGCGAAACGGAGGCCTTTCTCCGGTACTATCGAAAAGATCTTGAGGCCGCTGGTATCGCGATGACTCCCTGGGCGAAGGAACAGGTCGAGATGCGGCTGGGATATTCGCGCCGGCTTGCCCGTCGACTGCGTACTGTTCGTCCAGCCATCAAGAAAATGGGGGTGACCTGGGCGCCTTGGATGCAGCAGGTGATGCTCTATTATTACTATCCGGAGAAGCTGGCGTCTGCCAAGCCCTGGGTCAGGCAGTTGGCGGAGATTCTTGTCGCCTGCGAGCAGTTTGAAGCCTACAGCAATCAGCGTCGTGGACGGGACTATTATGTGCGGAAGAAAGAAACGTTGGTCGATGCCTTTGCCTATCTGGAGACGTTGCAGCAGGATGGCATTTTGAGTGGCGCGGTGATGGGGGCCTTGCGTCGGTTGACGGCGCAAGGCGAGTTTGATGCAATTCTGGAGGAGGCTCGTGGCTGTGCCTTTACGCGTGGCGAGCGACGAGCCCTCCGAGCGATGGAGTCATAAGATGGCGGTCAAGACGGTATCGTTGCGTCTCACCCTGCAGGGGAACACGCAGATCGAAAATATTACGAAGTCTGTGGTCGACGCTCTGGCAGGCACTGGGCTGTCGTCCGGGATCGTGACGGTGTTCATTAAGCACACCACCGCGTCAGTGATGATCATCGAAGATGAACCGGGTATCAGGGCCGATACCAAGACCTTCTGGGAGGGAGCTGTGCCGGCCGATCCTGCCTGGCAGCACAACACGAGGAATGCCGGTGAGGACAATGGCCACAGCCACCTGCGAGGGCAGCTGCAAGGGCCGTCGGTTACTATTCCCTTCCTGGACGGGACGATGTTGCTGGGGCCCTGGCAACAGATTGTCGTCGTTGATTTCGATACCAGATCCAGGAGCAGGGAACTCATTTTCCAAATCATGGGGGAATAATCAGGATGAAAGGGCGAGTTGTGTCGGCGGGACTCTTGCTCATCAGCCTCTGGCCTACCTTGTCGATAGCTGAGTGGGGGAAGCCGTTGGGCGGGGCCTACGGCGGGCCTGAAGGGAAGCCGCGCGTCGTGACGCCCTCGCCCGCCGAGTTTGGCGCGGACGAGCGGGCCACGATGGCCGTGTTTGAGCGGGCGACGAAATCCGTCGTCTTCATCGCGAATACGGCGATTCAGCGAGACCCCTGGTCGTTCAATCTCTTTGAGGTCCCCCAAGGGTCCGGATCGGGATTCGTCTGGAATAAGCAGGGGCACATCGTCACCAATTTTCATGTCGTCTACGGGGCCAATTCGGTCACCGTCACGCTGGCCGATCGGACGGAGCATAAGGCCACGCTCATCGGTGCCGACCCCGATCATGATGTGGCAGTGCTCCAGATTCGTGCGCCCGAAGAGGCGCTTTCGCCCCTCGCCGTCGGGACGTCGCAGGATTTGCGCGTCGGACAGAAAGTACTGGCGATCGGGAATCCGTTCGGCCTTGATCACACGCTGACGACCGGCGTGGTGAGTGCGTTGGGGCGGACGATCAAGTCCCTATCGAATCAGACGATTGAAGGGGTCATTCAGACCGATGCCGCCATCAATCCGGGAAATTCCGGCGGGCCGCTGCTCGATAGCGCCGGTCGATTGATCGGCGTGAATACGCAGATTGTAAGCCCGAGCGGGGCCTTCGCCGGAATCGGCTTTGCCGTACCGGTCGACACGGTCAACCGCATCGTCCCGGAGTTGATCAAGTACGGGAAACTCATCCGTCCTGGCCTCGGGGTCTCGCTCGTTCCCGATGCGATGGCCAAGCGGTGGGGGATCAAGGGGCTGATTATCGGTAAAGTTTCGCGTGGCAGCGGGGCGGAGCAGGCTGGGCTGAAGGGTGCACGTGAAACCACCACCGGCCGGGTGGAATTGGGCGACATTATCACGGCAGTCGAAGGCCAGCCGGTTGGGACCCTGGACCAACTGATGGATGTGATGGAACATCACAAAGTCGGCGATCAGGTCACGGTCGAAATCTTGCGGGGGACCCACCGCGAACGTGTCTCCGTGACCCTCCAAGCCGTCAATTGAATGGTTGCGATAAGCGGCAATCCGTGAGGTCGCTATGGTAGGATCACCCATCTGTTCCGCTTGGAGAACCACAGATGAGTGATCGCCGGCCTACTGAACCACAGAACTCAGAACCCAACGGGAAGACGGAGGGTGCCGCGAATCCGTCGATGCGCATGGGATCCGATCCGCTTGAGCTCATTGAGCAATGTCTCGCCTCATTCCCCGACAGTGACCCCCGGCAGAAGATCCTCTACAAGTTGCGCCATGCTGTGATCCTCGGGCAAGCGGCCCAGCAGCAGCGAGAAGTCGAATTCAAGAAAGTCGCCGATGTCATCACGAAGCTCACGGCGCCGGCCAATCGGGTCGGTACCCTGCTTGAGGTGCCGGGTGAAGGCCTCGCACGGATCCTGGTGGGGGGCGCTGAGTTTTATGCCTCGGTCGATCCACGGGTGCAGGCCGCCGAGTTAAAGATCGGCGCTCAGATTCTGGTCAACGAAGCCTACGCGGTGATTAAGATATTGGGGTATGACCGTAACGGACCTGTGTTGAAAGTGGCGGAAGCGTTAGCAGATGGGCGGCTTCGTTTTGAGCAGGAGATGGGGCGGCAGGTCCTGATTCTACAACGATCGAGTGATCTTATCGGCGTGGACCTGAAGGCAGGCGATGAGGTGCGTATCGACCCCAGCCTCCATGTGGCGATTGAGAAATTGGAAGACCGGAAATCCAAGTCCCACTTGCTCGACGAGGTTCCCACTGTCACGTGGGAGCAGATTGGTGGGCAAACGGAGGCGATCGCGGCCATTCAGAAGGCAATTGAGTATCCCTTGCTCCATGCGGACACGTTTCAGCGCTTCAAGTTCACTCAACCGAAGGGCTTCCTGCTTTACGGCCCTCCCGGCTGCGGAAAGACCTTGATTGGACAAGCGGCAGCCGCCAGCCTTGCAAAGCTGGTGGGGGAGTCGGGTTCTGGTTCAGCCGGTGTGAAGGGGGACAAGCCGCCGGTGACTCGCGGGGCTTTCCTCCACATCAAGGGGCCCGAGATTCTGAATATGTGGCTGGGGGAATCGGAGCGGATGGTCCGGGATCTCTTCGCCCAGGCCCGCGCTCGCCGGAAAGAGGGGGCCCTCCCATTTATTTTCATCGACGAAGCGGAATCGGTTCTTGGCACGAGGCGGGCCTCTCGTTCCTTCAATATCTCCAGCACCCTGGTGCCGATGTTCTGTTCCGAGATGGATGGAATCGAGTCGCTGCAGGATGTGGTGATCATTCTGGCTTCGAACCGTCCGGACCTGATCGACCCGGCTGTGTTGCGGCCAGGGCGTATCGATCGCAAGATCAAAGTGAGCCGTCCGAATCGTGACTCGGCGGCGGCGATTCTGAACGTATACCTGACAGATGACCTGCCTCTGGACCGGCAATGGATTGACCAGCATGGCGGAGATCGGAAGAAGGCCTGTGCCGACCTCATCGAGCATGCGCTCTCCGCGATCTTTTCGCGCATCGATGAGAATCGACTTCTGTCGATTCGGCTCCGAAACGGACAGAATAAGGTCCTCTATCGAGGTGATCTGATCAGTGGTGCGATCTTGGCTTCGATCGTTCAACGGGCGAAGGAACAGGCGATCGATCGCATGATTGCAGCCGGCGGGGTTGAGCAGGGCGGCATGACATTAGGAGATCTGGTGACTTCAGTTCACGCAGAATTCCGGGAGGGTGAGATGTTGCCGCCCGATGATGCGGCGGAAGAATGGCTCAAGCTCCTCGATCACCATCCTGAACAGGTTATCGGGATTTCCTCGTTCCGGCGCGGCCGGCAAGCAGAGGAACGGTTGGTGAATCAAATCATATAGGGGTCTTTAAGTCTTAAGGTCGTAAAGTCATCAAGCCTGAAATCAGTGCTTTGTGACTTGAAGACTTTAGACTTGATGACAAATTGACGATGCGCCTTTTTGGAATTGAAACAGAGTATGGGATTACCAGGGAGGACCAGGATGCGGTCGATCCGGTCGTGGAGTCGATGGAACTGGTGCGGGCCCATCTGACGGCCTCCTTCGAGCGGCGCTGGGACTATGGCGGTGAAGATCCGCACGAGGATGCGCGGGGGTTTCGGGTCTCCGTCCTGCAGCAGGATAAAGAAGAAGACGAGTTTGCCAAGGTCGATGCCCATCGGCCGTTTTCGTTTCACGAGATGAAGAGCGATCTGGTCCTCCCGAACGGCGCACGCTTCTATAACGATCATACACATCCTGAATATTCCACGCCTGAATGCCGAACGCTATTAGATATCCTCGCCCATGACCGTGCCGGAGAGCGTATTGCCCAGCGGGCGGCGGAGCGTCGAAACCAGGTACTCGGCGGGCCTCATGTGCAGCTCTACAAGAACAACACGGACTTTCACGGACATAGTTACGGCTGTCACGACAACTATCTCCTGTCACGCTCGATTCCCTTCCCTGCGCTAATTGCGGGGCTGCTACCGTTTCTTGTCAGCCGGCAGGTCATTGCTGGAGCCGGCAAAGTCGGGGTGGAAGGTCAAGAAAGCGGGTTCGTGCCGGGCCAGTATCAGCTGTCTCAACGAGCCGACTTTATGGAGACGGATCTGAGCGTCGACACGATGCACAACCGGCCGATTCTGAATACCAGGGACGAACCGCATGCGGTTCGTGATAAATATCGACGGCTCCATCTCATCATCGGCGATGCCAATATGTGTGAGTACAGCACGGCGTTGAAAGTCGGGACGACCCAGTTGGCGCTGGAGTTGATCGCGCGCGAGGCTGCCCCGGCGCTTGAATTGGAACATCCCGTCACCGCGGTGAAGCAGCTGTCTCGCGATCAGAATTTGAAGGCGACGGTTCGTCAGAAGAACGGCCGCACCATCACGGGGCTCGACATTCAAGAGCAGTACTACCTCGCGGCCGAGAAGCACTTGGCCGGTGTTGACGCAGAGACCGATTGGATCCTTCACGAATGGGCCGCCACACTACGGTTGCTCACTGGCGATCGTCGACAACTAGTCGGCCGGATTGATTGGGTTACTAAGCTCTGGCTGTTGGAAACCTTTATGCAGGAAGAGCGGATTGGATGGGATGATCCCTGGCTGGCGAGCCTGGATTTGGAGTACCATAATGTGAATCCGGATCGCGGGCTCTTCCTGGGGCTTGAGGCCGAGGGGAAAACCTGGCGGATGACGTCGGAGCATGATGTCGAATCGGCATTGGTGGTTGGCCCGGCCGACACCAGAGCGGGTATTCGAGGCCTCTGCATCAGACGATTTCCGGACCAGATCAAGTCGATGCAGTGGGAACGTATTCAGTTCAGAGGGGGGCTGTTTCCGCGAACGTTAGAGATGGGCGACCTCTTTGAGCCACAGGCGGTGCAAGCTTGCGCGCAGATATTCGAGAGTGCGGCATCTCCGATGGATGCGTTGAACGCATGGAACAGAGGAAAGGAATCCCAATTATGAACTATATTTCAACGCCGGAACGCCGTGAAGGGCCTGGCAATCCGATGCCGAAGGCTCCGAGTCCGTCCGATGAGGGTGGCGGGCCGAAACGGCCAGAGACCGGGTCGCCCGATAAAGATAATTTGCTCAAGCGCATGCGCAAGGTCGATCCGAAACAGGCTGAGCGGTATCGACAACGGACGGGGGAGTAAAGACGTTAGGGGTAAGGGGTTAGGCGTGAGGGGGTAGGTTCTGAGGTCCGACCCCTGACGTTTCACGCTTCACGAGGGGTTTTCAAGATGGGGATGCAAGGGGATTTTCTTCAGCTGTTGAAGGAACAGGGCTACACACTCGGCGCACCGACGGCGATTGGAAGTGGTCATGCGCTGACAAATGCCACCACGATTCTGGCCTTCAAGTATCGTGATGGCGTGCTGGTGGCAGGAGATCGACGCGCAACTGCCGGCAATATGGTGATGTACGATCGCACAGACAAGGTGTTGGAGATCGATCGGCACAGTGTGATGGCGATTGCCGGTGTCCCGGCGACTGCCTATGAAATGGTGCGTGTCCTGGAACATTCCTTCAAATACTATCGGAGGACCCAGCTGCAAGAGTTGAGTTTCGACGGGAAGCTTCGCGCGGTCTCCAAGCTCCTGAAGGACAATGTACCTGCGGCGTTGGCCGGGACGGGCGCGGTGGTCCCGGTGTTTGCCGGCTACGATATGGAGCAGGGCTCGGCCAAGATCTACTTCTACGATATCCTCGGGGCGGAGTTTGAAGGCGTTGAGTATGCCGTGTCTGGGTCCGGTTCCCCCACGATCAGAGGGATCTTGCACTATCTGAATACGTGGGGCGAGCAGCCCCTCAGTGCACTATCCGAAGAACAGGCCATGGTGCAGGCCTTACGATTGCTCACGAGCGCGGCGGAGTTCGATTCGGCGACCGGTGGTATCAACCGGGAGGCGAGTCTCTACCCCGTGATCAAGTTGGTTACCGGGGCTGGCGTGCAGACGGTGCCCGATGCGACATTGAAACCTCTCTATGAATCACAGGTGGTGCGCTATGTATGAAGAGCCCTATCGCTGGGTGGAAGCCGTCGGCAATCGACGTCAGTATCTCGACGAGCAGTTTAAGCAGGGGAGCCCGGTTGTCGCACTGACCTATGAGGGGGGCATTCTCCTGACGACGGTGAGCAAAGGGACCCCGAAGCTCTACGAGATCTACGACCGGCTTGCATTGGGCGGGATGGGGCATCCAACGGATTTAGAAAAGCTTCGCTTTAGTCTGCTCGAAATGGCGCATGTCGAAGGCTTCAACCGCTCGCCGTCCGATGTGACGGGATCGCGACTGGTGAAATACGGCATTGCCCCGGTAATTAAGCAGGCCTTCGAAGAAGTGTATAAGGCGCCGTTCATCGTACGCATTCTCGTGGCCGAGTTGGGGCAGAAGCCGGAGAAGGACGCGCTCCTGACGATCAACTACGATGGCACGTTTGAGGAAACAACGGGTCGTGCGGTCCTGGCTGCCACTTCGGCTGTTCAGACGAAGATGGTGTCCTATCTCAAGGAGCAGACGCCTGCCACGCTGTCATTGGAACAGGCGTTGGATCTGGCGTTGCGAACCTGGGCGATCGGTTCGTTAGCGCATCAACAGGATGAGGCAGACCAACAGGCTGAAGCCAATCCACCGACAAGTGGAGCGGGCCCATCGGCCGTCGCAATCCCAAGCAGTGACACTTTGATCGCACATCTCCGGGGCATTGCCGGTGAACGGACGATCGAATGCGCGGTCCTCGACCGTCAGGCGCCCGGCACCTCCAAGTACCGGGCGCTCAAGCAGGCAGATCTCTCACGCCTCCTGCCGAAGGCGCTTCAATCCGTCGTAGTGGGCTGAGATGCTGAACCGTATTTTTGGACTTGAAACCGAATACGGACTCTTGGTGAATCAAGACCATCCTGATCATTCCCCCACCTGGTTTGCCCACAAGATTCGAGACCATCTCTTTCATGTCCAGCGGCGCGGCGTTCTTGATTTGCACCACCGAGGACACGATGAACCGCCTGGCAATGGAGGATTTCTCACCAATGCCGGGCGCATGTACCTCGACATGGGACATCTGGAGTGGGCTTCGCCGGAGTGTGAATCGCTCAGTGATGTGGTGGCCGCCGACCGCGCCGGCGATCAGTTGCTACAGGATGCGATTCAAGACCTCGGTCTGGCCGACACGGTTTCGTTGATCAAGAACAATGTGGATCATGAAACCGATGCGACTTTTGGATCGCACGAGAACTATCTCGTGTCGCGCCGCTTCCCCTTTACGCGGCGCGGCCTCGGGCCCTTTGTAACCTTCCTGGTCACCAGACAGATCTTTACGGGTGCCGGACGTGTGGGCACGGCGGGTCCCCAGGACGCCTGGATTCAGATGGACCGACTCATCGTGCCGCGAGGAGCGAGCCATCGCCATGCGCAGCAGCCGGTCCTCCCGTTTCAGCTCTCTCAGCGCGCAGATTACATCGTGAATGACTTTTTCGAATGGGTGCAGCAGAATCGCGCCATCGTGAATACCAGGGATGAACCGCTGGCCGATCCGAATCAATACCGTCGCATTCATTTGCTATTGGGCGATTCAAATATGGCCGAGGTGGCGACGGCCTTGAAGTTGGGCACGACAGGGCTGGTCCTTCAACTGATCGAAGAGGGCCATGCGCCGCTCGATCTTGAGATCCATGAACCGGTCGAAACTATGCAGGAACTGTCACAGGATCAGGACCGACTATGGATGGTTCGACTGCAATCGGGGAAGACGATCTCTGCGATCGACATTCAGGAAGCGTTTCTCGCGGCGGCGCAAGCGCACTATCGGGGACAAGACGACGAAACCGATTGGGTGCTCGATCAATGGGAAGCGGTCTTGCAAGATCTTCGAGGGGATTACACGACGCTGGTGGGCCGGGTCGATTGGGCCTCGAAGTTGTGGCTGCTCGAAACCTTTCGCGAGGCGGAACAGATGACATGGGCAGACCAGGCTCTGAAGAGTCTTGATCTGGAGTATCACAATCTCCATCAAGGCAAGGGGCTCTATTATGGTCTCATGGAAGAAGGGCGGGTTCCACGACTCACCACGGACAAGGCGATTGCCTTGGCCATGGACCATCCACCACGCAACACCAGAGCGTTTGGGCGGGGTGAACTTGTCCGACATTTGCTGGCCTGTGGACCTCCTGATGAACCAGCTGGCCCCAAGTCGGAAGAACGGTTTTCTCCCTCGTACGTGATCAACTGGTCGACCTTCCAACTGCGTGGGCACGCGCCCTTTCCCATGCCAGATCCGTTCAAAACCTACGTGCAGGAAGTGCGTGCCCATCTTCAAGCAGCCTGATATCTGGTTGGCCTGCGCGTACTCTCTTCATGCCCACACATACCCTCGATTAAACAGGGTGGGGCTGGTTCATGCTGAGTTAATTGCGAAGTGCGCGGCACTTGTGGCTGCCACGGGCTTTCGCAAGCAGCGCAAAACGGCCTAGCCTCCAAGTTCACCGGCTACGTCGAGCCCAACGCAGCCGGTTCCGCTCACGTTCGTTCTTGCAAAAAGTCCACAATCCGGTTCTCTGCCCAGTAGGAATCTTCTCCGTTCTGTGCCCAGTGAAAGAACCCGCAATGTCCTCCGTGGCGGGGCGCGATCACCCGAATCGTCGGGTGGCGCTGAATCAGCGGCACCGTAAACATGGAGTAGGGAATGAAGGGATCATCTTGTGCCGTGATGATGAGGGTGGGGACGGTGATGGAATCGAGCACATGGCATGCGCCTGAGCGATTGTAGTAGTCGGTTCCACTGGCGTATCCCCCGTCCGGGGCTGTGTAGCGGTCGTCGAATTCGCGCATCCAGGCG
>Ga0209109_10000894_pt1 | contig 16423 bp, 11 predicted proteins | sample Rifsed10ft2_FD_184004 | JGI IMG/M metagenome (GOLD analysis project Ga0209109, IMG submission 184004) | Soil microbial communities from Rifle, Colorado, USA - sediment 10ft 2 (version 2) | ecosystem: Environmental > Terrestrial > Deep subsurface > Rock core/Sediment | place: Rifle, Colorado... | reverse complement strand
ATCCGACATACACCTACGCTCATGTGGTCAATGCCATTAAGAATGGTGGTGAGGGAGTGGCTGCATTGCCTGGAAAAACCACATCCGGCAAGGCCGCTAACGCTATGGGATCGCTGGCCTATATCAACCCCCCAACGGGTGTTTCAGCCAGTGTGCAATGACCGGAAGCAAAGAAATTCCCGCAATCTGTGCTCACAGAGCGTGCTCTTACTGTTTATATTCGCCACAGTTGCTTGTAGTGGTCCGATGACAGATAAAACTGACCCACCGTTGCAAGTCGGAAGTCCTGCTTCCTCGCGGCAAGCTAACAGTGAATATATTGTCAGCGTTCATCAGGGAGCAGACTCAGGTTTACTTCGCAAGCTCTATGGCCCGTACGGCGTGAGAGATATAACCGATCTTGGCGCCGGCCAGTTTCTGATCAAGCTGCAGCATGATCCGGGGTTGGCCACAATCAAGCAAAAAGGTCTTGATTCGGGCAAAGTAAAATCCGTTCAACCCAATTTCAGCTACCGCCTTAATCGCCCTTAATTAGCAGCTGGGCTAGTACCGCTCAATAGTTGTAATGGTATTCGATGCGTCGGGGCGTGACAGTTGGCTTGGCTTCGTTGGAATCATCTCTCAATCTGAATCCAATATAACCTAACTCGGCGAAAAAATTCTTCGCCAGAAAATTTGACTTGCGAATCAGGACATAACATTGGAAAATAGTGACCAGATAATAATGATTGATATAACTGATAGCGAAGCCCAATTCATGCGCCGGTCAGCCCGGATCGGATGGGTGGGACTGGCGCTTTTTTTGGGGATGTTTGTGCTGTTAGTGGCGATCCATGGGGGTTAGGCGAGGCGCTTAACTCCGGAAGTCCTAACCCGTTGCACGCTTCATCACATTATTGACAGCCATTGCCATAGTTTGTGGCAATGAAGCCGCGCGCGCAGTGATTTGAAAACCAGACACCACGGGGATGGATTAATCTTATCTTGACGTCCCGCCAAAGAAATCCGTTATTAAACTGCTTCTCCGCATATTCTTTGGTTAAAAGCAGAACATTTTCTTCCATGTTCCATTCGATTTAACGGAGCGAATCATGATTTTCGCTGCGCATAGAGAAAGCGCCAGTAATGAATCAAAGCCTTCATATCGGATAACCGGAGAGCAAGCCGGCTGATGGTTCGGTGCGGATTGATGGGTTCAGATAGCAGCTCCGGCCAGGCCTTCCGAATGGCGCGTTGAAACAGCAGGTAGTCGGGGGGCTTCCGGTAACGCTCGTCCACGCCGAGCAATGTAGCGAGCACCTGGCGGCAATTGTAGGGCGTAAAAATCTCGCGCCAGGCTATATCGAATTCAAGTTGGGTCATGGCCAACCAGTTGCCATAGTCTTGTTCCCATTCTAACAGGTCGAGCAGCTTGACATGGTTCTGTTGATTGACGTCCGCCAGCCATTCCCGAAAATGTTCGACAAGAAACGGATGCGTTGATCCGTATTCAAGCCATGCCAAGAGTTCAGGCGTAAATCGTGCATGGTCGGCATGAGGAAGTTTCTGCCGAAACGCGCAGCGCCCCACTTCGGCGCCGCTGCCCGTGAGCACCGCTTTTGTGCGGCCAAAGTGTTTGAGGATCGCTTCCGCATCGTGTCCATAATGATCGTGCGCTAAAAAAACGTTACGCTTGAATTGCAAACTGAATTCAGGAGTCATAGTTGATGTGGCCTGGATCACGTCATGCGACAGCCCGAGCCGTTTGAGCAGCCGTGCTGGAATCTCAATATCCGGGAAATGATCGGGCATTCTTCCCTGTCGCAAAGTTATAGTGCAGATACGATCCGCCACCTCTCTCGCAGTGGCGAGCATCAGCCGGCTGTCAAAACCCGCGGTCAACGAAAGTGCCAGGTCAAAACGCGCCGCCGCCGCACGGATCTGGCCGGACATCAGTGTGCAAATGCGGTTAATCGCTGTTCCGGGAGTCAGCGTTTCCAGGGGCGCTGACGGCCAGTGGCGGTGGCTCTTCCCGGTGCGAAGGTCCAGCCGGTGATTCGGTAGCAGGTGTTTGAGGTCCTTGAACGTCGATGCCGCGGCAGGAAAACGGGACTCGAATGTCCGGCGGAACGTCTGTGTGTCCAGGTAATCCAGCGCTTGTTCATCTGGCGTGAGCGACAGCATTTCACTGGCGATTCCTGCCTGCGACATTACCCACATAGCGCCCGAAACAACCGGATCGGTGTAAAAGGCCTGTCGCAGTCCAAGGGCATCGTGGAAGAGAAATGATTCCTCAGCACTCATGGCGACCAACAGCCAGCGCCCGCCGAATCGATCGGTAGCCGCAATCAAGCCCTCATGGCTCGTGAAGCGGTGAAGAAGCGCGCGCACGATTTCTTCATTGGTGGCATCGGGAGCGAGCGGATCCAGCATATGCCCGATCAGTGTTAGTTCGCGGTCTCCATCCGTCGCTTGGGTACAGGCAAGGTCGGGATGCGCGGTGAGTTTCAGCTCTCTCCCAACCGTTACCCGCTGCCAGTCTTTCAGCTGCTCGGCGAATGTAGGCCCCAGGATGAACTGGTTGTAATAATATTCTCTCCCCGGTAGCAAGTGTGGGGCACCCCCCAGGTTTTCCTGAGGGTGAGCAAGGTGCGCATTAAGATTGATACCAGGCATGGCTGCTGGATGATTACGTCTTGAGTAATATTTGTAGTACATCATCGCACAGTTTTGGAGTGAAGCTTTTCTATTAAATTGTTGCTACAAGTAATTGATTTACTAGTCAACCAAAAAATTTAGCGCTGACATTTATCTTTCGGGATTTTAGCTGGAATCCTACAGTTGCGTATTTTGTCAGTTGCCATCGCCCACGATGATGAGTAGGGTGAGCCAAGGACAACCGGTCGAAAGGGCTGTTGCAGCCGGGAGAATCGGTATGGATTAGCAATAAATTAATTCAGAGATTTAATCATGCGAAACGTAATCAATGGCGGAGGCGGACAACCCTATGTCGGTGGAGGCGGTCAGCCATACGGGATCTAGCCGTATATCCAGAAAAGTTAACAAACAACACATAACACGACCGACTGTATAAATTGCTAGCCTAATAAGCTCCCCCTGGTTTCCGGGGGAGTTTTTTTTGTCTCCGAATGGCAATAAGTGCCAGCTAATACACCGTAGAGAGCGACAAAATATTTTTTCATTGCAGCGGCTGGCCGCCATGATAATTTTTGAAACGAAATAGGAAGTGGTGCAACCCTCCAGTGGCAGGAGCGGAATGTCATCATGGTTTTCCTGGGGGCGAATAAGGTGCGCACTAAGAGAGATACCAGACATGGCGGCTAGACGAAAAGATATTGATTCATAACTGTTAAGCGTCACCTCGCGGTGTTGAGTGACGCTGTTATTTTCGAAATTTAATACAAGTACTTGATTTACTTGCCAACCAGCACAAATTTCGCACAAGCCGATATTTTACCGGGTTTTTTAAGTGGTATCCGACAGTTGCCGTATTACGTCAATTGCCATGACCCGTGGACGGGAGTAGGGTAATAACCAAGGACAACCGGTCGAAAGGGCTGTTGCAGCCGGCAACTCAACGGATGGATAAGCAATAATTCAATCTGGAGGTGGATACTATGCGAAACATTATCAGAGGTGGCGGCGGTCAAACTAACGAAACCATTGGTGGTGGCGGTCAACCCGTAGCTGAAATCGGCGGCGGTGGACAACCTGCCCCGGCTATCGGTGGCGGTGGCCAGCCCGGCGCGCTCATCGGCGGTGGCGGTCAAACCGATACTTTCCAAATTACCGGTGGTGGCGGACAGGACACTATTCCTAGCTAGCTGCTTGTGCAGTCGGTAACGATTCATAGCACTGTCGACTGGTTATTTGCAAACTAAAGCTTCCCTTCGATATCCGGAGGGAAGCTTTTTTCTGCCTCACGAATCCGCCGTGATGCAGGAAGCAATAACAGCCGTACACAATTAATTCTTGATTTTTGGTTAATTTTGCCGTTGCAGCTTGATCATCGCGGATATGCAATGGCTCGTGTTATCCACCTGGGTTTTCAGCTCGTAACGGTCAGTGAGGATACTTCCGGCAAATTCTTTCAGGCGTGGTGCCAAGACTCGGGCATTCGCGAACACCAGTACTTTCTGGCCAGGCTTGATCTGCATTTCCTTCGTCTTGGTCATCTCCCTCGCAATCCATGCCCGTGCTCGTCCGGACAATTCGCTTTCGCCTTCACCAGCGCTGACTAACGTCGTGAGTGCATCGGCTACTCCTTCGGCTGAAGCACAATCATTGTAACTGGCGATTTGCTGCTTGCTATCGAGGAAAGCGATGGTGTATTTTTTGATGAATTCCAGAAACTTTGTTTCTTTCGAATCGGCGTAGCGAGCGGCCGCCGCCATGCTGCCCCAGTGAAAAAAATTGATATTGAATTCACTGCCGTAGATTTTGATCAGACTGTCGTCGACGGATGCCAGCGCTTCAGCCATGCGTTTGTCCTGCGGAAAATGATCATGATACTCAGCCAACGCAAGCCAGGCTTCACCATCGGAATAGGGCGTAGGGTCAATCGAAGTGGGGAATTTGCGGAATCCTCCCCCCGGAATTCGTAGTAGCAAGAGCCCTTCCAACCAAGCTTGTCGGAGGCTCGAATAGCTATCGTCTTGGCTGGTCTGCGCATAACGCAGCTCCGTCAGTAACGCCAGGGCCACGGTTCCGGTAAAGGCACCGCTGTAATCTTCATTCGGCGACAGCACTTTACCCGGACCTTGTTTATCAAATAGCAGGTTTAAGCGTTCCAGCGCCCTGTGGATCTTTCCTCGACCGAAAGGCATCGACAGAATACGTGTCTTCTCGATCAATTTTTGCGTCAGGCTCTTCCCGATCGGTAATGAATGACGGTCTAAAGCCGTGAGGAAGTTTTTTATCGCTGGTCGTGCACGCGGATCGTTCGTGAGGGCATAGTAATCGGCAAGTACTGCGGCGGTACCTGCTTGCCGGGCGAGGTTACCGGCCGACATGCTGTCCGGCTCGGACTCCTCATCTTTAAGGAAATTGAAACCATATGGTAAGAACCCGGAGGGCTTCTGGACCGCCAGCCAGTGATCTACCGCCAGGCGTATTGCGGACGAGAAGTCATTGGTGGTTGCATGTGCTTGTCTACCGATTGCTGCAGTCGCCAGGAAGCTCGCCGCGCAAAGCAGAGTGATGAGATGCTTGCGTGTTTGCATACCGGTTTCCATTCGTGAGGGTCTCACGCGTGCAGAATATAACATCTGCGTTCTTCTGGAATCGCCCACATTCGGGTTCTAGCACGTTCAAATATTCTCGGGTTTGTTTTCGACTGGCTCTGATGGCTTTTCGGGAACAAAAAAAGCTCCCACCCGGAAACCGGGGGGAGCTTATGTAGGTTTCAGCTATATAGTTATTTATATACAGTCGATCACGTTATGAGTCTTGTTTTGCCGGCTGAATATGTGGCTAGATTAGAGCGAAGTCTGATGACTGCTGTCCGCCACCGCCATTGAGTGTCTTGCGCATGATTAAATCTCCATTCTAAGTTATTACTAATCCATGCCATTATTTCCGGCTGCAATAGCCTTGCAGCCCATTCATTCCCTGAGGAAAAGACCATACTCCTGTACCCGGGCGATGGCAATTGCCGAAAGCAGTCTAACCCCTGATTGCTGGTCAAGGCGCTGGCCTGCGGAATTACTTGAGAGGGAAAAGGGGTAACATGTTGATTAAATGGCTCCCCGGGACGGACTCGAACCGCCGACCCGGTGATTAACAGTCACCTGCTCTACCGACTGAGCTACCGGGGAAATGTCAGAAGGCCGGGTATGTTAGGGCGGAAGGGCAGAAGGGTCAAGGCAACCGGTCAAATGCACTGCAGTGGCTTGCCCTCGGAAGTTTTTGTAGAAACACGCGGTCGGCCACTCCAGAAGACAATGACCGCCTTGGCTTTTTCCGCGCCGCGCCCGTCACAGAATGTGAATGTAGCGCCCGGCCAGGCCTCGCCGGTCGCGTTGTAGCGCACATAAGAGTATGTGCCAGTTTCCCCATAGCGAAGCGACATGTTTCCCTCCAGCGCCTGCTGTACGGATATTAGCGGTTCATTTGTGTTCACTTCATGATTATTGTCTTCATCCGCGAACACAATCCAGCCGGATTTCCAGGCGGCTTCATCTGAACAGGTGGCGCCGTCGTTGCTCTTGCATAGTACGACCATCGCGCTTCGCTTGATGGCTTCGCTGCGCGCCAAACTCAAAGTTCCCATGAGTTGGTTCACCGCGGCGGTCATGCGCGTTTCCTGCACCAGGCCTGTTGTGCTGATGGCAAAAACGCCCAACACACTCGTGACACACAGGGTAATCATGAGATCGTGAAGGGAAAAACCCGGCTGTTTCAGGTAGTCCCTGAAACGCGCATGTATCGAAGTTGACGTGGGTTGAAAATGTAGCACCCCAATCCTTCCTTGCTTTCTTGTTATTCGCCGCGGAGAAGCAGCGCGATAGTTTTATTGATGTTATAGATTTATTGTTACAGCGATGTATTATCCTGAATATTATTCCTTATGCAATATATCACCCGGTAACCAGGCAGTTATGCCTTACCGAGCAGTTTTTCAATCCGATCAAGCGCATCGTCAAGTGCTTTCATGGACGTCGCGTAGGAAAGGCGCTGATAGCCTTCCGTACCGAACGCCGATCCCGGCACCACGGCCACCCCGGATTTAACCAGCAGATATTCCGCAAACTCCACATCGTTTTTGACATCGGGGGTGGCGGCCATGGCCTGGTTGAAATCGGGGAAGGTGTAGAATGTTCCCTGAGACGGCACGCACCGCACACCGCGGATGCGATTGAGACGGCTGACCACGCGGTCATGGCGTTCCTGGAAGGCACGGACCATCGGGGCAATGCAACTCTGATCGCCATTAAGCGCTGCTTCTGCCGCGACTTGTGCAATCGATGTAGGATTTGAAGTGCTTTGCGATTGAATGTCGCGCATCGCCATGATCAGATTTTTTGGTCCGCCGGCATAACCAATTCGCCAGCCGGTCATGGCGTAAACCTTGGAGACCCCATTCAACACGATCGTGCGGTCCTTGAGATCGGGGCAGGCGGTGAGGATGTTGCAAAAGGGTTCTTTCGTCCACAAAATATGCTCGTACATGTCGTCAGTGGCAATCAGCACATGCGAATGTCGGCGCAACACTTCGCCCAGTGCCGCCAGTTCCGCAAGTGTGTAGGCCGCTCCCGTTGGGTTCGATGGACTGTTGATAACCAGCAGCCGGGTACGACGGGTGATGGCACGCTCAAGTTGTTCGGAACTTATTTTGAACGCTTGGTCGATGCCGGCGGTAATAATGACCGGTTTTGCGTCGGCCAGCAGGACGATATCAGGATAGGACACCCAATACGGGGCCGGAATGATGACTTCATCTCCCTCGCCCAGCAAGGCCAGAGCGAGATTGAAAAAACTTTGTTTGCCTCCGACAGACACCAATATCTCGTCCGGCGCATAGTCGAGATTGTTATCACGCTTGAATTTCGCAATTACCGCTTTTTTTAGTCCGGGGGTTCCGTCAACGGGCGTGTATTTGGTGAACCCGTCCCGGATGGCGCGTATGGCCGCCTCCTTGATGTGATCGGGTGTGTCAAAATCCGGTTCACCCGCCCCGAGTCCGATGACATCCTTTCCTTGCGCTTTGAGCGCCTGGGCGCGGCTGGTAACGGCAAGGGTAGGGGAAGGCTTGATACGGCCGACACGGTCTGACAGACGAATGGTGGACAAGAGATCCTCGTGCAACAAAGTTGGAATTACGCGGTAATATACCTGCAGCGACATTTAAAATCGATATCACATGAATCACAAATTTCAGTTGGCCAGCCCGTTTCTGCCTGCTGGCGATCAACCGGAGGCGATTGCCGCGATTGTTTCAGGACTGGTTCGCAGCGAGCATTTTCAGACTTTGCTCGGCGTGACCGGTTCGGGCAAAACCTTCACGATGGCCAATGTGATACAGCAGGTGCAGCGACCGACACTGGTGCTGGCACCGAACAAGACGCTTGCCGCCCAACTCTATTCCGAGTTTCGTGATTTTTTTCCGAGCAATGCAGTCGAGTATTTCGTGTCTTATTACGACTACTACCAGCCCGAAGCCTATGTTCCCTCCACGGATACCTATATAGAAAAAGATGCCTCGATAAACGAACAAATTGAGCAAATGCGATTATCGGCCACCAAGGCTTTGCTGGAACGCGAGGATGTCATCATCGTGGCGACGGTTTCCGCCATTTACGGACTGGGCGACATGGACGCCTACCATAGCATGATTCTTCACCTGCGGCAGGGTACCGCTATGGGGCAGAGGGCCATTCTTCAGCGTCTGACCGAAATGCAATACACGCGGAATGATCTCGAATTGCACCGCGGCACGTTTCGCGTGCACGGCGATGTTATCGATGTTTTCCCGGCGGAAGCGGAAAAACTCGCTGTCCGGATCGAATTGTTCGGTGATGACATCGAAGCGCTATCCGAGTTTGATCCGCTGACGGGAGAAGTCAATGACCGGTTGGTCCGAACCACCATTTATCCGTCATCGCACTATGTTACGCCGCGTGAAACCATTCTTGATGCCATCGAGGATATCAAAAAAGAACTCCAGGTGCGGCTGGAACAATTGCGCGCGAATGACAAGCTGGTGGAAAGCCAGCGTCTGGAACAGCGGACGCTTTACGATCTGGAAATGATGCGCGAAGTCGGATACTGCGCCGGAATCGAAAACTATTCGCGCTATCTTTCCGGGCGCAAGGCCGGTGAACCGCCGCCGACGCTGATCGACTATTTGCCGAAAAATTCCATGCTGGTAATCGATGAAAGCCACGTAACGATCCCGCAGCTCGGCGGCATGTACCGCGGCGACCGTTCACGCAAAGAAACCCTGGTCGAGTATGGATTTCGCCTGCCCTCCGCCTTGGACAATCGACCGCTGCGATTCGACGAATTTGAAAGTATGATGCCACAGACTATTTTTGTATCGGCCACCCCTGGGCCGTATGAGCAAAAACACTGTCACGGGATTGTGGTGGATCAAGTGGTACGTCCGACCGGATTGGTTGATCCGGAAATTGAGGTCCGCCCGGCGTCGTCCCAGGTCGATGACTTGTTGTCTGAAATTCGCGCCCGTGTCGCCGTGGGAGAGCGCGTATTGGTCACGACGTTGACCAAGCGGATGGCGGAAGACCTGACAGAATATTTTCATGAACATGACGTGCGCGTGCGCTATCTTCATTCCGACATTGATACTATCGAACGAGTCGAGATTATTCGCGACCTGCGCTCTGGGGTATTTGATGTTCTCGTAGGCATCAATTTGTTGCGCGAGGGCCTGGATATACCAGAAGTGTCGCTGGTTGCCATCCTTGACGCCGACAAAGAAGGATTCCTGCGGTCGACGCGATCCCTCATCCAGACAATCGGACGCGCGGCGCGGCACATCCACGGAAAGGCGATTCTTTACGCGGATCGCCTGACCGAATCAATGCGCGTGGCCATGGGCGAAACCGAACGTCGGCGACAGAAACAGTTGGTCCATAATACTGCGCGCGGAATAACACCCAAGGGCATTATCAAGGCCGTCAAGGAAATCATCGATGGTGTTCCGCCGACTCATCCGCTTTTCGGAAGCGAGAACTACGGCACGAATAAAGCCCATCCCAGCCGCGAGTATCTGCGTGCCGCCGAGGAAGGAGCCGAATATGCCGCCATGGCGCCGAATGCACTGGCGAAACTGATTAGCAAACTGGAAAAACAGATGTATGCCCATGCCCGTGATCTTGAGTTTGAAAAGGCCGCGGCACTGCGCGACAAGATTCATGCCATCCGCTCACGCCGGTTCGGCCTTGTTGAAGGCGGTGGCCGCCGGCAATGAGATTAAAAAAATTTAAAGCATCGCTTATTCCGTTCATAGCGATAACCGATGTTTATTTTACGTAAGCACGCGAAAAACTTGTGACGCCATGTCAACTTGTGTTATTTTTTCGCGCCAATTTGCAGGCGCGTAGCTCAGTGGTAGAGCACCACCTTGACATGGTGGTGGTCGGTGGTTCGATCCCACTCGCGCCTACCAGAGTATACGGGAATGCGCAGGATGCGCGCCCGCGCGTCACCCGCCTCCTGTCGGGACAAGCCGTGAGGACGGGAGGGAGATCCGCTCACCAATCGCCCTCTGTTCGGGGGATAGCGGAATAAGGCGCGATCTTCCCGATCGACCGGGAAATGAGTATGCGAAATTGATGTGTTGCTCACGCGGCCATTCGTAGCGGTCGCCACTGACCATAGGATCACGCCTTATGCCAAACATTACCCTGCCGGACGGCAGCCAACGCAAATATCCCAAACCCGTAACCGTCGCAGAAATTGCCGCGAGCATTGGACCGGGACTGGCACGCGCGGCACTGGCAGGCCGTGTCAATGACAAGCTCGTGGATACTTCTTTTCTCGTCGATCAGGACGCCCAGGTTGCCATCGTCACCGATCGCGATCCCGAAGGGTTGGAAATTATCCGTCATTCCTCCGCGCATTTGTTGGCCCAGGCCGTCAAAGAATTGTATCCGGAAGCCCAGGTCACGATCGGCCCGGTTATTGAAAATGGGTTTTATTATGATTTTGCTTTTGAGCGTGGATTTACCGAGGAAGATCTCGTCAAAATCGAGGATCGAATGCGCGAGATCGCCAAACGCGATTACCCCGTGATCCGGACCGTCATGCCGCGGGAAGAGGCGGTTAAATTTTTTCGCGACATGGGTGAAGAATACAAGGCGCGCATTATTGAAGAGATACCGGTTGGCGAACAAATATCGCTCTATCGCCAGGGTGAATTTATCGATCTCTGTCGGGGACCGCATGTGCCATCTACCGGAAAGCTGAAGGCATTTAAATTGATGAAAGTCGCCGGTGCCTATTGGCGCGGAGATTCCCGCAATGAAATGCTGGCCCGCATTTACGGAACTGCCTGGACCAGCAATGAAGCCCTCGATGCCTATTTGCACCAAATTGAAGAAGCCGAAAAACGCGACCACCGGAAAATCGGCCGCAGCCTGGATTTTTTTCATCTGCAGGAGGAGTCACCGGGCATGGTGTTCTGGCATGAGCGGGGTTGGCGCCTCTACCAGTTGATTGTTCAATACATGGGCGCGTTGTGGCGCGAACACGGTTATCGGGAAATCCGCACGCCGGAGCTGGTTGACCGCACACTGTGGGAAAAATCCGGCCACTGGGAGCAGTTCCAGAGTGATATGTTCATTACCGAATCAGAAAAAAAACTTTATGCCATCAAACCGATGAACTGTCCTTGTCATATCCAGGTGTATAACCAAGGGCTCAAGAGTTATCGTGACCTTCCATTGAGGCTGGCGGAATTCGGCTCCTGCCATCGAAACGAACTTTCAGGTGCCTTGCACGGATTGTTGCGCCTCCGGAATTTTGTTCAGGACGATGCCCATATCTTCTGTACCGAAGATCAGGTCCAGGTCGAAGTTTCGGAATTCATCGATCTGTTGCATCGGGTTTATGCCGACTTCGGATTCCGCGATGTAGTCTACAAACTTTCCACCCGTCCGCTGAAACGGATCGGCTCTGATACGAGCTGGGACAAGGCTGAACGGGCGCTGGAACAGGCGCTGAACAGCAATAGGCTCCAATGGGGTCTGCAACCGGGGGAGGGGGCATTTTACGGTCCCAAGATCGAATTCTCCCTCAAGGACAGCCTCGGGAGGGTGTGGCAATGCGGCACCATCCAGGTGGATTTTTCCATGCCCGGACGGTTGGGAGCAGCCTACATTGACCAAAATGGGACCAAGCAGGTCCCGGTCATGCTGCATCGGGCCATCCTGGGCTCGCTGGAGCGTTTTATTGGCATATTGATCGAAGAATATGCCGGCGCATTACCGGCCTGGCTTGCCCCGGTGCAGGGCATGATCCTTACCATCACCGATCAGCAACAGGAGGCTGCCCGTAAACTGCAGCAGAAGCTTCGTCACCGGGGCTGGAGAGTGGAGTCCGACTTGAGAAACGAGAAAATAGGCTTTAAAATTCGGGAACATACCTTGCAGCGTATCCCCTACCTGCTTGTTGTCGGCAAGAAGGAGGCGCAGGAAGGCACCATAGCCGTGCGCACGCGTAAGGGTGAAGATCTGGGCGGTATGACGCCGGAAGCGTTTCACGCCTTGCTCACCCGTGAAACCGCGGGCCGCGGCGTTACTATTTTGGAGGAACAGAAAGATCGCGACGGATAAAGAGGTTCGTATCAATGGGCGCATCAACGCCCCGAAAGTCAGACTGATAAGCAGTGACGGCCAGCAGATTGGCATAGTTCCGGTGAGCGATGCCCTGCGTCGGGCCGAGGATGCAGGCCTCGACCTCGTAGAGATTTCTCCCAACGCGGCGCCACCGGTATGCCGCATCATGGACTTCGGCAAATATCAGTACGAAGAAAGCAAACGCAAGCACGCAGCGAAGCGCAAACAAAAACAGATTCAGGTAAAAGAAGTCAAATTTCGCCCTGGCACGGATATCGGTGATTACCAAACCAAGCTGCGCAATCTGATTCGCTTTCTGTCAGAAGGGAACAAAGCAAAAATTACATTACGTTTCCGGGGTCGTGAACTGGCGCATCAGGAACTTGGTGTTGAAATGCTGAAGCGTCTCGAAAACGATTTGAAAGATCATGGTCTGGTGGAACAGCACCCGCGAATGGAAGGCAAGCAGATGGTAATGGTGCTAAATCCAAAACCAGGCGCCGGGAAGTCCACCAAAAGCGAAAAATCAATGCATAAACCAGGCGCAAAAGCAGTGGCTGGAACGAAGGCTGAACCCAAAACAAAAACAGCAGTCTAGTCAATGCATCCCGTGGCATTGGTGTCGATCTTCCGGATGCGGGATGCCGTCGATGAAGCAGCAGTGATTTCTGTCAGGGCAATAGCTGTTTAAGTGAATCTACAACCAGCGACCGAAAGGGCCATGCATGTGCCCCCAGGCGTCAACGAAAGGAGTACAAAACATGCCTAAGCTGAAAACCAACCGCGCGGCGGCCAAGCGGTTTAAAAAGACCGCACGTGGCGGATTTAAACGTTCGCATTCACATTTGCGGCACATCCTCACCAAGAAAAGCTCCAAGCGCAAACGCAATCTCCGTGGAACAACCACGGTATCCGGTTCGGACGTTTCCGGCCTTCGGCGCTTGTTGCCGTACAGTTGAGGAGAATGGAACATGCCAAGAGTCAAACGAGGAGTCACAGCCGGCGCTCGCCATAAAAAGGTATTGTCCCGGGCCAAGGGATACTACAACGCGCGTCGAAAAGTATACCGGGTCGCCAAACAGGCAGTTGCTAAGGCAGGACAATACGCATATCGTGATCGGCGCGTCCGCAAACGGGAATTTCGTGCGCTTTGGATAGCGCGCATCAATGCCGCCGCAAGGGAATACGGCCTTTCTTACAGCCGATTTATGAATGGACTTAAAAAGGCTACTATCGAAATCGACCGAAAAGTCCTGGCCGATATAGCGGTTTATGACAAGAAATCCTTTTCCGTTCTGGCTGACAAGGCCAAGGCCGCCTTGTCTAATTGAAATCGCGGCGGTGTGGGCTGCCGAATGGCGTGATCATCGCAGAAAGGGAAAGGTCGGTTGACCTTTCCCTTTTTTATGACATATCTGTGTCCAAATTCGCAACGAAATTATTCGACAGCGTGTTCATATGATTGGTAGCTGAATCAAGGGCACTTTCCGGTAATTTTATTACTTCCGGGGATAACGTAGTTTAAGAATTTCAGGTCGGATCATGACCGAAATGACTGATGATATTGAGCAGCAATTGAAGCAATGGATGGCGGATGCCGATGCAGCCGTTACCGCGGCTATCAGCGCTGCGGATATTGAAAACATCCGTGTCAAATTCCTGGGTAAGAAGGGAATATTGACTGAACAATTGAAGAATCTCGGAAAACTTTCCCCGGAAGATCGACCACGTGTCGGCTTGGTCGTTAATCAGGCCAAAGAGACACTTCTGGAAAAGCTTGGCGCGAAAAAGCTGCAACTTGAATCCGCGGCAAGCATACAGCAACTCTCGCGTGAAATTGTCGACGTGACACTTCCGGGGCGTGGATTGCGCACGGGCGGCCAACACCCTATTACGCTCACTCTGAACCGGCTGGAAACTCTATTAACGCGGATGGGATTCGACATTGCCGACGGTCCGGAGGTTGAGGACGATTATCATAATTTCGAGGCACTCAACATTCCTGAGAGCCATCCATCACGGGCGATGCATGATACGTTTTATCTTGATGCGCATCGGTTGTTGCGCACTCACACGTCACCCGTCCAGGTGCGATTTATGCTGCAACACAAGCCGCCATTGCGAATCATCGCACCCGGACGGGTTTTTCGTCGTGACTCGGATGTAACGCATACCCCGATGTTTCATCAAATCGAAGGACTCATGGTCGATAAAACCGTGAGTTTCACGGACCTCAAAGGGGTGTTATCTGATTTTCTTGTGCAGTTTTTCGAGAAGCCGCTGAACGTACGTTTTCGGTCATCTTATTTCCCTTTCACCGAACCATCCGCAGAGGTGGATATCAGTTGCGTGATTTGCGGAGGCAAAGGCTGCCGTGTATGCAAGAACAGCGGTTGGCTGGAAGTACTCGGCTGCGGGATGGTGCATCCTGAGGTCTTTCGACATGTCGGCATCAACAGCGAGCAATGGATCGGCTTTGCGTTTGGATTGGGTGTAGAGCGCCTCGCCATGCTGCGTTATGGCGTAAACGATATACGAATGTTCTATGAAAATGATTTGCGTTTTTTGCGTCAATTCAATTAATAATTCCATAACACTTCTGGTTGCACGAGTGTTCCAAGAATGTCGCGGTACCTACGGCGGAATAAATCATGAAAATAAGTGAAAAATGGGTGCGTGAGCGGGTATCGCCCAGAATGGACGTGAAAAAGTTGTCAGACCGGTTGACAATGGCCGGATTGGAAGTTGCTGCCATCCACCCTGTCGCGCCGGCGCTGGGTCGTGTGGTTGTCGGTAAAATCGTTTCCGTCACACCACATCCCTCCGCTGAGAAACTTTTTCTTTGTCGAGTGGAAATCGGCAAAGCCAAAATACTCGATATTGTCTGTGGCGCCGCGAATGCAACGGCTGGCATGAAGGTGCCTGTAGCTTTGGAAGGAGCCGTGCTTGCCAATGGAATTAAAATTATGCATACAGAAATTCGCGGCATTACTTCCTTTGGCATGTTGTGTTCCGCCAGCGAATTGGGCCTGGGCGAATCCGGCGGAGAGTTAATGAATCTCGGCAAAGAGGCCGTGGCCGGCGTGTCGTTATCTGACTATCTCGGCGTTGATGATGTCTCCCTGGAAATCGACCTTACGCCGAACCGAGGCGATTGCCTGAGCGTATTCGGTATCGCAAGAGAAATTGCCGCTTTAACCGGTGCAAAACTCAAAAGCCTGCCCAACAAGTCGCTTCCACCCAAGCATCGTCGAATACTGCCCATTATGCTCGACGCGCCCAAGGACTGCCCGCATTATGTCGGGCGGATCATTACTGACATCAATCCAAGGGCCGTTACGCCTTTGTGGATGAAAGAAAAACTCCGGCGCAGCGGTATACGAAGCATTCATCCGGTTGTAGATGTCACAAATTATGTCATGCTCGAATATGGCCAGCCGATGCATGCTTTTGATTTTGAAAAACTCCACGGTACGATCTGCGTTCGCTATGCCCAAGCACGGGAAAAGCTTGTCTTGCTTGACGGAAATGAGATCACCTTGAAACAAGGCAGTCTATTGATCGCCGATGATCGGCAGCCGCTGGCGCTGGCGGGCATTATGGGTGGTCTGGCTTCAGCAGTGAGCGATTCGACACGCCACTTGTTTCTGGAAAGCGCCTGGTTTCGTCCGGAAACAATTTCAACTCTTTCCCGTACCATGGTGTTGCAAACAGAATCCTCGCTAAGATTCGAGCGCGGCGTGGATCCGGCACTCCAACGACCTGCTATCGAGCGCGCCACCGAATTGTTACTTGGAATCATGGGAGGAAAACCCGGGCCGGTTATCGAACAATCGGTACGTCGCTTTCTGCCGCGAGTCAATTCGATAACATTGCGCTTGGCGCGCGCGGAACGAATTTTGGGAACGAAGGTATTGCCTCGGGATATAGAAAGTATTTTAAGGCGTCTCGGAATGAAATTGATAAAATCCGGCAGTAGCTGGACTGTCACACCGCCATCATATCGCTTCGATGTTGCACTAGAGGTGGACTTGATTGAGGAAATTGCACGTATCCATGGATATGACAAGCTTCCAAGCAGCCGTCCTCGTATCGAAATGACCGCAAAACTGGTCCCCGAATCA
>Ga0209109_10000888_pt1 | contig 16449 bp, 19 predicted proteins | sample Rifsed10ft2_FD_184004 | JGI IMG/M metagenome (GOLD analysis project Ga0209109, IMG submission 184004) | Soil microbial communities from Rifle, Colorado, USA - sediment 10ft 2 (version 2) | ecosystem: Environmental > Terrestrial > Deep subsurface > Rock core/Sediment | place: Rifle, Colorado... | reverse complement strand
AAATCCACCTAACATTTGTGCCATCTGATTGATTTCTTTATCAGCACTTGGCATGAATTTTACAAGAGATGATTTAAGATTTTTCATCAAACCTATTGTAGGCATGATAGTAACTACTGTGTCTCCAAGATCATGATAAGTTGTTAATCTTAATTCGATTTGTTCTAATGCTATTCTTGCATTACTTAAAATTTTTGTAGTTTTTCTTACCTCTACTAATTCTTTAGATAAAACTCTACTTGTATTCACATCGTGGGATTGAGTTGCTTCAACTATTCTTTTGAAAAGTTTACTATCTCTTTCATTTAATTTTACAAGCATCGAATCAAGTTTGGCAATTTGTGTTTGTAATTTTTTGATTCCATTTTGAATTTTTGGTTTTAATGCTCCCTTAGGATTAAGTGTATCACTGATTTTATCTGCAATTCCTGATTTTGGCTGTTTATTCCATTTATTCTGCAAATCTGACAATGATTTTGATCATATGATTTGTACTTAATTTCGGGTGTAAACATTGCTTAACAGTAAATAAAATATTACTAACAAGAAGTATACCTAAAGATTTAGGACAGATACTCTTTGTGGGTGGATTTTTTGTATGTGATTTGGCATCACAGAATTGCTATTTAGCGATTCTCCGCATAGAGGACATTTTACCATTATATGCTTGTGTGGATAAAAAAATTGTATTTAAATATTTTTTTTGGGCCTAAATTAACAAAAAATGTCCAATTTTTCATTATTCAAATCTTTTTAAGCATAGAATGAAGATGAATTTCTGAATTTATGACTAAAAGTGTTGGTTCTGGAGTCAGATGTCAACGTTGTAACAAGGGAGTTTTTTTAACAGATTCTAATACCGGGGAGATGTTTTGCTCCAAATGTGGCTTTGTTGCTACAGATAGAGTAGAGCAGGAAGGACCAGAATGGAGATCTTTTTCCAAAGAAGAAGGAGACAATAGAACAAGAACTGGTACGCCTACATCTTTAGCTATGCATGATATGGGCCTTGCAACTATCATTAATCCTTTAAACAAAGATGCTACTGGGAAACCACTTTCCGCCTCTATGAAGAGTACAATTGAAAGACTGAGGACATGGGATAATAGAAGTCAGGTTCATGAACCAGCTGATAGAAATTTTAGACAAGCATTTAGCGAATTAGATAGGCTAAAAACAAAACTTGCATTATCTGATGCTGTTATTGAAAAAACAGCATACATTTACAGAAAAGCCTTAGACAAGGGTCTTGTCAGAGGACGTTCAATTCCAGGTCTCATAGCAGCATCTCTTTATGCTGCATGCAGAAATACGGAAACTCCCAGAACGTTAACAGATGTTTCAAATGGAATTAATATCAAAAGAAAAGATATTGCAAGATGTTATAGATTGCTTTTACGAGAGCTTGGTCTTAAGATGCCTGTAGTTGACCCAATAAAGTGTGTTGCAAGAATTGCAAGTAAAGCTGACTTGTCAGAAAAGACAAAACGCGAGGCTGCAAGGATTTTACGCAACGCAGAAGAGCAAAAAATCTCAGCAGGAAAGGATCCAATGGGGCTTGCAGCAGCTGCACTCTATGTGGCATGTGTAACAAACGGTGAAAACAAGACACAAAGAGACGTAGCAGAGGCAGCAGGCGTTACTGAGGTAACCATACGAAACCGCTACAAGGGCCTAAAGCAGGCCTTAGACCTTTAATTTTTCTTCTTTTCTAGAGCCAAGATAGTTTATTGCCAGAATGGCAATTGAGATAGCTCCTGTTATAACAAACAAAATTTCAAGTGTGGCTATAAAAGAATGAGAAAACGCGCTTTGAACTGAAACATCATTAGTGTATGATACCAAAAAGGCATACGTGAAAATAAAATAGTTTGTTGCCCAGTGAATCAAAATTGCAGGAAGCAGGCCGTATCTAAAATAAACCCAGCCAATTATTATGCCGCTTGCAGCAGCTTGAGTGATTTTTCCAACACTCCACGGATCGCCAGATATTACATGGGCAACTCCAAAAAATAATCCAACTGCCACAATTAATGGCAAAACTTTAGCATACTTTTGGATATTTAGAGTCTCAGACGGATTCCATAATGACTTTAGAAAAAATTTACCTGATGCTTTTCTTGAGTACATAAAAAAAAGCGGAACGCCGATTAACAATACTCTAAATCCAAGCTCTTCAACAATTGCTGCCGCACTTACACCATAAAACTGGATTAGCCTGTTTTTTGGCTCTGGCGGCTGTATTGTAACATCAATGCTTTCTTGGATAAAATTGATTATTCCTGATATTACAATTATGATTGTAAACCATTTGATAATCGTAGCCAAATAGTTTGAATCTGTTAAATTTTTTCCAAAAGACAATAATGAAGTTACTACAGAAAGAAAATCCTTTTTTGGGCCAAGTATTGCAATTGAAAATAAAACAAGAAACGTGCACCAAACTACTATAAACGCGTCTCCAAGCTCAAACTCAAAAGGAATCACATAGCTTATTCCTCCTATAACAAAATCATAGTCTTTTATTGGAAAATCAAAATTAATCTCGTTTCCAAGCTCTGAATTAAAGACTATAAACGCCCCAATAGGAAATGAAATAATCATCATGCCAAAAATTACTGAAAGTAGCGCAGCGTATGGGATTCCAAGCGCTTGCAGATTTTTTGATTTTAGCAACTCTAGTGGACTTCGATTATTGACTCTGCAAAGCCAAACTTGACAAGGGTATTTTTTATTGTGTCACGATGATCCCCTTGTAAAAAGATGTACCCGTCTTTTGCTGTGCCACCACAGGCGTATTTTGATTTTAATTCCTTTAGGACAGAATCAAGGTCGTTTAGCTTGGGATCCAAACCCTCTATCATGGTTCCCTTTTTTTTAAAACGTCTTGTTTCTAGTCTGACAATTATTTGATTAGAATCTTTGTTTAACTCACCGCAGGCGCACAAGTCTTGAGGTAGACCACATGTATTACAAATTACTGCCATTAGTTCTAAAATAATTTGCATTGTCATAGTATTAAAGCCTTATCTGCAGCTTGACAATTTACTATCTATTTTTAGTGGTAGGTTTTTTTACAAAAAGCAAGAATCATGTATGATGTCAAACGATCTCACAAAACGGGCAGCCGACATGTTGCTAAAGGGTGCAACATTGCTTGCAGCACCATGTCCTTATTGCAAGGGTGTGAGGATCATGAAAGACGGTAATGCATTTTGTGTTAGCTGTGGGAGAGAACCAAAGCCTGAAGTTGAGATTGATACAGAAAAAAAATCAGAATCTCAAGAAAAAAATACGGTCTCTTCACAATCTGATTCGACTCTGATAACTCTGGCAAAAAAGCTAGAATCCCTATCAAAAGAGCTTGAAAAAGAATCTGACTGTGAAAAACAGCAACAGATTCTAAAATCAATTAATTCGCTTGTAGAGATTATAGCAAAACTGAGATCATAAGAACAAGGTTTTTATGCCAAGTTTCTGACTTTACAAAATAGACATGAGCAGCAAAAAGAAAGGTGCTCCATTACCAGCATCAAGTGCAGGTCTTTTAAGATTCTTTGAAGATGAAACTAAAGGCTTCAAAGTTGATCCAAAAATAGTGGTATCTATTCCAACAGGCCTTATCGTGCTTTCGTGGATACTGGATATCTTTCTTGTTCCGTGATAAACAGCATGCAAGATTCCTACGATGATGTATCAAACATTCATCGACGATATACACTAACTCTCATCAATCCATCTTCGAAAATTCATTCACTAGTATTATCATTAATTGTTACAACGTTGCTTGTGGCAACTGTAGTTTTTGGTTATCTAAAAAGCGATGATTTTGTTGTAAGGCTAGCAGCTGTACTGGTAATTCTGGCATCAACACAATATCTTGATTCTCGCTATTCAAAAAACAAAGAATACTCTAAATCCCTGCACATGTCTTTGTTTGGAAACATTCTCTGGCTTGTCATATTGCTTTCAGGACTACTAGCTGTAACGGTTTTATCAAAAAGCGAGGCATCGATATTTTATGTTATAGAAGGAATGTTTTTGTTTGCAGGATTCCGTATTGGGCTTTTTACAACAACATTTGGAGCAAGTATGAAAAAGGCATGGGCTGTATGCGCTATACAACCTCTTGCCATGTTCTTGGCACTAGTGCCTATGAATTTATGGACAAAAATTTTAGAGCCACAAACATTCTTGATTGGCTTTACTTTCCTAGGCATTGCAACTGTATGGTCATATCTTACTGACAGGGCAGGAAAGCCTGGAGTAAAAAGCACACACAAGCTGGTACAGGCATATCTTGTATCAAAATCAAAAAATGATTCAAGCGAGATGGAATCATTAATGGAAGAGGTATCAAAAAAATCCAAGATTACAACTAGACAAATTAGATTGTGTTCTCAAGACAACAAAACCGATTTTAGAATGGTTATTCCAGAAATTCACCCAGGTCCATTTCATCCAGTAGGGGGCAGCAACATTCCATATCTGATATACAAGAACATGGGCTCTTCGGCAATGGTCATGCACGGTGTTTCTGATCATTCACTAAACTTGCCTTCAAAAGAAGAAGTGGAAATCTACCTTAGAAGCCTAACAGATTATTCTGTTCCTCAAAAAGGATTGACATGTACAGAGCCAGTTACGGTTCAAATTAACAAAGGGCGCGCAGTAGGGCTGCTCTTTGATAAAACAGCAGTTTTGTTCTTGTCGCTATCGCCACATGGAATGGAAGACATTCCATCTTCGATAAAAAGCGAAATTGATCAATTTTCAAAAAACCGAAATTTTTCCCAAATCTTGATAGTTGATTGCCATAACGCAATGGGTGGAGAAATTTCTCAAAACGATTCTGAAGACTTGCTCAAAGCAGCAAAGTCTTGTCTTGAAACGCTGATTACAAAAGAAACTCATCCATTGGAATTTGGATATGCGAATTCTGATGCCATGAAGGTAAACTCGATAGATCTTGCCTTGGGTGGATTGGGAGTTCTATGTCTTAGCATAAACAAGAAAAAATACTTTCTTGGCTGGGCAGATGCAAATAACATGCAAAACGGAATTAGAGAATATGTTGTAAACCATTTTACAAAAAATGGCCATGCTCTATTAGAAATCTGTACATCAGATAGCCACTATTCAGTAACGCCTGCTAGAAACAAACACGGTTACTATCAGTTTGGTGCCGCATCAAAGCCTCAACAGATTGCAGATTGGTATTTAGATATTGCAAAAAACGCAGAAAAAAACATCAGCACAGGATATTATGAGATCTTGGAAAATTCATCAAATGTCAAGGTAATGGGAAGCACAATCTTTCAAGACTATTCAAAGGCATTGGACAGAGCCCTAAAAATCACTCAAGTATTTGCTTTAGGAACTGTAGCGTTTTTTATTTCTACTCTGTTTCTATAACATTTACCTGATCTAGATTTCCATAAATCTCATCAACAAACGCGGAAAACTGCAGGATTGGAACTATTGGAACCTTTTCTATAAAGCTCAGCTGCTCCTGATATAATGTTACTATGACAGGAACTGCCATGGCCCCACTAGTTTTTTTCACGTAATGTCTTACACGCTGAATTTGTTTTGTTACAGTATTTCTTAGAGTCGATGGGCTTTGTCTTTTCCAGTGCTTACAGTCAACTAGAACCGCTATACCTAGTCTTATCCCGACAACATCAATTTCCATTCTTGGCTTGGTGAGTGTGAGATTTTTAATTACGCTAAAGCCTTTAGCTTCAAATATTTTGGCCACAAGCCCTTCAAAATCGCGCCAATCAAGATGAACTGCCACCTCATCGATTGTGGCACCATTTTTTATTGCAAAAATTGCAGCCTTTAATTTATCTGCAGAATCAAAATCAACTACATCGCCTTCGAATCGCCCAATTCCATTTTTTACAAAACTTTCCAGTATTTTTTTTGCCATGGTTTTGTCAGTGCCAGCTATTGCGCAAAAATCCTGGACTGATATGCCGCCTGGAATTACTGCCTCTAGTCCTTTTATTAGCAGATGTGTATTCAACAACTTGACTCTAAATCAATTTTATAATAATCTATTTTCTCTAGAACTTTATAATGAACATAAAAAAAGATCTTTCATGAAACTTTTGATAGTTGCATTGCTTGCAACTATTTGTTTTCCATCGATATTTGCTGAAAAGGCCACATTTGTTGATACAATTCAGTTTGTACAATACTTGGATGAAAACACAGCACTAGAAGAGGTTCGAAACGGAAATTTGGATCTATACTATTACAGAATGCCTTCAGAGCGCCTTGAAGACGCAAAATCGCGTCAAGGCCTGCAGATTTTTCAATCAACTGGAGGCTCATACAGCATTCTTGTAAATCCAGCTCAGGCAGAAAAATTCAATCCTTTTTCTTTTATTCAAGTGAGACTTGCACTAAACTATCTGATAGACCGAAGCCTCATTGTTAATGAATTGATGGGAGGATATGGCGTTTCAATGATCTCAAATTATGGGCCATTTGATCCAGACTATTTTTACATCCTAGATGAGCTAGAGTCATTTCATTTCCAGTACAACCCAGAGCTTGCAGATGAGATGATCTCAAGCGCACTAGAAGAGGCTGGTGCAAAAAAAATCAATGGAAAATGGACATACCAAGATGAAGAAGTCCAAATTAGGATTTTTATCCGCGGCGATGATCCGGTAAGAAAATCAATAGGCGAGATTCTCTCATCGGAGCTAGAAAAACTTGGATTTACAGTAGTAAAAGATTTTGGTGATCTAAACAAGGCGTTTGTTGTCGTATATGGCTCAGATCCTGCCGAGCTGAAATGGCACATCTACACTGAAGGATGGGGTGGGCGTTCTGCATTTGTAAAATATGACCAAGTTGGCCTTGCCCAGATGTATTCGCCATGGTTTTCTAGCATGCCTGGCTTTAATGACCCAACTTATTGGAACTACAAAAATGACTATCTTGATTCAATCACGCAAAAAATCTATACTGGAAATTTTAGCTCTGCAGAAGAACGAGCTGATCTTATAAAAAAAGCAACAGTTGAGGGAATAAAAGAGTCTGTGCGGATTTTTATTGCAAGCAAAATTGATCAATACGTTGCCAGTCCAAAAATATCTGGAATAATAAACGACTTTGGGGCAGGTGTGCCAAGCAGATTCACGCCAATCAATGCACGCAGTGACTCTGATACACTAAAAATCGGTGTAAAGCAGATCTATCAAGGTGCTTGGAATCCTGTAATGGGGCTGACAGATTTTTACAGCAAAAATATTTGGGATGCTATATCAGATCCTGGAACCTTCAAGCATCCATACACTGGTGAATCATTTCCAATCAGAACTACATGGCAAGTAGAGACTGGAGGGCCTGATGGATTTGTAAATCTGCCAGACGGTGTTGTAAATTGGGATCCTGCTCTACAAGAATGGAAATCTGTATCATCTGACAAGGCAACAAGCAAAATCACATACGATCTGCTGTTTGCAAACTGGCACAATGGCCAGAAAATGGACATGAATGACATCTTGTATTCTGTTTACTTTGCAATGGAGTGGGGATCACAAAAACAAGAAAATGACAAAACATTTGATTCAGAATACACTCCTCAAGCAAGTCAGTTAGTAGACACAATTGTTGGTATTAGAGTAGTAGATGAGAATACTATCGAAGTATATGTGAACTATTGGCATTTTGATGAAGCAGAGATTGCCGACTGGGGAGGCGTATGGTCATCAACTCCATGGGAAATAATGCTTGCAATGGAAAAGTCTGTAACTGATGGGACCGTATCATTTTCAAGATCTGGCGCTGCAAGCAAAAACATCGATTGGCTCTCACTAATCGTGCCAAACAATGCAGCTTTAGTAAAAAATTACCTTGATGATTTCAAAAAAGCAGGCTTTGTTCCAAAACCATTGGAAAAATTCAATTCTGATCCAAAATACTTTGAATCACGATATGATTCTTCAATAAAGTGGATTGAAAAAAACAATCACGCAGTGATTAGCAATGGTCCATTTTACCTTGAGGTGTACTCACCAGCGTCAAGAACTATAACAATAAAGTCAATTGATGATCCAACCTATCCATTTGAGGCAGGACACTGGAAGAGCTTTGAGGAAGTAAAATATCCAAAAATCATTAGCATAAGTGTTCCAAAAATAGTTACACTAGGTGATGAGATTATAATTCCTGTAAGCACATCTGATTCATCTCAAATCCACTACTTTTTAACAAATCCACAAGGCACAACAGTCATCTCTGGCATAAAAAAAATCACTGACGGTACTGTCACACTAGAATTTTCATCAGATGACACAAGCAAGCTTGGCATGGGTGCAAATGACCTCAAGATTTTTGCAATATCTGATTCTGTCTTGCGGCCTGATATTTACACAACAAGCTTTCTTGCTGTTTCCACCCCGCAACAACTACCTGAATATTTAGTATCAGAAAGCAGTGATGAGGCAAGCCAAGAAAATGACTATTTTGGAATTTTTGCTCTAGTTGCAGGAATAATTTTAGTCGGATTTATTTTGGCTAAAAGAAGGCAAAGAAAAAACAAAGCGCTAGCCTCAAAATAATTTAGCTTGTGACAATTAATTTTCAATGTCAAGGCGCAGATAAATTATGCCTAAGTTTTAAATGCAAATTTCAGGGCATATTTCTTGAAAAGAAATGCCAGACGAATCATGTAGAATGTGTGGTGGAAGCCTTACAAAGCGTACGCTTTGCGCTGAATGTAAAAAGGCAACAAGCATGATCTGTGTAAACTGTGGCAAGCAAACTCTAGAACAATCACACGAAAATTGTATATCTATGATAAAGGTTTACTATAAAAATAATTTTGCAGGTCCATTTAGAACGCAACGAAACTTTTTGTCACTTGCATAACTTTATTTTCTAAATCTAGTTTTTTTGTGCCGTTTTTACCATGCTAAATAACTGCCTTACTGCTAGCCTTGGGTGATGTGCAGCAAGCCTAATTATGCTTGATAAGCCAAAATCTGCTCTAATAAAATCAAGAAATTCGTCTGCACTTAGCTCGTTTATAATTTCGATTTCCTTGTCCCACTGCTCATCTGATAGTCCAATCCATCTGTTTTGTACCTTGTATGCAGAGTTTATCTTTGATGAGATTGATTTTCGCCAATTTTCTTCATACTTTGATAACATTTTTTCTGATGTATCATTTGCTTTGATGGCATCTGCAGCTACTTTACCTGCTATTCTTCCAAACTTTATGGCATATCTTATGCCCTCTAGAACCAGCGGATTTGCATATCCTGCAGAATCTCCAACTAACATCAAATTGTTGTATACAGTTTTTCTAGTCAGTCCGTCATTTGGTATAAGGCCGTAATGAAACTCAACAGGTGTTATCTTTCCAAGCTTTTTGATGGGGCCTAACTTTTTTTCTATAATCTCGTCTAGTCTCTGAGTGGGATCAACACCCGAATCAGGTTTTCCAACGCCTACTCCTATCCGCACTTTATTGTCACCAACTGGAAAAATCCATGCATATCCAGAAGGAGAGTATTGCTGGCCAACCATGAGATACCACGTATCTGAATCAATGTTTTCAACAGTTGCCTCATACTCTGCACCTGCACCAAATTTTTTCCACTGTGATACAAGGCCTAATGATTTTGCTATAACCGATTGAAAACCACTTGCATCTATTACAACTCTTGATTGAAAAACAATCTCTTCTTTTGCCAAACTAGCTTTGATGCCAGTAATTTTTCCACTAGAATCTGTAACTGCACTTGTTGCATTGGCGTTAACAAAGAGTGTGGCACCTTCTTTGATGGCTTGTTCTGCCAAGAATCGATATGTTTTTCTCACATCTAGCACTACAGCACGTGGCTTGGTATCGCTTATTGTTACTTCGTTGTTTGGCGAACAAAATGTATAATGTTTTATTGGATTGTAACAATCACTAGGAATTCCAAAAGATTTTGCGTCTTCTATCCATGTTACGCCACTTGTGCGAACTGTTTGCGCTACAGTCTCTTCCTTTTCAAGCAAGGCTACGCTACAATTGTTTTTTGCAGCGCTATATGCTGCAGACGCACCAGCAGGCCCTGCTCCAACTATTACTACATCAAATTGTATATTCAACTCTTAATTCAGGAATTTCTAAAACATAAAATGAAATTTATCTCTTTAAGACAGGCTTGCCATCTGTATCAACTTCTCTTTCAGCATCCATTGGAGTGTTATGCTGTTGATCTCGATGCATATAGCTGTATGATCCTCCGTCTTTACGACAGAACTTTTTGTGTACTGCGTCCTCGATTTTCAGAGTATCTACATTTTCATGGAACATCCGTTTCCCACAGACCTCACAAACTATCTCTGGCATAACATCTGGCATATGCTAAATGTATTTATTTTATTCCAAAATCATCTGCTTTAATTTCAAAGACTTATGTTATAATACCTAAAATGTGTAGATTGAACCTATGGACGAATCTAATGTTATTTCCTTTGTTATCTGGTCTGCAATTACAGTCATGGTAGCAGTCATTTCATGTCTTGTGTATCAAAAGTACCTGAGGAAGAAAAATGATAAAGCACCTTCATCTTGAAAAAAAGGGCCTGCGCGGACTAGCCATAGCCGAAAGCTTTTCTCAAAACTCAAAAAAATCCATACTTGCAGGCGTTGTCATGCGGCGTGATTTTATAATAGACGGATTTGTCTTTGGGAAAACCACACTGGAAGGAAACGATGCAACAGATGAGATTTTGCAGATGTATCAAAAACTAGACAGGCAAGACATTAGCTATTTGCTTATTTCAGGAATAATTATCTCAATGTATAACATTGTAGATGTCAAAAAAATTTCAAACTCGCTAAATCTGCCTGTCATTGGTGTAACGTATCAAGACTCGTCAGGAATTGAAGAGGCGATAAAACAACATTTTCCAAACTCGTATGAAACAAAATTACAAGCATACAAAAAATTGGGACCTCGACACAAAGTTACGTTAGGCACATCAAGCCAAATTTACACAAGAAATGAAGGCTGTACTGTAGAAGAGGCTAGCATGCTCTTAAATGATTTAACATTGCAGGGTTCAATCCCAGAACCGCTACGAGTCGCACAGCTTTTGGCAAAAACAATACTCTTGGGCTAGCCCTCAGATGCAGACTTGCCGCCGTCAATGTTGAGAATAATTCCTGTAACCCAATTTGCTTCATCTGAAGCTAAATTGACTGCGGCATTTGCAACATCAACAGGCTCGCCAATTCGATTTAGTGGCTGTCTGTTTTCTAAAACCTTTCTTGCCTCAGGATCATCAAGGTAAGGCTTTATCATGCCAGACTTGATAATTCCTGGGTTGATGCAGTTACATCGAATATTTTTTCGAGCATATTCTACTGCAATAGCTTTTGTAAACATTGAAACTGCAGCTTTTGTCGCAGAATAAACGGCAAGATGAACTTTTGGAATTGCACGCTCACTTGAAATTGAACCAATGTTGATAATACATCCTCCCTTTCTTTCAAGCATCTTTACTACAACAGCTTTTGTCATCTTGAAGACTCCAAACATGTTCACATTTATCAAATTCATAATATCAGAATCTGACATCTCATGGAAATGAACAGGATCATTGATTGCACCAGCATTGTTTACTAAAATATCAATCCTTCCATAAGTAGCAGCTATTTGGTCAATCGTCTGAAGCACATGTGACTCATTTGTAATATCGCAAGACATTGAAACTGTAGCATTTTTTTTGGAGACAGAGTTTCGCGTTTTCTCTAGTGATTCCAAATTCCGTCCAAGCAAAACAACTCTGGCTCCTTCCTCAACAAATCGTTTTACAATACTTGCGCCAATATCGCTTGAGGCGCCAGTTACGATCGCGACTTTATCTTTTAATCGCATACTAGTAAATGGGTATAGGCATTTTAAAAAGAGTTAGCCAAAAATCAAATTTTGTAACATTATTTTTGTTTTAATTGACTGATATAATCTAAAATCGCTGTATAATCCAAATCCCCAAACCCTGAATCAACTGCCTTTTGAAAAATTTCATTTGCCTTGGTACTGATTGGAAGATTGACACCAAAAGCCCTTGCAGCCTCATTTATCGTATCTAAATCCTTTTTTAGGTTAGTCAGGGTAAATGTCGGCTCAAAGCTGCCCTTTATCATCTTGTATGCCTTGTTTTCACTCATCCCTGTCTTAAAATAAGTTGAATTTAGTATCTTCAAAAATATCTCAGGATCTACATTTGCTCCCCTTGCAAGCGTTATTCCTTCAGAAATGGCAAGTGCAAGCAGTGCTATCTGGATATTCATTGCAAGCTTTACAGCGTGAGCTGTACCCACTTCTCCAAGAAAAAATATCTGATTTGATATAGTATCAAAGACCTTGCGATGTTTTTCAAAAATTATTTTATCTCCAGAGGCCATCATTACAAGCTTGCCGTCAATTGCAACATTTGGTCCGCCCATTACAGGAATATCAAGCATAGTTATGCCATGCTCTGAAAACTTTTTTGCAATAATTTTTGATTCCACTGGATTTATTGTGCTCATATCGGCTACAACTAGGCCGTCATGTCTTCCTTCTACAATACCGTTATTTCCAAATGACACATCCTTTACTGCATCTGCATTTTTTACTATAGTAATTACAACATCTGATGATTTTGCAACATCTTTTGGAAAATCAACGGTTATGGCTCCTTTTTTTGCAAGCTCGATTGTTTTGCTTTTTGTTCTATTGTATGCAGTTAACTCAAATCCAGAATCCAAGAGGTGCATGCCAACAGCACTGCCAAGCATTCCTGTGCCAATAATTCCAACTCTGGTCATACTCTTACCTCCTTTCCTCTGCTTTTAATTTCCATTTGGAAGATCCTATCATAGGTGCTTCAAATTCTAGACGGCCAATAACTTTGTCGCCTCGTCTTACCATTGCATAGTCTGACTTTTTTGTCTTGAATATTCTTTCTTTAGGCTTGTAACTGCCCTCAATAACTTTTATTTTGAATCGATTGCTTGCCCTTACAACTAGCTCCCTTGCAACGTTTACATCGCCAATCCATGAAAACATCTCAAATGATCCAAAATTCTGTGTCGTGATCTCATAATCGTATAGCCTTGCCTCAAACTTTTTTTTCTGCTTTTTTGCCTCATTGTTAAGCCATTCTACTACATTTTCTCCATATCCGTTCTCAACTCCAAAAGTTTCTGATTCTGCCACAAATATGGTTAATATCATACATGAATATAGCTTTTCAAAAAAAAATTTTAGGAAAAATTTGAATTTTATTCTAAGACTAAAATATGGACTGCAGTCAGTTTTGGTGTTGATTATAATAGATTGCCGCGATGTTGAGGCCATAAAAAATGATCTTGTAGTGTATGTATCAGACCAGGTAGGGGCCGTTCCTTCATTAAAGCTTCATGAATTTATCTTATCACCAATCAATGAAAATGAAACAATAGATCAAAACGAGGTAATAGCATCAATTAAAGAATTCTTGGACTCTATTGGAGAGTCACGAAACTTTGCCGTAATCTCAAGGGGAAACACGATATCAATAACATCTGTTTCAGGAAAACCAATAGAGCGAGCTCCAAAACCGACAGGTCAAATGTTTTCATGTGCACACTGCGGCCATGTTACGCCATATGAGGTAGTGCACAATATGCATGTGAGGATCCATTACCTATAAGCAAAATTGTTTTTAATACCACATTCTAATTTATAGCATGGACAAATTCACAAAAAATACATCAAAGATTTATTGCGAAAAATGCGATACCATATTTGATTCAAAGAAAAAATTTGATGAACACCAACATAATTCGCAAGTGAGCGGTGAATCATGTCCTCTTGATTCTGCAGTACAAAAATTTGCAAATCTATTTAGACGAAAAAAATAACACAAGACCATACTAAGTATTTAAGAGTGTAATCGATTCATTGCTTTAGAATGGTACAAACATTAAAGCTAGTTTTTTCAAACCACAAATATCTTGTCATAGCTGTAATAATATCAATTGGGCTGTTTGTTCCGCTTTCCATTGTCTCAGAGTATATTTTTCTAAAACCATATCTTGTCATGGATGTCCCATCAGACAGAATACTTGGATTTTCATTGATAATTGCAGTATCTGTCTTGTCTGGCATTGTAATTGCAATGAATGTGTATAGAATCAAGATGCTAGGAAACCAGGCAAGAAAAATGGGCGGCGGCTTGTTTGGCTCTATTGTTGGTGCCTCAGCAGGCGCATGCAGCTGCGGACCAATAGGTTTTGCAATAATCTCAACATTTGGCACTATAGGGGGAATAGCAACTGCATTTTTATCAAATTATGAAATACCACTACGACTTGGTGCGTTAGCTATTCTGGGCTATACCTATTACACTACAACAAAATCGCTTTCATTTGAATGTAAAATTAAGAGCTAGATTTGTTTAAATGAATTTTGGGGAATGTCAAGCTCGCCAAACATTTGCGGATGAATTATTTTTGCTAAAATCTCAAGACCTGTTATTGTTCTAATGCTTGGCTTGCTAAAGTACGAGTTTGCATCTACGGCGTAAACGTTGTTTGATTTTACAGCATCTAATTTTTTCCACTGATCGTTATTTCCAAGAACATTTTTGTATTCAGAAATGGTTCGCTCTGTATCAAAACCACATGGCATCATGATGATTATCTCGGGGTTTGCTTTTTCAACTTCATCAAATGCCATTCTTCTTGACTTTTCACCCTTTATGCTAATCATGTTTTTTCCTCCTGCAAGCTCTACCATTTCTGGAATCCAATGACCTGAAGTAAAAAACGGCTCAACCCACTCTATGCATAAAACTCGCGGCCTTTTTTCAAATTTCTTGGATTTGATGTACTCTATTCTTTTTTCAAGTGATTTGCGTAAGATTGTGCCTTGCTCTTCCTTTCCAACCTTTTTTGCAAGCTCATCAATGCTAGAAAGAATACCTTGTAGATCACTTGGATTTAACGCGTGGACTTCAGGTTTTTTATCAAGAATACTTAGTGCCTTGTTTACCTGATTGGTATATGCAGAGCATACTTCGCAAATTTCCTGAGATACTATAAGATCAGGCATTGCCTTTACGAGATTTTTTTCATCAAGCATGAAAATATCTTGGCCGTTTCGCATCAGCTCTATGATTTTATCATCAATTTCTTTGCTGTTGAGAACATCTGGATTCAAAACCGATGTTATCACGCGAGGCTTTGACTTTGCGTCTTCTGGATACAGACACTCATGAGTTACGCCAAAAATTCTGTCTTTTACCCCAAGCTCATAAAGTAGTTCTGTCGCACTGGGAAGAAAAGACACTATTCTTTCAATTGTCATACTTTTCATTATTGTTTTTCAATTTTAAACATCTCGTATTGACACACAGTCAATCTTTGTTTTCAGTCAAGTTAATAGAAAATGAATCCCTTACCATCTCATGACTCGTACTGCGCGTGAAATCCGTGAATCAATAGAATCAAACTGGAAAGAGTATCTATCAAGATATGCAAATCTGTTTTCATCTAATGCAGTAAGTGGCTCTAGCCCACCTTCTGTCTTTGTAGGATCTTATAACTATCCAAAGGTATTCGTCGGCCCAATGGTGCCACCAATTCATGGAGATACCAGTCTGCTTGATATTCCTGAAAAGTGGTCTGGAAAAACTCTAGAAGAAATAGTAAATTTTCGTCTAAACCTTATCCGTGGGATAAAAAAGATGTCCGTAGCTGACCCTCAGGGGAGATACATCGAGGATCTGCAGGAAGTTGCCATGTCTTCACGCCCAATTGAATCAGATATTGAATTTCACAAAAACACGATTCCTGTGACATCCATTGACGGTGAAAGTGCGCCGTTTGGACCAATAGGTGAGATAAAAAATTCCAAGTTTTCTAGCTCGTCTTCTGATAGATTTATCCAAAATGCTTACTATGACAGAGACCTCAAGGCAGAAGATGCAGTACTTGCACTATACAACAGTGGAATCGAGATTTCAAAAATCCAAAAATGCTTCAGCATTGGAATGTTTGGAAAAAAACGAAAGCTTGTGCCAACGCGATGGAGCATTACTGCAACTGACGACATTATCTCAAAATCACTTGTCTCAGAGATTCTTGATTTTTCGCTAACAGACGCTTGCCAAGTATTTTGTTTTGAGCATCTTGATAACCTGTACTCTGTGGTAATTTTTCCGCACAGGTGGATGTTTGAAATGCAAGAGGCATGGCATGACGGTGATGCGGTTGGATTTGGCAACGACTTTGAAGATGCACGGGGGATTGATCATCCGCCAGCCATTGCAGGTGCCTATTTTGCAGCAAAACTGGCTATTGCCGAATATTTTGTAAAAAATCAGACACAAGGTGCAGTTTTGGTATTGCGCGAAATAAGGCCAGAATATGCAGTTCCAGTTGGCGTGTGGCAGGTT
>Ga0209109_10000887_pt1 | contig 16449 bp, 12 predicted proteins | sample Rifsed10ft2_FD_184004 | JGI IMG/M metagenome (GOLD analysis project Ga0209109, IMG submission 184004) | Soil microbial communities from Rifle, Colorado, USA - sediment 10ft 2 (version 2) | ecosystem: Environmental > Terrestrial > Deep subsurface > Rock core/Sediment | place: Rifle, Colorado... | reverse complement strand
ACGATGCTGACGAGCGGCGACAGCCACTCCGGCATCCCGGCGGGCAGGCGCAACGCCGCGCGCCCCAGGCTGAGGGCTGCCTCGTCGTCTGAAAGGATAAACAACTCGGCGCCGAATTCGTCCCGCAGACGGCGAAGCAGAGCCAGCAAATCCGCGAGCGCAGCGCCGGAGTGGGCCAACGCCAGCACCGGGAAACCAGGCTGAACGATCGCGATGGGGCCGTGCTGAAAATCCGAGGCGGAGTAGGCATCGGCGAAGATGTAAGCGAGCTCTTTGAGTTTCAGCGCCCACTCCAATGCGGCGGCGTAGTTGTACCCCCGCCCCAGCACTACGCACTGCCCCATTTCACGGTGTGCGGCGGCGATGCGCTCGGCTTCGGCGTCCAGGGCCAACGCGGCGGAGACGGCCTCCGGCACGCGGCTCAACGCTGCCCAATGCTCGTTCTTCTCTTCCAGCAACGCCGCCGACAACATCGCCAGCGTGAGCAGTTCTGCGGTGTAGGTCTTGGTCGCGGCCACAGCGCTTTCCGTCCCCGCGCGAATATCCAGCGTGAACTCGGCGGCCTGCGCCAGAGGTGAGCCGGCATCGTTGGTCACGGCGAGGGTCACCGCCGCCTGTTGCCGGCCTTCGGCAATCACGCTCACGACATCGGGTGACTGGCCCGATTGCGAAATCCCCACCACCAGAGCCTTCTGCAAACGCGGTGAGCCGGTGTACAACGTAAACAGCGAAGGGGCTGCGAACGCAACCGGCAGGTGGTTGAGCGAGCCCCACAAGTATTGAGCATAGACCCCGGCGTGGTCGGAGGTGCCGCGCGCGGCCAGAAAGACGTATTCCACCTCACGCTGGCGGATGGCCCGCGCCACGTGACGCACGTTCTCGGCCTGAGTATCGAGCAAGCGTTTCAGCACTTCGGGTTGCTCAAAAATCTCTTTGCGCAGTCCCATGCTTCACTTCCTTAATGGCTGCCTGATCACTGGGCATTGAATAGACCTCCTGCCCCTGCACAATCGTCGCCGTGACATGGAGATCAGGTGACAACAGAGTCAGATCGGCGAGGAGGCCGGGCGCAATGCGCCCACGCTCGTGCAATAAACCCAAGAGTGCAGCTGGCGTCGCTGTCACCGTGCCGATCGCCTCGGCCAATGAGCATCCGGTGAAGGCGATCAGATTCCGCACCGCTTGATCCAAACTCAAAACGCTTCCTGCCAACCGCCCATCCGCGAGCCGTGCGGATATTCCATCCGTCATCACCTCGAAATCGCCCAGCCGGTAACGGCCAGGCGGCATCCCCAGAGCCGCTATGGCATCGGTGACGAGATTCACCTGGTGTGGCCCTTTCGCCTGCCACGCCAGCGCGACGACAGAGGCGTGGAGATGAACCCCATCGGGGATGAGGCCGACGGTCACACGCGCGTCGGTGAGCAGCGCCCCGACAAGCCCGGGCGCGCGGTGATCCATCGGCGGCATGGCGTTGAAGAGGTGAGTGCTATACCGGATGCCTGCGTCGAGGCCTGCACAGGCTTCGGCGTAACTCGCCCTCGAATGCCCCGCGCTGACCACCACGCCTCGCGCCGCCAGTGCGCGCACCATGTCCAGCGCGCCGGGCAGCTCGGGCGCCAGCGTCACCAGCCGTATGCCGTGTGGTAGCGACCAATCGGCGATAGCGTCCGAAGCAGGCGGGCGCAGGTAGGCGAGGTCGTGCGCGCCGCGTTTCTCCGGGTTGAGAAAGGGGCCTTCCAAATGCAGGCCCAACGGCGCGGCACCGGCAAAGCCGGGGGGGGCGCCCTTGCGCAGAACGCCTTGCGCCGCCGTGATCGTCTCCAATGGGGAGGTGACGATGGTCGGCAGGAAGGCCGTAACGCCATAGCGCGGCAAACAAGCGGCCACGTCCCAGAGGGTGTCCGGCGCGGCAGTGAAATCGTGGCCGAATGCGCCGTTCAGTTGGAGATCAATTAAACCGGGCACGAGCCATAGACCGGCAGCATCTATGACGCGTGCGCCGGACGGCGGTTTCACTTGCGCCTGCAGCCCCACCGCCGCGAAGCGGTTGCCCTCGATTAACACAGCCCCATCCACAATGGTCTGGGATGGAGTCAAGATCGTGGCGCTGTGGATGTACAACACGGCGGTCGTTCTCGCATTCAATGCTGACCCAACACCAAATCGAGCCGCATGGCCAGCGGCTCCAGCCGTTTGCCGATCGCGGTCTCCAGGTCGAGCGCGGGGTCTGCCAGCACGTCAGCCCACAACGCGGTCAGCTCACGCGTCAGGCGGTCCTCCATCAATCCCCACGAACGGGTGATGGGGACGGAGCGCCCGGTGCGGATGCCGGTGATCGCCAGTTGCCAGAGCGGGTCCGTGGAGAAAGGCGGCGCTTCCAAAGCGTCGAGCCGGGCCGGGAGCAGGCCCAGACGCTGGGGATAAGTGACTTGAGTCGGCGTTCGAGTGAGAAAGTGGATGAGTTGGAGGGCGGCCTCTGTTTGGCGGGTGTGCTTCCAAACAACCACACACGACCCGCCCACAAACGACGGGCCGGGCGGCAAAGCCACCCCGACCTGATCGGCCAGGCTCCGCCGGCTCACAGCCGCAAATAGCCACGGGCCGGTGATGGTCACGGCGGTTTCCTGATCCGACAAGAATTGTTCGTCAGGCTCAAGGCCATTCAGATGGCGGACGGACGGCGCGAGGAAACGTCCCAGCGCAAAATACGCACGCAACCCGGCGCGCGCCGGAGGCTGGGTGAAAAGGGTGCGCTTGCCGTCGGGGGTGACAAAGTCGCCGCCTGCGCCCCACACCCAGCTTGCCACGTTCAGCAGCGTCGTATGGGTGTGGCCGGTCGGCACGGTCCACGGGACTCGCGCACCGCCGGCCTGCAGGCGGCTTAGCGTCTCGTCGAACTGCCCGGCGGTGGTGAAGGCTGTCCGCTCATCCACCCCTGCGCGCTCGAGCAAAGGGCGACGGTAGAACAGCAGGCGCGCGCCCGTAAACCAGGGAATGGCCCACATTTGCGCCTGATTGGCGACGCGCCCGCCATTCCAGGCCGAAGGCAGAAAGTCGCTTGGCCTGCCCAGGGCCGCCAGCTCCTGCTCTGCGAAAGGACGCAAGGCATTCATGGCCACCAGATCGCCCAACCAGGTGCTCCCAATTTCCGAGACATCCGGGCCATCCCCGTAGAGCGCTACCTTTACCAGATCGCTCCAGGCGATGTCCCAGGTCAGCAACCGCAGGCGGACCCGGATGCGATGTTCCGCTTCAAATTGATCGAGGAGCGGCTGAATATTGGCGGGGCTTTCGGCCATGATGGAGAATTCAAGCTCCTGGGGCATGGGGCTATTGTATCTCAGACCGCCAAGAGCTGAGCGCTGCTCAAAGGGCTGCGCCCGATGCTCGCCGCAACCGCCTGCCTTGCGCAGCCCCTAGCGACTCGGAATGGAAACCGGTAACCGACCGGCGAAGGGGATGTGTCCAAACAAGGCCCGCGCCAGCGCCTCCATGGCCGGCGACTGAATGCTGTACACGCATACATAGGTGGGCGCCGTCGGGTAAGCCAGCAAATCGTAAGGCATCCGCAGCGCCACGGCGACGGTGGGAACATCACGCTTGAGCAAGGCGTTGACCAGCGCCGCCTGCCCGGGATGCGCGGTTGCGTTGATGGTGCTGACGACCACCAACGCATAACGGCTCAACTGCTCCTGCAGAGCCGCCACTTCCGCCTCGGGGGGATTCAGCCGCATGATGAACTCGTCTACCGGTGAGTGATATTTGCGCAACGCCTGAGCTAGAGAGGGGGTGATGTACGATGAGGTGTCTGCCGGCGTCAGGTCGGCAGGGCGGGGCACGATGGCGGCGATGCGCGCTTCGGGGGGGAGGCGCAGGGGCAACTGCCTGGCCGTGTCGCGCACCAGCGTCACGGCGTGCGAGGCCACCTCCAGCGCCAGGGCGCGATGTTCCGCACATCCCACCACCTCGAGGGAGAACGGCTGGTGCTCAGCCAGCCAGCGCTTGAGGGCCAGCACCCGTTGCGCCGAGGTCAAGGTGTCCTCCGGCGAGAGCAGCGCGCGGCGGGCCGCCTGCACCGCCCCAGCGTAAACGGCCTGTTGCTCGGCGGCGGTGTGGTTCAGGATGAGCAAATCCACCCCGGCGAAGAGCGCGGCAATGGCATCAATGACCAGGCCTGGCCCCTGCTCAATCGCCCTCATATCCATCGCATCGCTGACGATCACGCCCGCGAAACCCAACTCGTCGCGCAATAGGCCACGCAGGATTTTGGGTGAGAGCGTGGCGGGCAAATTCAAGCCGTCGTTGAACGCCGGCAGGGCAATGTGCGCCGTCATGATGAGGCGTACATCGGCCCGCACGGCGGCCACAAATGGCGGCAGTTCAACCCCGTGCAGGCGGGCCGAGTCGTGAGGCAACACAGGCGTGCCGTCGTGTGAATCGAGCAGGGTGTCGCCGTGGCCGGGAAAGTGCTTGGCCGTCGCGGCCACGCCGGCAGCCTGCATCCCCCTGATCTTGGCGGCGCTCAGACGCGCAACCAGCGCCGGGTCCTCGCCGAACGAGCGTGTGCCCACCACCGGATTCTGCGGGTTAATGTTCACATCGCAGACGGGCGCGAAATTGACGTTGATGCCCATCGCGGACAGTTCGCGCCCAATGGCGGTACCGGCCCGGCGGGCCAAATCTTCGGAGCCGGTAGCGCCCAGGGCCATGTTGCCGGGAAAGGGTGTTGGGCCATCGCCGAGGGCCATGAGCTGCCCGCCTTCCTGATCCGCGGCGATGAGCAAAGGCGGCTGGCCGGACGCGGCTGCCGCGCGTTGCAGCGTCTCGGTGAGCGCGCGCACCTGCGCCGGACTCTCGACGTTGAGCGCGCGAAAGAGCGTGATGCCGCCGACGTGCTGGCGTTTCAGCACCGCCAATATCTCGGCCGAAGGCTCAGTGCCCGCAAAGCTCAGCATGAGCTTCTGGCCGATGGCTTGTTCTAAAGTTAGAGGCATCTTCTGTGAGGGGACCGGCAAGGCCACGTGCGCCGAGGGGAGCGGTTTCGCCAGGCACCTTCTCGCTCCGCCTTAGCCTTTTACCGCGCCGGTCAGGCCGCGAACGAATTGCCGCTGCAGCGCAACGAAAAAGATCATGATCGGGATGACGGTCATGACCACGCCCGCGGCGGTGCCACGCGTATCGGACGCGAACATGCCTTGCAGCGCCACCAACCCAACTTGTAAGGTCATGTTCTCGCGCGTGTGCAGCATCAGCGAGGGCCAATAAAAATCATTCCACTGATTGACGAAGGTGATGATGGCGACGGTGGCCAGCGAAGGGCGGACGATGGGCATCAAGATATCCCACCAGATGCGCAGCTCGTTGGCGCCATCCATGCGGCCCGCGTCAATCAGGTCGTCAGGCACGCTCTTGAACGCCTGCCGCAGCAGAAAAATATTGAATACGGTCGCAAGACTTGGGAAGATCAACGCGAACAGCGTGTCGTAATAATGAAAGACTTTGACGGCGAGGACAAAGCCGGGGATGGAGATGAGCTGGGGCGGCACAATGAACGTCGCCAGGAGCAGGTAGAAAATCACGTCGCGGCCCCGGAATTTCATCTTGGCTAAAGGATACGCTGCGAGCGAAGTGAACAGCAGGTTCAAGAGCACCGTGCCCACCGCCACCAGGATGCTGTTCAAGAAAAAGTTCCCGACCGGCAGCTGGTTCCAGACCCTTAAATAGTTAGCAAAGGTCGGAGCGCGTGGAATGAGCTGCGGCGGCACCGAATAGATCGCATCGGTTGGCCCCTTGAAAGAAGTGAAAAAAACCCAGACAAAAGGGAAGAAGGTCACGCCGGCCACGAGGCAGAGCACGACGTACCAAAAAACGTTTTCCAGAATGCGGCTGCCCGACCGGCGGCGCGCCGCAACGGCCGGGAGGGTCAGGGTTTTCGCTTGCGCCATCAGTCTGCCTCCGTACCGCGTTCCAGATAGCGAATATTCACAATTGAAAAGGCCAGCGTAATGACCAGCAGCACCAACGCGATCGCTGAGGCCATTCCTGCGTGTTGCAGCCTGAACGCCTGCCGCCACAGGTAAAACACCATGGTCACGCCGCTATTTAGAACACCGCCGAGGGGGCCGAATAGAATGAGAATTTCATTAAATACTTCCAATGCAGCCAAACTCGAGATCACGGCGACGAACGTGATCTGCGGACGCAGGCCGGGAAAACTGACATGCCAATGCTTCTGCCAGGGGTTACAGCCGTCTATCAGCGCGGCATCGTAGAGCTCTTCTGAGATGTTCTGCAGCCCGGCGAGAAAGATCATCATGTAATAGCCAAGACCCATCCAGGTGGTCAGCAGCATGGCAATCGGCAACGTATAGGCCGGCTCGGCCAGCCATTGGACTGGCTCTTTGAGAATACCTACCGAGATGAGAATGCCGTTAAGCAGTCCGTTGGTGTCCAACATCAAGCGCCAGGCAATGCCGACGGCGATGCTGCCGCTGATGACGGGAATATAGTACAGCGCGCGAAAGACGTTGATGCCGGGCAGTTTACGATTGACGACGATGGCGAGGAGGATGCAAAGGAGGATCAGCGTCGGCGTCACAAGCAAATAAATGAACGAATGGCGCAGTGCCTGCCAAAAGACCGGGTCTTGCACCAACTGTTGATAGTTCCTCAGCCCGATCCACTCCGGCGGCGTCACGATGCTGTAATCGGTAAAGCTATAGTAGACGACCGCTACAATGGGATACAACACAAAGACTGCGATCACGAGCAGGGCGGGCGCGAGAAAAAGATATGGCGTTAGAGACAACCTTCTGGTCATGCAGAGTCTCCGCCTGAGCCAGCCCTCCTCCTCCTGCGACTTCGCTCAGGAGGGGAGAGGGCTGGGGTAGAGCGTGCCGTAATTACTTACGGAAGCAAGGCATTCGCTGCGGCTACAGCGTCCGACAGCGCCTGCTGAGGATCAACATTGTTGAACAGCGCCTGTTGAACCGCATCCAGGACGATCTGATTGACATCGGCCTTGTGTGGAATGGTGGGAACGATGTCAGCGTATTTGGAGACAATATCCTTGGCGATGGGTTTGGCGCTATCCTCGACGGCGGCTGACGGGGCCGAGAAGAAAGGATCCTCATAGGAGGCCGGCGTGGAAGGGTAGATGGCCACGATCTTGGAGAACTCGAGCATGCTCTTCGGATTGGTGAAGAACTGCGCCAGGGCAATTGACGCGTTGGGGAACTTGGTATCCGCTTTCACCGAGATGCTCATGAGGCCCTTTCCGACGACGCCTGACTTGCCCACGGGCGCGGGCACGGCGGCGAGATAACCGTACAGCCCCGGGTTATTCGCGCGCACCTCGCGGATGAGATTGGGACCCGTCTGATAGAAAGCTGCCTGGCCCGAGGTGAAGAGGTCAAGCCCGGTGCGATCTTGCTCGGTCACCAGCACCGTCCTGTCCACGGTCCCGTCCTTCACCATGTCCACGTACATCTGCAGCCAGGCGACAGCTTCCGGCGAGTCGAAGGTGAAGGTCTTTCCGTCGTCGCTGATCACCTTGACGCCGCCTTCGTAGACCATCTGCGCAAGGAGGTCATTCACGGTCAAGCGGATGTCACACAGGGTGCCCGTCTTCTCCTTGATGGTCTTGCAGAGCGCGGGGAGACCATCCACGGTCTTCGGGAAATCCTCGACTTTCAGACCGGCCCCACCCGTGTACGTAACGTTGCCCTGGTCGTCCGTCTTGGGGGTGCCGATGTAGATCTGGGTGTTGATGAGCTCTACGCCGATGCCCTGATACCACGGGAACTGATAGTTCTTGCCGTCAACCAACTGCTCCGCCCACAGGCCGGGGAAGTACACGTCCTTCACGTTCTGGGACACGTTATCGTCCAGGTTGAGCAGTAAGCCTTTAGTCGCGTAGTCGCTGACCCATCCTTCAGAAACGGACAGGTTGATGACATCCGGCGCGTTCCCGGCGGCGAACGCATTGCGTAAATCGTCCTGGAAAGTGGCTTGATGATCTTCCCAGTTGACTTTGACGCCGGGATAGGCTTCGTTGAAGCGGGCAATGGTGCTCTTGATGTAGTCGTCAAAGGTCGGTGAGAGGTAAAACGTCCAGAAGCCGATTTCGGCATTCGGCTCGACATCCTCAATCACGGCCTCCGGGTTGGGGCCCGGGGTGGGCGTGACGACGACTTCCTTCACGACCTCTTGAGTCTGGACGACCACTTGGGTCTCTTTGACAATCTGGGTCTCCTTGACGACCTCGGGCGTGGCCGTGGCCTGAGGGCCACAGGCGGCCAGAACCAAGCCGGCGATAATCCACAGCCCTAAAACCGAAAAGATGGTGTGCTTCTTCATTGCAGATCTCCTCCTAATTTGGCGCGTTTGGCTTGAGGTGTATTGCGTGAGTGGGTAGGATGTTCGACCTCTTCGATATGTCCCGTAGTTTTCGCTCCTTTCTGGTCTGTGAGCAAACTGGAATTAAAGTGCGGGATACTATAGATGGGCGCTCGCAAGCGCTTGCCGAATAGCCTGCGCGATGCCGGTCAGGGTGTGCGCCGTGCTCGTCACATCGGTTGGGAGAATAACGCGGCTCTGAACCTGACCTTCCCCGGTGACCACCCACACGGCCGTCTTGGTACCGCCGACATCCACACCCACCAGCGCGCTCGGATAGGCAACGCTGCTCACCACGTCATCCCGCCTCAGTTGGGCCGGTCTGGCCCGGCTTAGATAGTTCGACTTTGAGCCAGTCCATGAGTGCATCCAGGCCGGCAAACCCATGCCGTTGGCCGGTGAGCGGGTCTTCCAGGCTGCAGCGCCACATGACCAGCGCGGGCTGCTCAGTGCGTTCTTCCCAGAGGCGGAGGAGATAGGAGCGATAAGCGGGTGGTTTGCCAAGGTCCTGCATTAACCTCTAGTGTATAGAATTGCGTCCAGAGATCGTCCAGGCATCGTCCAGATCAAAAAAGAGCCGCTCAGCAGGACTCTCGAGCGGCTCTTGACTCAGTGTGGTTCCAATCTGCGTGGGCCGGGTTGAAGTTTCGAGTCGGCGCAATGCACCGTACTCAGGTATCCACCTTATCTCCCGTCAGCCTCACACATTTTCAACGCCGCTCTCAACAACACATTGGCGCCATTCATACAAGCCTCCCACTCACTGAATTCGCGGGGCGAGTGGCTGACGCCATCCTGCGAGGGGATGAAGATCATCCCGGCGTCGGTGAAGGGGGCCAGGGATTGCGCGTCGTGCCCGGCCCCGGAGGGCAGGGCGGTGTGCGTGAGCGCGAGCGAATCGGCGGCGGCGGTGATGGCCGCCTGCGCCCGGGCGCTCATCGGCGCGGGGACGCACGTGTCCAGCGGCTCAGCGCTCAGTTTGAGCCGGTATTGCCGTCCGACGACTTGCGCGAGGCCGAGGAGCGCCTTTTCGAGGTCGGCGAGCTGAAGGGCGTCCGGCGCGCGGAACTCCAGCGCAAGCTCGGCAAGGCCGGGGATGATGTTGAACGCGCCCGGCTTGAACGCCATCTGCCCCACGTTAACCACACAGCCGGAGTAGTCGCGCATCACCATCTCGCGCGCGGTGAGGACGAACGCGCTCGCGCCGAGGGATGCATCGCTGCGCGCCTCCATGGGAGTGGTGCCCGCATGATTCGCTTTGCCGTGATAGGCCAGCCGGAACGAGCGGATGCCGACGATGCCAGTGACCACGCCGACGGCGACGGCCGATTGGACGAGCCGCGGCCCCTGCTCGATGTGCAGTTCGAGATATCCGGCGAAGGATTGTGGATCGCGCCTGGCGGCGAGCAGCCCCGCCTGGGCGAGGCCCGCGCGGGCCAACCCGGCTGCGAGCGCTGCGCGCCCGCCCCGAGGGGACTTCAACGCCTCCTCCGAGAGGCCGCCCGTGATCGCGCGGCTGCCGAGCAGCCCCACCAGCGTGCCTTCCTCGTCGGTGAAGTCAATCGCTTCGAGGTGGAACGGGAGCGCCATGCCCGCGTCCTTCACCGTCCGCAGCGCTTCCAGCGCGGCAATCACCCCGAGCGCGCCGTCGAAGCGCCCGCCGTTGGGCACGGAATCGGTGTGCGAGCCGAGGAGCAGGGTGCGCGCTTCGGGATGGGGCGAGCGCAGAATGGCCGAGTGATTGCCCGCGCTGTCCACGCGTATCTCCAATCCGGCCTCGGCGGCGCGCGCGAGGAACCAGCGCCGCGCCGCGAGATGCGCTTCGGAGAGCGCGGGGCGGTTCACCCCGCCGTCGCCCGTCGCGCCGATCTGCGCGAGCGCGTCGAAGTCTGCTTTGAAGCGATCGGGGTTGACGAGGAGGGCCATGGGGGCAACTATAAATCGGGGGCAGGGAAAGCGCAACCAGGTTGGCAGCGGATCGCCTCGTGTAACCGCTGCGCGAGTAGCGGACAAGTATGTATGCGTGACATCCGATTGCGGCAGGCCATCCGTTGCCACCCTCATCGCTTTTCTGTTTTTCTGGTATATTGCCCGTCGTCAGTCCTTCCCCGCGGCCCAAGTGGGGCAAGATGGCATCTTGCCCCTGCCGCGGTATAGGAGCGCGAGAGGCAGGCCTGGCAGCTCAGCCAGAGAGGAAACTTCTAGAATGAGATTTGCAAAACTGTTTTGCCTTGTGCTGGTCGCGGCGCTGGCTGTGGCCTCGTGGCCGGGGCTGGCGGCGGCAGCGCCGCTGGCCCAGGCCAATCTGGTCGTCAACCCCGGCTGTGAAGACGGGACCTACGGCGATGTCGCCGCGATCAAGAACTGGGACCCGTGGTGGGAAACCAGCGGCGCCAAAGGCGATCCCAATTTCAACTATGCGGTGAAGCCGCACTACGCCTACGAATACTCCGCCGCCGCGCCGCAGTGGGTTCACAGCGGCAACTTTGCCTGCCACGTCTACAACTATTGGGAACCCTGGCACGCCGGCATTCGCCAGACCGTCGCCGTGCCTCCCGGCTCGCGCGTGCGCGCCACCGCCTGGGGCCTCGCCTTTGTGGGACCGGACACCTCCAATTCACAGACAGTCTCTGAGAGCGGCGTCAACGCGAATATGCAGATGGGGATTGATCCGAATGGAAACATTGACCCCTTTTCTTCCGCCGTCCAATGGGGTGGAACTCAATCGCCGCACGGGGCCTATCAGTCGTTCACGCTCGAAGCCACCGCCGGAGCCGCGGGCAAAATCACGCTCTTTCTCTCCGCCAGTTACCGGGGCATCAGCCGGGGGCGCCTCGACTCGTTCTGGGATGACATGAGCGTGGCCGTCATCGCGGCGGACTCGGGCCAGCCCACGCCGGGTGGGCCTAGCGGCCCGGCGCCCACCAACCCGCCGCTGCTGCTCACCCCATTCACCTTGCCCACCCCCGGCCCGGATGGCAACATCGTCTACATCGTCCAGCCGAACGATACGCTCTGGCGGATTGCGGCGATTACTGGACTCACGGTGGAGCAACTCAAGGCCATGAACGGATTGACGAGCGACATCGTCAGCATCGGCCAGCGGTTGATCATCGCGCAGGCGGCCCAGGCCGCGCCGACGCTCGCGCCGCAGCCGACGATTGACCCCAACGCGGCGACCGCGACGTCCGCGCCGCCCGCGGGCGAGGCGACGGCTACCCCGGCGCAAGTCGCGGCGGGCGCGGGGACGGTGTGCGCGCTGCTGTATGAGGACACCAACGGCAACGGCCGCCGCGACGACGGCGAAGGGCTGTTGACAGGCGGGCAGCTGATGGTGGTGGAGACGAGCACAGGCCAGCCGGTGCAGGCCTATACCACCACGGGGGCCGAGGAGAAGCCGCACTGCTTCGAGAATCTTCCGGCGGGCCAGTACACCGTTTCCGCCGCGTCACCCACGGGCTACAACTCCACGCGCGCCAACTCCACCACGCTCGACGTGACTGCAGGATCGCTGTCCAATATGGAATTTGGCGCGCAACGCGGCAGCGGGGGCGCGAGCGAGAACCCCGCCGCCACAACCGGCGATAACCCGCGCCTGCGCACCGCGCTGTTCGGCGCGGCGGGCATCATGTTCCTGCTGCTGGCCGCGGGTGTGGCGGGATTCCTCATCCTGCGTCGTCGCTAAACTCGGCCCCTCGCGCACACCACTGACATAGAGCGCCCGCCCGAATGCGTGATCGTCGGACGGGCGCTTCGCGCTGTGAGAAACTATTCGGGACTCCGGGCCAATAGTAGTAAAATACCTCTGCAATCTGCTCACCCATTTGGACGGCGGGGATCCCCTATTGTGTCTGCGGCTCTGAAAATCGGGCGCTACGAAATCGAAGGCGAATTGGGATCGGGCGGCATGGCCACGATCTACCTCGCGCTGGATCCGTTCATGAAGCGCAAGGTGGCGGTCAAGGTCCTTCCGCGCCAGTTCACGCACGACCCGCAGTTCCGCGTCCGCTTCCAGCGCGAGGCCGAAGTCATCGCCGCGCTCGAGCATCCCCACATCGTCGCCATCTACGACTTCGGCGAGGACGACGATCAGCCCTACATCGTCATGCGCTACATGCCCGGCGGCACGCTCCTCAAAAAGGTCGCCGCGAAGCCGCTCGCCGTCGCGGAACTCGTCCCCATCGTGAACCGGATCGCCGAAGCCCTCGACGATGCCCATGCGCAGAATATCGTCCACCGTGACCTGAAGCCCAGCAACATCCTTTTCGATGGAAAGGGCCACGCCTATCTCTCGGATTTCGGCATCGCCAAAATCTCGGAGGCCACGGCCAATTTCACCGGCACGGGAGTCATCGGCACGCCGGAGTATATGAGCCCGGAGCAGGCGCGCGGCATCAAAGACGTGGACGGGCGTACGGACGTGTACTCGCTTGGCGTGGTGATCTTTCACGCGCTCACCGGCCAGTTGCCATACAAGGCCGACACACCGATGGGGGCCGCCGTAGCGCACATCACCGAACCGGTGCCCAACATCCTGAGAATCAAGCCTGACCTGCCGCCCGCGTGCGATAGCGTCATCCGTGGCGCGATGGCGAAGCATCCGGAGGATCGCTACCCGACCGCAGGCGAACTGGCGAACGACCTCGCTCAACTCGCCGCCGGGAAGCTGGACAGGAAGCCGTACATCGTGCGCGCGCGGGCCATCACCCGCTCGTCTGCCGAGACTGAACCCTCCGCCGCCCAGCCCCCGACGACGATCACGCTGGAAACCGGCAAAGACGTCGTCGGGCTGCACACGCTCAAGGGCCACACCCATCACGTGGTCGGCGTGGCCTTCGGCCCGCAGGGTCAAATCCTCGCCTCGGGCAGCACCGACAAAACCGTGCGGCTGTGGAATCCGCGCGCCGGTCAGGCCATCTCCACGCTTCAAAAACACACCGACGGCGTATGGAGTGTCACGTTCAGCCCCGATGGCAGCCTGCTCGCCTCAGGCGGGCGCGACTCCACGGTGGTGGTCTGGGATGTGGCCGCCGGAGTCTCGCTGCGCCTCCTCAAGCACAAGGGCGGGGTGACGAGTGTGGCCTTCAGCACGGACGGGGCTACGCTGGCAGTTGGATGCAGCGACGCGACCGTGCAGTTGTGGAATACGAACACAGGCGAACCTCTGCGGACACTCCGGGGCCATTCCAGCCGGGTGACCAGCGTCGTGTTCAGCTCCGACAAGCGCACGCTCGCCTCGGGCGCGCTCGACGGCACCATCCGCCTGTGGAACGCGACCGGCGTCACGGGCCAGCTCCGGCTCGTGCTCGAGGGCCACACCAATTACGTCTGGTGCGTCGCATTCAGCCCCGACGGGCAGTGGATCGCTGCCGGCACGGACAAAACGTTGCGGCTGTGGGACGTGAGCACCGGCAAGCTCCTGCGCGTCTTCGAGGGGCACGCGAGCGCATTGAGTTCCATCGCCTTCAGCCCCGACGGGCGCGTGCTCGCCTCCGGCGCTGGCGACAAAACGATCAGACTGTGGGACGCGAGTAACGGCCAGCTCGTGCGCGTGCTGGAGGGCCACCCCGCGGAAGTGAACAGCGTCGCCTTCAGCTCCGACGGCCACCTGCTCGCCTCCGGCGGCGCGGATGGAGTGATTCGCGTGTGGGGACTCAAGACCTCGTGACCTCCCCACAAACCATCGGTCGTTACGAAATTGAACGCGAGCTGGGCCGAGGTGGGATGGCGGTCGTCCACCTGGCGCGCGACCCGTATATGAAGCGGCAGGTCGCGATCAAAGTCCTGCCGCGCCAGTTCACCTTCGACGAGCAGTTCCGCACGCGCTTCCAGCGCGAAGCCGAGATCATCGCTGCGCTCGAGCACCCCTACATCGTCCCCGTCCACGACTACGGCGAGCACGAGGAACAGCCGTTCATCGTGATGCGCTACATGCCGGGCGGCTCGCTCCTCGACCGCATGGCGCGCGGCCCGCTCGGCCTCACCGAGATCAGCCGCATCGTCAGCCGCGTGGCCGAGGCGCTCGACGAGGCGCACGCGCGCCGCATCGTCCACCGCGATCTCAAGCCGGGCAACATCCTTTTCGACGCGCGCGGCGACGCCTTCCTCTCCGACTTCGGCATCGCGAAGATGGTGGAGGGCGCGAGCACCCTCAGCGGCACGGGCATCATGGGCACGCCCGCGTACATGAGTCCGGAGCAGGCGCGCAGCGTCAAAACGCTCGACGGCCGCAGCGACGTATACGCGCTCGGCATCATCGTCTTCCAGTTGCTCACGGACCGCCTCCCCTTCGAAGCCGACACGCCGATGGGCATGGCCGTCGCGCACATCACCGAACCCGTGCCAAGCATCCTCACCCTGAAGCCCGACCTCCCGCCGCTGTGCGCGAAGCTCATCACGCGCGCCCTCGCGAAGAACCCGGAAGATCGCTATCAGTCCGCAGGCGAACTCGCGCGCGACATGAAATTGCTGGCGGCGGGTCAATTAGAAGACACCGAGGCGGCGATTCGCATTCAGGTCTCGCCACCCATCCCGCCCTCGCCAACCCCTCCCGCGCCGACTCTCCCACCCGCAGCGCCGCCCGCACCTGTGGCCGCCGATGCCTCCCGCCTGACCGTCCCGCCCCCTGCCGCTCCGCTGCCCACCGTCGCCGCGCGGCCCGGCTCGTCGCGCGGATGGATGGGGGTCGTCGTCATCGGATTGCTGTTGTGCGGCGTGCTCGGCGTCGGCGGCTATCTGGCGTTCAACGAATTCGTCACGCGCACCTCCGGCCCGACGCAGACCCCGATGGTCATCACAGCCACTTCGCCCGCTGTCGTCCTTGCGCCGACCGAAACTCTATCCTCCCCGCCTCTGCCCCCGGTCATTGACGCTACGCCAACGCCTATCCCGACCGCGACTTTCACTCCGACGCCGACATTCACTCCGTCGCCCACAGCATTTGTGGGTGGCCTGCCGCAGGGGCACATCGTCTTCGTCTGCTTCGACGGCGACGACGACATCTGCCGCATGGGCGCCGATGGGAGCGGCATCACGCGCCTCACCGACAACGAGTTTGGAGACTTCTACCCCTCCCTCTCGCCGGATGGCCAATCCATCTTCTTCGCGCGCCAGATTCGCGGCTCCAACTACGAAATCTTCCGCATGGATACGGACGGGTCGAACGCGACTCAGTTGACCTCCAACGGCGCGGAAAATTACGCGCCCGCGCTCTCGCCGGATGGCGCGCGCATCGTGTTCACTTCGACGCAAGGCGCGGGCGCGCAGCAAATCTGGGTGATGGGCGGCGACGGCCTCAACGCGGTTCAACTGACGACCGAGGGCGAGAACATTGACCCGTCGTGGTCGCCCGATGGCCGCTTCATCACGTTTGCCTCGGGACGCACCGGCAAGCGTCAAATCTGGATCATGAACTCAGATGGCTCGGGCCAGCGGCAGATCACCGACATCGAAGACGGGGGCGGGCGCAACTCCCTTTCGCCCGATAGGGAGACGCTCGCATTCTACGCGGGCAAGCGGGAAGACGGCAGCCGCAACATCTACCTCGTCAACCTCGACGGCACCCACTTGCGCCAGCTCACGACCGAGGGTGACAATCTCGCCCCGTCCTTCTCCCCCGACGGCAGGTGGCTCGTCTTCGTCTCCGCACGCGACGGCGACAACGACATCTACCTCATGCGCCTCGACGGCTCCAACGTCGTCAACCTGACGAACAACACGCGCTCGGACTTCCAGCCGCGCTGGGGGCCGTGAAATAAAAAGACCTGACAGGTTTCTCGCAGACCCTCGTAGCGAAGCGGAGAGGGCAAATACCTGTCAGGTCTGCCTCTCACTCACGGCTGGAACTGTGGCAGGGTACCTTCCCCCAAATCGAGAATAAGACTGCCGTCGAGCGTGTATATCTGCACCCGCGACTTCCCGTCTTGCTCGAGGCGTGCGGCAGCGAGCACCTGCCCGCTGTAGTCGAACGTCGGCCAATAGAAGTCGCCGGGGATGGTCACTCGCTCCACCTCATCCAGTCCCACAACTGTAAGTTGCGGCCCGGCGAGG
>Ga0209109_10000883_pt1 | contig 16473 bp, 12 predicted proteins | sample Rifsed10ft2_FD_184004 | JGI IMG/M metagenome (GOLD analysis project Ga0209109, IMG submission 184004) | Soil microbial communities from Rifle, Colorado, USA - sediment 10ft 2 (version 2) | ecosystem: Environmental > Terrestrial > Deep subsurface > Rock core/Sediment | place: Rifle, Colorado... | reverse complement strand
GGATCGCCGCCGACGAAACGGATGCCATCGCGCAGCGTCTTGCCGCTCTTGGCGACGAGGTCCAGATCCTTTTCTGCGAGATGACCAACCATCCCTCGGCTGCCGATGGTACCGCCTTCCTCGTTCTGGAAAATAACGACCTCGATCGGATGCCGGGTCGTGATTCCCTTCTCACGAAGAGTCCGCGCCACTTCTATTGAAGACAACACCCCGACGTCGCCGTCGTAGTTGCCGCCGTCGGGCACCGAATCGATGTGCGATCCGAACAGGAGCGGCTTGAGCGCGGGGCTCGACCCGGCGCGCTTGCCGATGATGTTCCCGGCGACGTCGATCGAAGCGTCGAGCCCCGCTTCGCGCATGAGCCCCATGACGTACGTCCGACCCAGCTTGTCGAACTCGCTGTAGGCCACGCGGCTTACGCCGCCGTAGGGATTCTTCCCGAACTGCGAGAGCGCCGCGAGTTGCTGGTTGATCCTGTCGCCGTTCACGCGAAGAGCCGCGTTTCCCTGTCCACGGGGCGATACGTCACGAAAAGCGGCAGCGCTGAGCCGGGTATTGCCGAGCGAAAGCGTGCCGACGGCGCCGGCAAGGCGGAGGGAGAAGTCGCGGCGGTTCATAGGGACCTCGGGTGATGCACGCTGGGGAGTCGTACAATCTCGCCCCGCGCACCGAGGCCGGCAATTCAATCAACGGGCAGCGGGCAGCTTGCAGCGGGCAGCGGGCAGCGGGCAGCGGGCAGCGGGCAGCGGGCATCCAACCAGGGCTGCTCCCCTTTGCGCTGCTCTAGGGCCGCTTCACTCTGATTACGAACATCTCCTGCTGCTGCTCGCTGCGGCGCGGCCCAACCGCCACGCCTGCTTCATTCGACCGCCGCAGCATCATGAATCCAGCCGGCCTGGAAAGGCGTGCATCGAATACGCGGTCGGCCGGTTGATCGGCTCCCACCGCCGCGCGAGGAGCGAGCATGATCAGCGCCAGCAGGGCAAGGGCCGCCGCCAGACGGGCTCCTCGTCCCGGCGTCGGCTCGGGAACAACGCGCCCAGTCGTCAAGCGTTCCACCCGGCGCACGAGTACTGCCCCACGCAGTTCAGCCATCGCCGGCACAGGTAGGCGCGGCGCGGCAATAGTCCATTCAGCCACCATTGCCAGGCAATGTGCAAGATCGAGCGGCCGTGCGATGCGTGTCGAGGCCCAGGCGTCGCTCGCGAACTCCGCCGCTTCCTGCATTCGCCGACGCGCCACCACGTTGAGCGGCTGGAAGAAGAAAACCGCTTCGATCACGCGGGCGATCGTCAGCCAGGATGGATCGCGACGAACGAGGTGAGCGAGTTCGTGCGCAAGAATGCTCTCCATTCGGATCGGGTCGAGCTCGGAGAGGGCCCTCGCGGGCAGGCAGATCTCGTCTTCGCCCAGAGCGACCGGACTCGTCAGGCGGTCGGAGAGCGTGAGCAGCGCGGGCCGATTGACCCGGCCTTCACGGCGCAGGTGACGCAGCGCGTTTCCGGCGAGCGTGTGGTCGGCGTTCGATCGCGGACCGATCGCGCGGAGGAAGCGCGCCCTGGCGATGAAGAACCAGCTCACGAGACTTGTGGCAATTACGAGCCATGCGCCAAGCACGAATAGCGGCCACAGGGGACGCACATCGATCGACGAGTTGACGACCGTTCGTGCTCCATCGGATGAGTTCCACGTCATCCGTCCATTGTCCGCCGTCGGACCCGGCACGAATCCGTCTTCGCGCCGAACTTCGACGCGCACCAGCGTGCGGGCCGGCGTGTCACCATCCAGGCGCAGCGTGCCGGCGAGTGGCGCCGCCGAGCGTATGGACTGCAGCGAGGCGGTAATGACCGCTCCAATCAGGGCGAAGCGCCAGATCCATGAACCATGTCCGGCCAGCAGACGCCGGCCGAGCGCTGTCGACGTCAGGAGCAGCAGGCCTCCGATGAGAATCGTGCTGTGAATGGCGTAGGTCATGAGCCATTCGAGCAGCACGTTTGCGGCGTGGGCGACTGAACCGATGAGGCGAAGCAATTCGCTAACGGGCGGCATCGGCACCTCCGCGCTCGGCGGCGGCGATCAGGCGTTTCACTTCGTCGAGGTCGTTCGCATCGATCTCCTTCTCCGACAGCAGGTGGCTGATGAGCGCTGCCGGCGAGCCGTCGAACAGGAGGTCAGTCAGGTCGGAGACCATCGAGCGACGCACCTGCGGTTCCGTGACCAGCGCCTTGTAGACGAAGAGCCGGCCCTTGGACTGGTGACGCACGATCCTGCGCTTCTCGAGTCGCGTGAGGATCGTGGCGACAGTGGTCTGGGCCAGCTTGCGCTCGGGTGCCAGCGATTCCTGCACTTCGAGCACCGTGCATTCGCCGCGCTCCCAGAGGATGCGGACAATGGCGAGTTGCAGGTCGGTGAGGTTGACGGTTGAGCTCATGCGGGCATCAGGTAGCGTGCAGCGGGCAGCAACGACGACTGTCGATGAATCGGACACGTCCGAGCCCGGCCTGGGTTTACCCGGCGGAGCCGCCGCCGGTGCCTGAGGCCGGGATCCCCCGATGCCCCGACGTCAGAGACCTTGCGCCTTGCGCTTACAGGCCCAGCCAGTACCGCAGCTTCACCATGAACACGTTCTCCGCCGGTGCACGCATCATCGCGCTGAGGTCGCGGCTGAACCGGAAATCACCGGCGAGGGACTCATCGGCCTGGCGCCGTTGCCACACCAGGAAGACCGTCGAGCCCGGGGCGTATTCCCACCGCAGCACCGCATTGCCGCGCAGGGACCGGATGTTGAAGTCGCGATCGCCGAACGAATAGTCCGCGATGCCGTTGCCGTCGAAGTCGATGTGGCGCGTGTGGTCGGCGCCCACGCAGGTCCGCCCGCCGACGCAGCCATCGCTGCCGCCGGACGTGACGTACATCCCTTCGGCAAAGGCATCGAAGTCGTACGTCGCCGGTGCCAGGAACTGCTTGTAGGCCCGATAATCGCCTGACGAGAGCAAGGGCTGCATGAAGAGCTGCAGGCTGAGGACCGGGCTGAACGCCGCGTTCATTCTCGTCTGGAACGAGAACTCGCGCCGCTCCAGTTCGCCGAAGACGAAGCGGCGGCCAAACGTGGGCGCGTACTCCAGGGCCGACGTGGAGCCCACAAACTGCGCACCCGTATGGCTGGTGGACCAGTTGGGCGACACGCGCAGGTCGAGCCAGGATGCTGGCCGGATGCCGATGTCGATGCTCGCCGACAACCGCGACTCGGCATCGAGCGAGGCGCGCTCGAACGACACGTTGGGCCCGACGGTCACTCGCCGCCGTGAATCGGAGTCAAGGCTGAGTCGCGCATTGTATCCGGCCGGGTTCAACATCAGCGGCCCTCCTCGCGTCGCCGACCGGTCCATCCGTTCCGGCTCCAGGGTGAAGTTCCCCTCGAGACGCCAGTAGTTCAGGAACTGCGCGTTCGCGTTGACAGAAAACGATCCGGACGTGTGCGCCCTGGCCCACACCGCCGGCGAGCCGGCGTCTTCGAGCAGGTCGTGGCTGTAGTTGTGGAAGGTCGATGCGGAGAGGTTGTAGTTCCGGAACACACGGCCCGGCCTGATCTCGCGATAGGAAATGCGAGCCCCGCCGTCCAGCACTTCCTGACGGGAGCTGAAGCCGAGGTCGTTGATCTCGAAACCCGGTGACACCTGCGCCGCCCAGATCGAGCCGGTCCAGTGATCCCCGCTCCGCTTCTCCAGCGTCATGCGCCAGTCGAAGCCGCTCATCGAAGTCGCGGTGGAGTCCACGCCAAGCCGCGGCGAGTCCGGCCGCTGGAAGTAATGGACGCTGGAGCGCTGGACGCGGATCATCGCCGTCGAGTCGCCTCGCACGTGGCTGCCGGCGAAGTAGCCGAAGTAGGCCCACGAGCGGTCCGCCCACTGGTGCTCCCAGTCGAACCCCACGCCCAGCGCCGATCGAGGCAGGTGGTCGAACGCTCCGCCGGCCGGCAGGTCGCGCTGCAACAGCGAGCCGATGACGCCGACCGTCGATGCGCCGCCGTTGAGGTCCTGCTTCAGCCTGAGGACGCCGAATCCAGTACGTGGCTCCACGAGAAAGCGCGTGGTTCCCAGTGAGTCGTCGAAGGCCCGCCCACGCTCGGCCCCGGTCACGGAGGCCAGCACGCCAACCGACAGGCCGCGGTCGGTGCGACCAGTCAGCTTCGCCGCGCCGAGAATCGTCGCCGCGTCAGGCACGTCGCTGTAGTCGACGCCGTCCGGCGCGCGGCCATGCGGATCACGACCGATGCGGCGGCTGTAGAAGACCCGGTTTCTCCCGCCTGACAAGGTGAAGTCGAAGATCTTCGCGTCTTCGACGAAGAACGGGCGGCGTTCATCGAGGAACGTCTCGAAGGCGCTCAGGTTGATGACGGCGGGATCGCTCTCCACCTGCCCGAAGTCGGGATTGATGGTGGCGTCGAGCGTGAACTGCCCGCCGAGCCCGTAGCGAACGTCGACACCCGCGCGCGCTTTCAGATCGCGACCGTCGGCGAATGGATTGCCGGCTTCCGCGGGACCCACGAACGCGCTGGAAAGCACATAGGGACGCAACTCAACGCGCCGTGACGGCTGGACGATGCGCACGCTGTCCAGGCGACCATACTGGCTCACGTGACCGCGCTGGAGTTGCGAGATGAGCGCGAAATGCGACTCTTCGTTCGAGGACAGCCGGCGGCGGAAGAAGTCGATGCCCCACTGCTGCACGTCCTGCGACGCACGGTAGCGCACCTGCGAGAGGGGAATGCGCAATTCGGCGCTCCAGCCGGCGGAGTCGAAGCTGACCGCGGACTGCCAGACTGCTTCCCAGGCGGCATCGCGCTTGTTGTCATCGAACAGGTACTCGTCGCGCTGGACGTTCGACGCGCTGACGCGGAACCGGTATCCCGTGCGATGATCGAGGACCGGATCGACCTCAACCGCGAAGTAGTCGAACTGGCCTTCCTCGTCGCGGCGGGTCATCTGGCGCGCGATGGATGCCGGATCCGGATCGAGCATGCGTGCCGCGACGTACAGCGCTTCGTCGTCGAAAAGGACACGCACCTCGGTCTGGTGCCGCGCCGGTTTTCCCTCGTCAGGCTGGCGTTGGATGAAGCCCGTGGCGACGGGCGCGGTGGCCCAGTCGATCTCTGTCAGGCGCCCATCTATTGAAATGGCGCCGGCGCGGAGCCCGGCCGTAGCCGAGGGCCGGACGCGCGCAGCGGAGCCCGACGCTGAGCCGTTCGGCTGCGCGTCCTGCGTCTGGGCGCCAAGTGTCGCCGCGACAAGAAGAAGCGACAGGAACGGGAGCCCCTGCCGCAGAGTTGAAATCATTTGAAGTGGGCGTTCGGCGGTTGTGTCCTAGAACGCAATGACCCGGCACAACGTTGAGCCGGGGCGCTGAAAGTTGCTGGAAGGAGGCGGGAATTCGGCGTGGCAAGGCATCGCATCGTTGAATTATGTCTGATACTAAGATTATATTGCTGCCATGACGCTGGCTGACTTCGCCGTGCTGGTTGACGCGAGCCCGAAGTGGGTCCTGAATACACGCGCGGTTTTGGGGCCCGGGCTCCGGTACACCGTTGCGGTGGCGGAGCGGCTGGCACTGGTGAAGGCACTGAATCGTGACCTCGCCATCTCGCTGCCACGCGCCTGGGCGCTTGCCGGCGAGGCACTGGCAAAGACGCCAGATCCGTCGGGGTTGGTGAACTTCGTGGCGGGAGTCGGAACCGCGAACCTGGCCGTCGACATCCATCGGCTCCGTTCCGCCATTTCGACGCGCCGCTCGCAACTCGCCAACATGCCCCAGCAACGGCGGGCCGGCCGGAAGCCGAAGCGTCAGTCGAATCCGTTAACCGCGGCACGTCGATACGGACTCGACGTCACCCTGCTGCAGGCGAACCTCTCGCGAGGGCCCGCCGAGCGACTTCGCCAGCTCGACGCCATGGCGGCGTTCCGCTCGCACGTTCACCGCATGACCTGATTGGCCATGTTCGAGGAAATCATCAAGGCTCTTGTTGCCGCCAAGGTGCGCTTTGTCGTCATCGGAGGCGTGGCGGCCACGATTCAGGGCTCGGCGCGATTCACGAACGACATCGACATCTGCTACGACACCGCAGACGACAATGTCGAGCGGCTCGCGGCGCTTTTTTCCGGTTGGCACCCTTACCTGCGCGGCGTCGAACGCGGGCTGCCTTTCGTTTTCGACGCACGCGCGTTTCGCATCACACCGATCATGACCCTCACCACGGACAAGGGTGACATCGACGTGCTCGATGCGGTGCCAGGTGTCGGTGACTACGCCGCTGTCTTCAAAGCGTCCGAGCCGGTCAGGATCGGCGCCGTGGAGTTCCGCTCACTGAACCTCGAAGCGTTGATCGCGTCGAAACGAGCGCTCGGGCGGCCAAAGGACGTCGAACAGTTGATCGAGCTCGAAGCGCTCCTGGCGCTTCGTCGTCAGCAGCGACGTAATCCAACCTGACAAGCGATCAGCGGCCGGGTTCACCGGGTCCAGATCAGTACCACGCCGCAGCCCATGGACGTTCGATTGTACCGCGCGGGCGTGTTCGCCGGTCCCGAATACACTTCGATCGCTGCGATGTGATTCAGTCCAAGACTGTTGACGTCGAATGCGGTGTTGGCGAGCGCCACCGGCGCCCCGTCGACATAGATATCCATGAAGCACAGCCTCGGTCGAGACGAGCTCGTGCCAGCGCTGATCGACGGCGGCGCCCGCGAGCCGATCAGGAAGGCCGCACTACGAGCGCGCTGTACATCGACGCCGGAGACCGTCGACAGCAGGTCACCCGTCTTGCGGCTCTCCCACTTCGCGATCACGGTGCTGTCGAGGAAGTGGCCGCCGACCGACGCGCGCCGTCGCTCCGTGAACTCCCTCAGCTTGGCCGGCATGAATACAGTCGCCGAATCGCGGACACGCACCTCGCCTAACGTAGTGATTGAGCGCTTGAGGAACACCTCCCGTGAGACACTCTCATCGTCGAACAGTTCGACGCGGCTGGTGTCCGGGCGGAAGCCAAGCGCCCGTGTGACGAGTACGAGGCTCCCTGATGGCACGTCGCGAAGAACGAAACGACCGGCGCTGTCGCTCATGGCCCGCAGCGTCGCACCGACGATGACCAGTTCGGCCGCCGCAATGGGAACGCGTGTGCTGTCAGCCAGTACGCGTCCGGCGATCGAACCCTGTGACTCGGCGGCGAAGGGAAGCCCGCTGGTGAGGAGCAGGGCAACCACACGGGCGAATGTCGTCCGTTCCATGATTACTGCGTCGAGATTCGCATGACCCCCCAGTGCATTCAGAGACGCGCTACGGCGACACGGACCGCACGATGCTGTTGAACAACAACTTGAACGTGCCATGGGGCTGGGCGCGCTTGATAATCTCCGGCCCGAAGAACACGGCCCGTCCCTTGCCTATGGTGGCCTCGAACGCCACCACGCCGTTCTCCAGATAACTCTCGCCCCAGCTCCAGCCGCTCCGCAGCGGTGACTTCGTGTCGAACCAGCCGACGCGCCTGACGCCAGCGCCGTCGGCGCCAGTGCCTAACCGGAAGATCGGGCTATCGTCGAAAAAGACATTCGTCAGATCGTCCATCCCCAGAGCGATCGGGCTCGACGTATCGAACCTCGCTGCGAGCACCGAACCGGGCGTGTAGAACTTCGACTGCGGCAATGGCTGGCCATTCTCCACCAGGTGATCCTCGACCGGCAACTTGAGGAACGTCGCCAGGTTCGGCGCCGACGAACCGATCGCCACCACTGTGCCGCCATTCTCCATGAACGTGCGGAGTTGCGGCAGCGTCGTCTCAGCACTCACGCGTCCCATATGCGGACGATACTCCGCCGGCACCTCGTCAGGCGCCGGACCAGCGCCGCCGCGCCCACCACCGCCGGCGCCGGGAATTCCGCCGCCAACGAAGATCAACACATCGTATTTCGCGTTGAGATTTCCGGCGTCCAGTTCCTGCGGGAAAACACGCAAGAACGGGAACTCGTACTGCTCCAGAATCCACCGCGCCCATCCCGCGTCCATCGATCCGCCGTACTGATCCCACAGGCCAATGCGCGCGGGGCGCAAGCGGACGGCACCAGCAGGTTGCCGGGCAGTGACGCCGGTGAAGCTCACGCCGAGTTGAGTGGCGATCGAGTCGAGCTGACGGCGCGTCGTGCCCTTCGTGCGGACGTACCAGGTCCCCGCCGGATGCGTCGTGCCGCCGACCGTGAGCGGCGAGCGCAACGCGTACACCTCCTCGCCCGCTTTCATCAGCCTGTTCATGGCGATGAAGGCGTCGTTCACCCTCCGACTGGCGACAAACCCGGCTGCGCCGTTCGCATTCGTTACGCGCCCCGCCATCGGCTTGGCGTTCCAGTCGGTCACCGGCTCGAATGGCCCAGTAAAGCCATCCAGGATCCGGTCGTAGCTGACCCCCATCTGCATCGCCAGCGTCCACCCGGCATTGTCGTAGGGTGGAGTGGGCGGACCGCCGGGAATGGGGAAGACATCCGGATGCACCTGCGGCTCGAACATGTCGATCACGTGCGGGCGGAACGCTTGCGCCGTCATCACCACATACGACCGGGCCGGATACGTCTTGCCCTGAACAGTGAAGTCCGCCGTCGCGCGCTGCACGGCGACGTTCACCTCTCGCAACGCGTTGATGAACTTGGTCGCGGTTGGAAAGTCCGGCTGGTCAGACGGAATGATGTAGCCCCTCGGATCACGCAGCTCGGGCCGGTGCAGCTCGGCCCACGCCGCTTCTTCATTAGAGACGCCGCCGCTGCCTCGACCGCCGCGACCACCGGCTCCGCCAAATCGCGCCGCCACCTGCGCCACCCGCTTCGGATTCGGCGTCCACGTATCGGTGCTCCCTCGCGCGATCGAACGCTTGCCGGCCGCGTAGATGTTGTACAACAAGTCCTCACGCATCCCGGCTGCATAGTTCAGCACCGCCCGATTCAGCGAGATCGAGTAGTCCACACTCTGCCGGAAGTGCCACTCCTGCGGCGCGATGGGATACGCCAGGTCCGCCGACGGCAGTTGCCGGTTCATCACCAGCGGAATCCGCTGCGGCGTCGGGTTGCCGATCATCTCCGTTAACAGCGCGATCACATTGTGGAATGACGCCGTGTTGCGGATACCTCCGTTCCACCAGCCATCGTACGGCCCGCCGGACCGCATTGTCGCACCAGGCTTCCCCTCGGCCGCCAGACGGCTGTGCATCGCCGCGCCTAACGCCTGATACCCCAGAATCACAATGGGGTCGAGGTTGTAGTTGTACGGGTCGCGCAACGGCGGCGACCAGAACACGGTGCCGGCGGGCCCGCTCTGGTGATGGTTGTACAGCACCTGCGGCATCCACTGGTGATACAGCACCCGGCTGATGTTTTCGGTCTCGGCCTGCGTCGACATGAAGAAGTCGCGGTTGTTGTCGTGGCCGATGTACTTCTGGTAGAGCTTCGGAATACCGGCGGTACTACGCTCGGCTGGATTCGACTTGCGCATGTACCAGTCAGCCAGCAGGTCGTTGCCGTCGGGATTGGCGTGGACGAACAGGATGATCACGTTGTCCAGGATCCGCATGGTCTCGGCATCGGTGCGGCTCACCATCTGGTAGACCATCTCGCCGAGCTGCTGCGCGCCAAGAACCTCGCTCGCGTGAAGTCCTCCATCGATCCATACGATAGCCTTTCCCTGCCGGGAAAGGCTTCGTGCCGAGTCGTCCGAAAGTCCCTGTGCGAGCGCAAGACTCATGGAGATCTGGCGATACCGCTCGAGATTGCGATGATTCTCCGGCGACGTAACGATCGCCATGAGGTGCGGCCGCCCCTCGGCGGTCTTCCCGATCTCCTGCACGATCATGCGGTCGGACTGGGCGTCCAGCTTGCGCCAGTACGTCGCGATCTGCTGGTAATTCGCGAGGAAGTAATCGTCCCCGAAGTTCTGGCCGAATTCCTCCCTGGGAGTCGTAATCGGCGCTTGCGCGAGCGCGGCGAACGGCAGGCCGGCGATGATGGCGATGAGGCGAACGAAGTGTCTCATGAGGAGATGGTCTACCGTGAACGTGGTTGCGGCCCTTTACTCGTGACTGCCAATCCGGCAATCTCTCGATACCGGCTATCATGCTACACAGAGCGGTCACTGCGAAATGGTGAATGCGAGGACGGCGATGGACTCGCACGCCGAGACCGCGGGACCGCGAACTGACCCATCAAGAAGGATCGGCCCATCATGAAGCGGAGAGACTTCCTCGTTTCCTCAGCGCTCGGTTCGCTGGCCATGGGCGCCGGTCGATTCCCCATGGCGGGCTTCATGGCCCGTGTCCGTGGCGCACTCGCGACGCGAAAGATCCTGATCGCCGGCGGCGGTTTCGGCACGCCCTTCATCCGGTACATGGCGACCCTGACCGGCAAGGCGCGACCGAAACTCCTCTACCTGCCGACCGCGTCGGCCGACAGCGCCAGCGGCATCATCTCCTGGTTCCGTGCCTGTGCCCCGCTGAACGTCGAAGCCTCGGCGCAGGAGAGCTTCATCGCCAGTACCCGGCAGACGCGGAGCTGGGAGGAAGTCCTCCTCTCGGTCGACGGCATCGTGGCATCAGGCGGCAACACGCTCAACCAGCAGGCGATCTGGCGGGCGCAGGGCATCGACGTCATCCTCCGCGAGGCCTGGGACCGCGGCATCGTCCTGGGTGGCGCCAGCGCCGGCTCGTTATGCTGGTTCGAGGAGGGAACCACCGACTCGCGGCCGAAGGAGCTGACCATCGTCAAGTGCCTCGGCTTCCTCCGGGGCAGCCACTCGCCGCACTACGATGCCGAACCCGGACGGCGGCCGCTCTACCAGAAGCTGATTCTCGCGGGCGAGATGAAGCCCGGGTATGCCTGCGACAACAACGCCGGCATCTACTTCGAAGACAACGAGGTCCGGCGCGTGGTATCGTCCCGTGCCGGCGCGAAAGTGTATTACGTCAGCGTCATCGGCGGGCGAATCGAGGAAAAAGTGCTGGAACCGGAGATGATCGAATGAGCGCCGAAGGGAACGCTCACTGGCGATGAACCAGTTGAGGCTCCAGCACAATTGTTCGGAGGTCTCCGTCCTCCAACTCCTCAACTCCGTACATCAACGGGCTGTTGCAGACCATTCCCAGTCGGGTTGGATATCGGAGCAACGCGAGCAAGTCCCCGGAAGATAGATCGATGACTTCGATCATCGTATCGAAGGTTCGCGCCTGCCACTCGGGTGAAGGTTGAAACTTGCCGGGTACCCAATTCGCGTCCGCCACGGCGCTGTAGGTCCACAACCTGCCGCTGGAGTCCTCCCAGGCGTGCAGGAGCAGTGGCGGAGGGGGCACGGATACGTACATCCCTTCAGGATAGACACTGGGGGACGGAAACCAGTCCACCTTTCTCGCGATCTCGAGATCCAGCGTATCCGGCCCTGACCATCGGCTCAACGCATAGGACCAGATGCTCGCTGTCCAGTAGCGATCCCGAGGCGCGGCGACAACAAACCAGTTCTCGAGATCGAGCGAGCCGTCCGGCTGCACCGGCGCGCCGAATGAGCGAAGGACATTGCCCTCCCGGTCGAACTGGTGAAAGAGCCGATCGTTCCTTGACGATGGGACCCGGAATATCACCAGCTGATCATCCGGGAGAAGGGCGAAACCGCGGTATCGGTCGCGAGTCGGAAATACGCGAACGTAATCGCCGGTGGACGTTACCACCTGAATACGAGCGTTCCCATCATCGACCACGAACAGCGAATCGCCATTGCCGGGAACGAAACGCAGCGGAGAGCGAAACTCGCCAGGTCCGGCACCCTTCCGGCCGATTGTCCGCCTGAGCTTGCCCCTGGCATCATAGACGTTCAGTACGCCTCCGCCTGCAACGCCGCTCAGTACGTACTCGCCCGATAGAAGTCTGCCGACCATGCACCCACGCCCAACGGCGTCAGGACGGACACTGGAAGTGTCACTGGAGTCGCCCAGGACCACCACTTGTTTCATCTCGATCCGACAGTCCCGGCACACCGGATCGCCGGAGACCGTCAATCGACGTCCATCTCCGCTCTCATTCGGCCCTGCGCAGGCCGTCGCATGTGCCAGTACCGCGACGAGACACCACGCGAGCCTCGTATCAGAGGATCGTGGGGCATCAGGGGTGGCGCGGGTTGTGAGCATGTGTCCTTTTCAGCAACGAGATGAGATATGTACTGCTTCAGAGAAGGCAGCAATGAGCGCGTGCTCGAACCCGAGATGATCGACTGAGTCGTTCGTCAAGCAGGCCCGGGCGATGATCTCGGCCTGGATGTCGGAGGTTCAGGGCACGATGGCGCCGGTCCCCGGGAGCCCGGCCATGGAAGTCGCGAGGAGAAGCACCATCTTCGTCGCCTTGAGAGCGCTGGGCCAGTCGGCCCACTCGCTCAGCGTGTGCTGGTTGCCGCCGTACGAGCGCCCGATGGAGATCGACGGAATCCCGCGCACCACGCCGACGTTGGCGTCGGTCGATCCGGTCGCAACCGCCTCCCTCCCGGCGGGGAGCTCGATACCGACGAAGCGATAGGTATCGATCGCGGTCAGTACCAGTGGGTGCTGGCGCCGCTCCTTGAGCATCGCTTCGGTTCCTCCGGCACCGTTCCGCTGCACCACTTCCCGTCTCCACTCAACGCCCTCGGCTCTGGCCGCGTCCGCCACGATGCCGTCAATGGTGCGGTCGAGCGAATCGAGAAGGACCGGATCGGGCGAGCGGAGGTCCATGGTGAAGTACAGCTCCTGCGGGATGCCGTTGAAGATCTCGCCACCATGCACCTGGCCGACGTTGTACACGGCGCCGTTAGGCAGCGAGGGCGGAGTGAGTGCGTAGATCCTCGCGACGGCGGCCGCGAGGGCCTTCACCGGCGTCGGCTTGCCGCGCGACGTGACCGTGTGTGAACCGTCGCTCTTGAAATGGTACTTCGACCAGTAGATCCCCAGTGCGCCGTAGTTGACTGGACCGAGTCCCCCGTCCATTGCCACGAGCATGTCCGGGCGCGGGTTGTGCTCGAGCCAGTAATCCATGCCCCGAAGGCCCAGTTCTTCCTGCACCGTAGCGACGAATATCAGGTCGCCGTTGGTCTTGACCCCGGCCGCATTCAAAGCGCGGATGACGGCGAGCATGTTGGCCACCGAGGCGCTGTTGTCGAAGATGCCCGGCGCCTTGAGCGTGTCGCCCGCCTTCGTGACTTCAAGGTTGGTGCCGAGCGGGTGGACGATGTCCAGGTGCGCCGCGAACACGATGGTTGGCCCGCCTCCCACACCCACGCGGCGTCCCGTCACGTTGCCGATAGAGTCGGTGGACACCGTGAGTCCGGCGCGCTCCATTTCTCGCCGGACGAGCGCGGCGCGTTCCTGTTCGTGCCCCGACTTCCCCTGGATGCGCGCGATGCGGATCCACTCGTCAACCTGCTTCGGGAAGTTGCTGTCGATGAATGCGACCGCCGTCCTGATATCGGAGCGACTGGCGGTTTCGGGCCGGAAGCGGGAACCAGGTGCCTGCCCACTGGCTGTGGCCGCACAGAGCATGAGTGCAACTGCGGCAGCGAAAAAGTGAACCATGTGACGATGGCGTCCCGATGAAGGAAGTCGGTTCGAGTACCGTAAGGTCACTGGGGAGCGGCGTATTTCCCCAGCAAGTCGTCCAGGCGCGAGGCGAGTAGATGCTGGCGTTCCCGGAGGCTCTCTATCATGGATTGGCGAGCGCGGAGCAGGAAGAACCTCCGGGCATCGTCCCACGCCGACGCCCAACGCTCTCGAACCTGCAAACCGGCCAGTGCAATCGTGGGTACACCCACCATTGTGAGCAACGCGGCCCAGATGCCAAAGGTTGCACCCGTTACGGCGACCATCGCCGCTAGCCAGAGCGCGTACAGTACGATCCCGATCAGCAGTTTCCACGTGGAGCGGACGTCCTGCTCCAGCCGGAACCGGTCGATGATCATTCCAGTAAGCTGATAAGGCACCCAGAAGAGCGCCGTTCCCACGACCGCGAACGCGACGCCGAGCGGCAGGAACAGGAGAAATCGTCGCGCCGCCCAGCTCACACCCCGGCCCGCTCCCACGTCCGCGACAAGGTCCGATGGCCGGAGGCCAAGCCTCTCCAGGCGCCGGCCGTGCCGCCTGACGTCTTCGGCTAACGCGAGTCCGGCCTCGTCTCCAGTAGCTCTCACATCGGCCAGCGCTTTCGTGGTGAATTTCATTCGCGACAGCCGTTCCGCGTCGCGGGACGGAGCTGCGCGCTCCGTTTCCCAGATGCGAACCGCGCAGTCGACCAGCGGCTTGTCCTCCCACGAATTGAGGTTCACCGTCACGTCCCGCAACGCAGCCTCGATGCGTGAGGTCAACTCGCGAACCGCGTCCGCATCCTCCGGCCCACGCGACGCGAGATCGCCCCATGCCAGCGGGAAGCCGCGCACCACGAAGGCATCGGAGCGAAATGTTTCCTTCGCCCTGAAGGAGAGGCCGATCGGCACGATAGGGAACGAGCGGCCCGATAAAGCGGAGGCGCCGAGTGCGATGCGCGCGGCGCCGGTGCGGAGTGGCGCCATGGCGGGGTCGCTGTGGCTCGTTCCTTCAGGGAAGATCCCCACCACCTCGCCATGTCGCAGCACCTCGAAGACCGCGCGGAAGGCATCCTCGTTGCGAGACATCAGGCCGGGATCGTCGCTGCGCCGGTAGACGGGAATGGCGCCCGCCGCCTTCACCAGCCATCCGATCTTCCGGTCAGTGAACAGTGGCGCCTTGGCAAGGAAGCGCACGGGGCGGTTTCCCGCCGCCACGACAAGCGTGGGGTCGAGTAGCGAATTCGGGTGGTTCGCCACCAGCAGGACCGGGCCGGCAGGAATGGCCGGACCGGTGAACCTCACCCGGTAATAGATCCGGGCGGCCAGGCGCGCTAACCACGAGAAGGTCGGCAGTAACCACACGGTTGAGGCGGCGAAGAGCGAGGAGTGAAGAGGGACCGCCGGATCGTTGCCCCAGGCGGGAGGCCGTCGGCGCGCCGGTAGCCGGCGGTCAGCGCCCGCCGGCGGCGTAACGCTTCGCGAACTGTTCGATCGTGATCGGCTCTACGCCGAACCGCGTCGCTGACGCGCGCCATTCGGGAAAGCGACGGTCGGACAGTGTCGCCCAGTAGCCCAGCGACGCAAATCGGGCGGCCACTTCATTGAACGGACGCGCGACATAACGAGCAATGCCCAGGACAGGAGCCGGAACGTGCTTGCGTTTCGGCGGCACACCCATCGCCTGCTGAATCGGTTTCGAGAACTCCACAAAGGTCACTTCGCTCGGGCCGCCGATGTCGATCACCTCGTTCTGCACCCTGGCGTCGCCGAGGATCGCGAGCACGAACGACACCACGTCGTTGATGGCGATGTAGTTCACGACACGGTCACCGCGTCCGAAGATCGTCGCGACCGGTGCCGGCTCATCGAGATTCCCGAACAGCACGCCGGTCCAGATGTCCATGAACGCGCTCGGACGGATCACGACCCAGGGGACCCCGCTCTCGCGCACGATGGCTTCGACCCGGAGCTTGACCCGGAAGTAGTCGACTGGGCTGTCCGCCGCCAGATTGCGGGCGGAAATGTGCACCCACCGGCTCACCGATGCATCCTTTGCCGCCGCGCCTAACGTCCGGTACATCGGCTCATCGATGCGATTGCAGCTCCGGGCACCCTTGCCGAGGAGGTTGTTGGCCGTGGAAACGATCTGTGTGACACCCTGGCAGGCGCGATCCATGGCCGCGCGGTCCAGCATGTCGCCAGCGAACGTTTCGGCGCCCAGACTCGCCAGTGCCTCGAGCTTTTTCGAGTCACGGGACAGGGCGCGCACGGGCCATCCCTCCTGCAGCAACCGCCTGACGGTTGCGCTGCCCAGCGCGCCGTTCGCACCCGCAACAAGGATCAGGTCACGAGCCATGGCGACTCAGTGCCGTGCGTTGCCGTCCATCGCCGCCTTTCCCTTCAGCCGCGCCTTCTCCTGCTCGATGTACCACTCGGCTTCGCGCAGCAGCGCCTGGGCGTCGAACACGATGCCGTCGCGGATGGTCCACGACACGCCTCCGTATTTCCACTGCTCGTTCCGGGGAACCACGCCGTAGAACCCGTAGCCCCGCCCGTACATCACCTTGAAGTTGTCGATCGGATTCCCGTTCACGACGGCGAGATCGGCGCGGCATCCGACGCGCACGCCGCACTGCCCCGACATGCCCAGGGCCTGCGTGGCATTGGTCGTCGCGACCTTGATCACGTCGATGGGGTGAATCCCGGCCTCCTGGAGAAGTTCCAGCTCGCGGATCAGCGCGACGCCGCCGATCTCGCCCTCATCGCTCCCCGCCGTGAGCAGCCCGCCTCGTTCGTGGTACGTCTTCACCCACTTCATCCAGATGCCGAAATTCTTCTTCCAGTTGATTTCGTCCGACG
>Ga0209109_10000881_pt1 | contig 16500 bp, 11 predicted proteins | sample Rifsed10ft2_FD_184004 | JGI IMG/M metagenome (GOLD analysis project Ga0209109, IMG submission 184004) | Soil microbial communities from Rifle, Colorado, USA - sediment 10ft 2 (version 2) | ecosystem: Environmental > Terrestrial > Deep subsurface > Rock core/Sediment | place: Rifle, Colorado... | reverse complement strand
TGTCCAAGTCAAAATTCGAGCGTAAGAAGCCGCATGTAAATGTTGGGACGATCGGGCATGTAGATCATGGGAAGACGACGTTGACGGCGGCGTTGACGAAGGTGATGGCGGCGAAGTTTGGTGGGACGTTCATGGCGTACGATCAGATAGACAGGGCGCCGGAGGAGAAGGCGAGGGGGATCACGATAGCGACGGCGCACGTGGAGTATGAGAGCGATGCGCGGCACTACGCGCACGTAGATTGTCCTGGGCACGCGGACTACGTGAAGAACATGATCACGGGAGCGGCGCAGATGGACGGGGCGATATTGGTGGTATCGGCGGCGGATGGGCCGATGCCGCAGACGCGGGAGCACATATTGTTGGCGCGTCAGGTGGGGGTGCCGTACATCGTGGTGTATTTGAACAAAGCGGACATGGTGGACGATGCGGAGTTATTGGAGCTGGTGGAGCTCGAGGTGCGGGACTTGCTGTCGACGTACGAGTTTCCGGGCGACAAGACGCCGATCGTGATCGGGAGTGCGTTGAAGGCGCTGGAAGGGGAGACGTCGGAGCTTGGGACGCAGAGCGTTGAGAAGCTCGTGAAGTCGATGGACGACTACATACCGGTGCCGGAGCGGTTGATAGACGGGCCGTTTTTGATGCCGATCGAGGACGTTTTTTCGATATCCGGACGGGGGACGGTGGTGACGGGACGGATTGACCGCGGGATCGTGAAGGTGGGAGACGAGGTCGAGATCATTGGGCTGAAGGCCACGACGAAGACGATCTGCACGGGGGTCGAGATGTTTCGGAAGCTGCTCGACGAGGGTCGGGCGGGGGACAACGTTGGGGTGCTGTTGCGGGGCACGAAGCGTGAGGAAGTGGAGCGTGGGCAGGTACTGGCGAAGCCAGGCTCGATCACGCCGCACACGAAGTTCGAGTGCGAGGTCTACATTTTGACGAAGGAAGAGGGCGGGAGGCACACGCCGTTTTTCAAGGGCTACCGGCCGCAGTTTTATTTTCGGACGACGGACGTGACGGGGGCGGTGGAGTTGCCGGAGGCGACCGAGATGGTGATGCCGGGCGACAACATCAAGATGACGGTGGATTTGATAGCACCGATAGCGATGGAAGAGGGATTGAGGTTTGCGATCCGCGAGGGCGGCCGCACCGTGGGTGCCGGCGTCGTCTCGAAGATCATCAATTGAATCGCGGCGCGACCCCGCTCCCACGGTGTAGGAGCGAGCTTCGCTCGCGATCCTAAGTGGGAGCGCCGTCTCGGCGCGATCTCGAGAAGGAAATAGTAGGCCAGTAGCTCAATTGGCAGAGCGGCGGTCTCCAAAACCGCAGGTTGGGGGTTCGATTCCCTCCTGGCCTGCCAACCCGCGGCGGAAGCTCGAGCGCCGCTCGGTCCGGGCGCCGGTGAACGGATTGAGTCCGAGGAAGTATGGAAACTAAAGAGGTTACCGAACCCACGATATTCGATACGGCCAAGCTCCTGCTGGCCGTCGTCATTTTGATCGGCAGTATTTTCGGGTACTACTATTTTGCCAACGAATCCGTACTGTGGCGTTCGATCGGCGTGTTCGTCGCCTTCCTGGTTGCCGTTTGGGTCGCCTTTCAGTCGGCGCAAGGACGGACCCTCTGGGCATTTATCCAGGGCTCGAGGACGGAATTGCGCAAAGTCGTTTGGCCGACGCGCGAGGAAACCATTCAGACGACCATCATCGTGCTCGTGTTCGCGACGATCATGGGCGTCTTCTTCTGGCTGCTCGATCTTTCGTTGTTATGGTTCACGAGCTTCGTGACCGGCCAGGGGAGTTGAAAGAATGGCGTTGCAGTGGTACGTGGTCCACGCCTACTCGAACTACGAGCACAAGGTGAAGACTTCTCTACAAGAGCGCATCAAGCGTTACGGGCTCGAAGGCAAGTTCGGCGAGATTTTGGTGCCGACCGAGGAAGTCGTGGAAATGCGCGAAGGACAGCGACGCAAAAGCGAGCGCAAATTCTTTCCCGGCTACGTGCTCGTGCAGATGGAGATGGACGACGAGACTTGGCATCTCGTCAAGGAAGTTCCGAAAGTTCTCGGTTTCATCGGCGGCAGCAGCGACCGTCCGGCGCCGATCACGGAAGACGAAGCCAATGCCATATTGAACCGGGTCCAGGAGGGCGTCGATAAGCCTCGGCCCAAGGTGCTGTTCGAGCCCGGCGAGGTGGTGCGCGTCACCGACGGCCCATTCAACGACTTCAACGGCGTGGTCGAGCAAGTGAACTATGACAAGAACAAGGTCAGGGTGGCGGTACAGATTCTCGGCCGGTCGACTCCCGTAGAGCTCGACTTCGGCCAAGTCGAGAAAGCTTGAGCTAAAGAGCATGGCAAAGAAAATCGAGACCTATATCAAGTTGCAGGTCGCTGCAGCACAGGCCAATCCGAGCCCGCCGGTCGGCCCCGCCCTGGGTCAGCACGGCGTCAACATCATGGAGTTCTGCAAGGCGTTCAATGCCGCGACGCAAGGCATGGAACCCGGGATGCCGGTGCCGGTCGTAATAACCGTCTATAGCGATCGCAGCTTTACGTTCGTAACCAAGACGCCGCCGGCGGCCGTGCTGCTCAAGAAAGCTGCCGGCATCGATAAGGGCAGCGGTACGCCGAACTCCGTCAAGGTGGGTAAGGTGACACGGGCCCAGCTCGAGGAAATAGCGAAACTCAAGGAGCCGGATCTCAATTCCGTCGATCTCGACGCCGCAGTCCGCATCATAGCGGGCAGCGCGCGCAGCATGGGCATCGACGTGGAGGGCCTATAAATCATGGCTAAAGTGAGCAAAGCCAGAAAACAGGCACTGGAGCGCGTCGAGCAGGGTAAACTGTACACGGCGGACGAAGCGCTCAAGCTGATCAAGGAGTTGGCATCCGCGAAATTCGTCGAGTCTGTGGACGTCGCCGTAAATCTCGGCATCGACCCGAAGAAGTCCGATCAGGTCGTGCGCGGCGCTACCGTGCTGCCGAAGGGGACGGGTAAGAGCGTTCGTGTCGCCGTGTTTGCGCAAGGCGCGAATGCCGAGGCCGCCAAAGCGGCCGGCGCCGACGTCGTCGGGATGGAAGATCTCGCGGAACGGATCCAGGGCGGCGACCTCAATTTCAACGTCGTCATTGCGAGCCCCGACGCCATGCGCGTCGTCGGTAAGCTCGGTCAGATCCTCGGTCCGCGGGGCTTGATGCCGAACCCCAAAGTCGGGACCGTGAGCCCCGACGTCGCGGGTGCAGTCAAGAACGCGAAGGCCGGCCAAGTTCGCTACAAGGCCGACAAGGCCGGTACGGTGCATTGCCAGATCGGCAAGGTGAATTTCGAGGTCGCGGCGCTCAAGGAGAACTTGACGGCGCTCCTGACGGATCTCAATAAGTCGCGGCCTGCATCCGCCAAGGGCGTGTACATGCAGCAAGTGTCGATCTCCTCGACGATGGGCCCGGGCCTTTTGATCGATCAGGCGTCGGTGATTGCCGAGGAGACTTGAGAATCGAGAATTCGTGAATCGTCGCCATGGATGGGCGGCAAGGCCGGGCAACCGGCCGTCATCGAAGACCGCAGGCCTCTTGGGCGAGTGCCCCGGAGTTAATGGCGAGGACGCCGCCTGCGCAGATGGTGTTACCTGACTTGGCTTTGTCTGGTGAGGCGCACCGTCAGAGAGTCCGCGAGTGGAGGGACCGCTTGCGGTGTCGTGTCGTCTATACCAGGAGGTATGTGTATGCCACTTAACATCGAAGCCAAGAAGGCTCTCGTCGACGAGGTCAACACCGTGGCAGCGTCCGCCCAAGCGGCGGTTGCCGCGGAGTACCGAGGTTTGACGGTGGCCGAGATGACCGCGCTTCGAGTGGCGGCACGCAAGGCCGACGTGTATGTGAAAGTCGTCAAGAACACGTTGGCCAAGCGCGCCGTGCAGGGCACTGACTTCGAGTGCATGCGGGAGAGCTTCAAAGGCCCACTGGTATTGGCTTTCTCGCGCCGGGATCCCGGCGCCGCGGCGCGCGTCATCAAGAGTTTCGCCAAGGATCACGACAAGCTCGTCACCGTAGCGTTGGCGCTCGGCGGCGAGCTGTACGGAGCCAAAGACATCGATCGGGTCGCGTCTTTGCCGACGCTCGATCAGGCGCGTGCGAAATTGCTCGGCACCTTGCAGGCGCCTCTTGGACAGCTGGTTCGCGTTCTCGCGGAGCCGGCCGCCATGTTGGCGCGGACGCTCAAGGCGCGCAGCGAGCAAGCGGCTTAGGTTGTTGAATTACTACGTATCAGGTAACGATTTTTCGAGGAGTATCAATCATGGCTTTGTCCAATGAAGAGCTGATCGAGGCGCTCAGCAACAAACCGATCATGGAGATCGTCGATCTCGTGAAGGCGCTCGAGGCGAAGTGGGGCGTTTCTGCGGCGGCGCCGGTCGCCGTCGCAGCGGCCGGAGGCGCCGGCGCGCCCGCTGCTGCGGCTGCCGAGGAGAAAACCGAGTTCAACGTCGTCATGAGCTCGTTCGGCGAGAACAAGGTGGCCGTCATCAAAGTCGTGCGCTCAGTCACGGGCTTGGGGCTCAAGGAAGCGAAGGATTTGGTCGAAGGTGTGCCGAGCGCGGTCAAGGAAAGTATTCCGAAGGCCGACGCCGAGGATATCAAGAAGCAGCTCGAGGAAGCAGGCGCCAAAGTCGAGATCAAGTGACTTGGGCTTGGCGCGAGTCACTCGAGCAGGTTTGCCCGTCAAAGGCAAGCCTGCGCTTTCAATTCACGAGACAGGTGCAACGCACGGCGCGCGCGCAGGGTTTTGCGCGCGCCCCGCATTTTAATCGGGCTATCGCAGCGGAGTAGCAGGCAATGGCTTATTCGTTTACCGAGAAGAAGCGCATTCGGAAGAATTTCGGGAAGCTTCCCGCAGTGTTGAAGGTACCTTACCTTCTGTCGATTCAACTCGATTCCTATCAGAAGTTCCTGCAAGCGAATACGGCGCCGGAGCAGCGCGTGGACATGGGTCTGCATGCTGCGTTCCGCAGCGTGTTTCCGATCGTGAGCTACTCGGGCAATGCCGCGCTCGAGTACGTGACCTATCGGCTCGGCGATCCCGTATTCGACGTCAAGGAATGCCAGCTCCGCGGCCTGACCTACGCCGCGCCTCTGCGCGTGCTCGTGCGCTTGGTGATTTTCGACCGGGAGGCGCCCGGCCCGAAGAAGAAGGTCAAGGACATCCGCGAGCAGGAAGTCTATCTCGGCGAGATGCCCTTGATGACCGACCACGGTACCTTCGTGATCAACGGCACGGAGCGCGTCATCGTCTCGCAATTGCACCGAAGCCCAGGCGTGTTCTTCGATCACGACAAAGGCAAGACGCACTCCTCCGGGAAGCTGCTCTTCTCGGCGCGCGTGATCCCGTATCGCGGGTCGTGGCTCGATTTCGAGTTCGATCCGAAGGATTGCGTCTTCGTGCGCATCGACCGGCGCCGCAAGTTGCCGGTCAGCATCATTCTGCGCGCGCTCGATTACACCAACGAGCAGATACTGGATCTGTTCTTCGACAAGAACGAGTTCACGCTGTCGCCGAAAGGCATCGAGCTCAAGCTCATTCCTGAGCGGCTGCGCGGCGAAACCGCGACCTTCGAGATCAAGGTCGGCCGCAAGGTCATAGTCGAGAAGGATCGACGCATCACGCTGCGCCACGTGCGCGAGCTCGAGAAGGCGGACCTGAAGCAGCTCGACGTGCCCGCGGAATTTCTCGACGGCAGGATCCTCGCCCACGACGTCGTCGACGAGAGCACCGGCGAGTTGTTCGCGAGCGCCAATAGCGAGCTCACCGTCGATCTCGTCAACAAGCTCATCGCCGGAGGCGTCAAGAAGATCGAGACGCTGTTCGTGAACGATCTCGACCGCGGTGCGTTCATTTCGAATACGCTCAGGATCGACGCGACCCAATCGAAGCTCGAAGCCCTCGTCGAGATCTATCGCATGATGCGCCCGGGCGAGCCGCCGACCAAAGAGGCGGCGGAAAATCTGTTCCAGAACTTGTTCTTCAACACCGAGCGTTACGACTTGTCTGCGGTCGGGCGCATGAAATTCAACCGCCGCGTGGGTCGCGAGGACTCCGTCGGCCCCGGGATCCTGAGCCGGGAAGACATCATCGACGTGCTCAGAACGTTGATCGATATCCGCAACGGCAACGGTTCCGTGGACGACATCGATCACCTCGGCAATCGGCGCATCCGCAGCGTCGGCGAGATGGCCGAGAACTCGTTCCGTATCGGCTTGGTGCGCGTGGAGCGCGCCGTCAAGGAGCGGCTGACGCTCGCCGAATCCGAGGGGCTCATGCCGCAGGAGATGATCAACGCCAAGCCCGTGGCGGCGGCCGTCAAGGAATTCTTCGGCTCGAGCCAGCTGTCGCAATTCATGGATCAGAACAATCCTCTCTCGGAGGTCACGCACAAGCGGCGCGTCTCGGCGCTCGGGCCGGGCGGCCTGACGCGCGAGCGCGCGGGCTTCGAGGTGCGCGACGTGCATCCGACCCACTACGGACGGGTTTGTCCGATCGAGACGCCGGAAGGGCCGAACATCGGATTGATCAACTCGCTCGCCGTTTACGCCCGCACCAACGAGTACGGGTTCCTCGAGACCCCGTACCGCAAAGTCATCGACGGTAAGGTCAGCGATCAGATCGATTATTTGTCGGCGATCGAGGAAGGGCAGTTCGTGATCGCCCAAGCGAACGCGAACTTGAGCCCGAAGGGGGCGTTCGCCGACGACTTGGTGTCGTGCCGCTTTCAGAACGAGTTCGCGCTGTTTCCGCCGGATCGCATCGAGTACATGGACGTCTCGCCGAAGCAGATCGTGTCGGTCGCCGCGTCGCTGATTCCGTTCCTCGAGCACGACGATGCCAATCGCGCGCTCATGGGATCCAACATGCAGCGCCAGGCGGTGCCCACGCTGCGCACGGAAACGCCGCTCGTCGGCACCGGAATGGAGCGGGCCGTGGCCGTTGATTCCGGCGTGACGGTCGTCGCCAAGCGCGGCGGAATCGTCGACTCCGTCGATGCCTCGCGCATCGTCGTGCGTGTCAACGACGACGAGACCAAGGCGGGCGAAGCGGGCGTGGATATCTACAATCTGACCAAGTACACGCGCTCGAACCAGAACACCTGCATCAATCAGCGGCCGCTGGTCAAGGCCGGCAACGCGATTTCCAAAGCCGATGTGCTCGCCGACGGTCCGTCGACGAGCATGGGCGAGCTCGCGCTGGGCCAGAACTTGCTCGTCGCTTTCATGCCGTGGAACGGCTACAACTTCGAGGATTCGATTCTGATATCGGAACGCGTCGTCGAGGAAGACCGCTTCACGACCATTCACATCGAAGAGCTGACTTGCGTCGCGCGCGATACAAAGCTCGGCCCCGAGGAAGTCACGGCCGACATCCCGAACGTCGGCGACGCCGCCCTGACCAAGCTCGACGAAGCCGGTATCGCCTTCATCGGCGCCGAGGTCGGCGCGGGCGACATTCTCGTCGGCAAGGTAACGCCGAAGGGCGAGACGCAGCTCACGCCGGAAGAGAAGCTGCTGCGCGCGATTTTCGGCGAGAAGGCTTCGGACGTGAAAGACACTTCGTTGCGCGTCCCGCCGGGCATGGATGGAACCGTCATCGACGTGCGTGTGTTCACGCGCGACGGCGTGGAGAAGGACGCGCGCGCGCTGGCCGTGGAGCGGCAGGAGCTCGAGGCCGTGCGCAAGGATCTCGGCGACCAGCAGCGGATTCTCGAGGAGGACATCTACCAGCGTGTCGAGAAGCTCTTACTCAACAAAGTCGCGGCGGGCGGCCCCGGCGGGCTCAAGGCCGGCAACAAGATCACGAAGAGTTATCTCGATGAGCTGCCGCGCGAGCAGTGGTTTGCGGTGCGGGTCAAGAACGACGAAGCCAACGCCCAGCTCGAGCAGGCCGCGGAGCGGCTGCGCTCGCAGAAGGAAGGCTTCGACCGCCGCTTCGAGGAGAAGAAAAAGAAGATCACGGCCGGCGACGATCTGGCTCCGGGCGTGCTCAAGATGGTCAAGGTGTATCTCGCCGTGAAGCGCCGCGTCCAACCCGGCGACAAGATGGCGGGCCGGCACGGCAACAAAGGCGTGATCTCGACGATTGTCCCCGTCGAGGACATGCCGTACATGGAAGACGGCACGCCCGTGGACATCGTGCTCAATCCTCTCGGCGTGCCTTCGCGTATGAACGTAGGTCAAGTGCTCGAAACCCATCTGGGCTGGGCGGCCAAAGGCTTAGGGTTGAGGATCGGCGAGATGATCGCGAGCGGCGAGAACGCCACGAAGCTTCGCAGCTTCCTCGAGCGCATCTACAACCAGACCGGCGGCCAGAAAGAGGATCTCGGGAGCCTGAGCGAGCCCGAGCTCATCGAGCTTGCCGACAACTTGAAGCACGGCGTGCCGATCGCGACGCCGGTCTTCGACGGCGCGCACGAGAACGAGATCAAGAACCTGCTCGAGATGGCGGGCCTGCCGCGCTCCGGGCAGACCACGCTGTACGACGGCCGCACCGGGGATCGGTTCGACCGTCCGATCACGGTCGGATACATGTACATGCTGAAGCTCAACCACTTGGTCGACGACAAGATGCACGCCCGATCGACGGGGCCCTACAGCCTCGTCACGCAGCAGCCGCTCGGCGGCAAGGCGCAGTTCGGCGGCCAGCGTTTCGGCGAGATGGAGGTCTGGGCGCTGGAAGCCTACGGCGCCTCGTACACGCTGCAGGAAATGCTGACCGTCAAATCGGACGACGTGCAAGGACGCACGAAGATGTACAAGAACATCGTCGACGGAACGCATGAAATGCAAGCGGGCATGCCCGAGTCGTTCAACGTGCTCGTCAAGGAAATTCGCTCTTTGGGCATCAACATCGAGCTCGATCGGGCGGGTTGATCGATGCCGAGTCGTACCGATGCTTTGGCCAACAATTTATTGCGGTAGGTGGAGTCAATGAAGGATCTACTGAAGCTTTTCAAGCAACACAGCCCGGTCGAGGATTTCGACATCATCAAGATCGGTCTCGCTTCGCCGGACATGATCCGCTCGTGGTCGTACGGCGAGGTCAAGAAGCCCGAGACGATCAATTACCGCACGTTCAAGCCCGAGCGCGACGGTTTGTTCTGCGCGAAAATCTTCGGACCCGTCAAGGACTACGAGTGCTTGTGCGGCAAGTACAAGCGCCTGAAGCACCGCGGCGTGGTCTGCGAGAAGTGCGGCGTCGAGGTGACCCAGACGAAAGTGCGCCGCGAGCGCATGGGCCACATCGAGCTCGCGAGCCCCGTCGCGCACATTTGGTTTCTGAAATCGCTGCCGTCGCGCATCGGGCTCATGCTCGACATGACTTTGCGCGAGATCGAACGAATCCTGTACTTCGAGGCGTTCGTCGTCGTCGACGCCGGCATGACTCCGCTCGAGCGCGGCCAGCTCCTGACCGACGAGGCTTACCTCGAGGCCATCGAGCAGTACGGTGACGAGTTCGATGCGCGCATGGGCGCGGAAGCCGTGCGCGATTTGCTCTCGTCCATGGATCTCAACACCGAGGTCCACAAGGTTCGCGACGACATCAGCGGGACGAATTCGGAGACGAAAATCAAGCGTCTCTCGAAGCGTTTGAAGCTGCTCGAGTCGTTCCTCGAGTCGTCCAATCGCCCCGAATGGATGGTCCTGACGGTCCTGCCCGTGCTGCCGCCGGATCTGCGCCCGCTCGTGCCGCTCGACGGCGGCCGCTTCGCCACCTCGGATCTCAACGACTTGTACCGCCGCGTCATCAACCGCAACAACCGCTTGCGGCGCCTGCTCGAGCTCAATGCACCGGATATCATCGTGCGCAACGAGAAGCGCATGCTCCAGGAAGCCGTCGATGCGCTGCTCGACAACGGCCGCCGCGGCCGTGCCATCACCGGCACGAACAAGCGGCCGCTCAAGTCGCTCGCCGACATGATCAAGGGTAAGCAAGGCCGTTTCCGGCAGAACCTGCTCGGCAAGCGCGTCGATTACTCGGGCCGGTCGGTCATCGTGGTCGGCCCGACCTTGAAGCTGCATCAGTGCGGCTTGCCGAAGAAGCTCGCGTTGGAGCTCTTCAAGCCGTTCATCTTCTCGAAGCTGCAGCTGCGCGGCGAAGCGACCACGATCAAGGCCGCCAAGCGCCTCGTCGAGCGTGAGGGACCGGAAGTCTGGGACATCCTCGAGAACGTCATTCGCGAGCATCCCGTGATGCTGAACCGCGCGCCGACGCTGCACCGCTTGGGAATTCAGGCCTTCGAGCCGGTGCTCATCGAGGGCAAGGCGATTCAGCTCCATCCGCTCGTGTGCACGGCGTTCAATGCGGACTTCGACGGCGATCAGATGGCCGTTCACGTGCCGCTGTCGATCGAAGCGCAGCTCGAGGCGCGCGCCCTCATGATGTCGAGCAACAACATTCTGTCGCCGGCGAACGGTGAGCCGATCATCGTGCCGTCCCAGGACGTCGTGCTCGGCATCTATTACATGACGCGCGAGCGCGTCGCCGCACGCGGCGAAGGCACGTTGTTCAGCGACGTCGAGGAAGTACACCGCGCGTATGAGGCCGGCATCGTCGACTTGCATGCCAAGGTCAAAGTACGCATCCGCGAGAAGATCGAGGGAGCGGTGCAGCGCCGCCTCGTCGCGACGACCGTGGGCCGCGCGCTCCTGTCGGAGATCATGCCCGAGGGGTTGCCGTTCAAGCTGATCAACCAGCCCATGAACAAGCGCGCCATCTCCGGCGTCATCAATGCATGTTATCGCGAGCTCGGGCTCAAGGAAACCGTCGTATTCGCGGACCAGCTGATGTACACGGGGTTCTATTACGCGACCCGCGCGGGCGTCTCTTTCGGCGTCGACGACATGGTCGTGCCCGAGGAAAAGTCGCGCATCCTGCAGATGGCCGAGCGCGAGGTCAAAGACATTCAGGACCAGTACGCTGCGGGTCTCGTGACCGACGGCGAACGCTACAACAAAGTCGTCGATATTTGGTCGCGCACCAACGATCAAGTCGCGAAGGCGATGATGGAGAAGCTCGGCGTGGAGAGCGTCCCCGATGCGGCGGGCCGCAACGTCCCGCAGGAGTCGTTCAACTCCATATATATGATGGCCGACTCCGGAGCCCGCGGCTCGGCGGCGCAAATCCGGCAGCTCGCCGGCATGCGCGGCCTCATGGCGAAGCCGGACGGCTCGATCATCGAGACGCCGATCACGGCCAACTTCCGCGAGGGGCTGGACGTGTTGCAGTACTTCATTTCGACGCACGGGGCGCGCAAGGGTCTCGCGGACACGGCGTTGAAGACGGCGAACTCGGGCTACCTCACGCGCCGTCTCGTCGACGTGGCCCAGGATCTCGTCGTGACCGAAGACGACTGCGGCACGGGCGGGGGCCTCTTGATGGCGCCGCTCGTCGAAGGCGGCGACATCGTCGAGCCGTTGCGCGAGCGCGTTTTGGGACGCGTCGTCGCGGCCGATGTGCTCGCTCCGGGCGGCGATCCCGTCGTCGTCAAAGCGGGTGTGTTACTCGACGAGAACGCGGTCAAGCTGCTCGAGACCTATTCGATCGATCAGGTGCTCGTGCGCTCGCCCATTACTTGCGAAACGAAGTACGGCGTATGCGCGCAATGCTACGGACGCGATCTGGCCCGCGGCCACCGCGTCAATCGCGGCGAGGCCGTCGGCGTCATCGCGGCCCAGTCGATCGGCGAGCCCGGCACGCAGCTCACGATGCGGACGTTCCACATCGGCGGCGCCGCCTCGCGGTCGGCAGCTGTCGACAGCGTCGAGATCAAGAGCGCCGGCACCATCCGCATGATCAACTTGAAGACGGTGCGCCACGAGCAGAAGGGTCATCTGATCACGACGTCGCGGTCGGGCGAGCTTGCCGTCGTCGATGAGTTCGGGCGCGAGCGCGAGCGCTATAAGGTGCCGTACGGTGCAACGCTCAGCGTCGATGACGGTGATAAGGTCCAACCGGGGCAGCTCGTCGCGAGCTGGGATCCGCACACGCATCCCGTCGTGACCGAGGTCAGCGGCTACCTGCACTTCGAGGACTTCGTCGACGGCGTGACGGTCACGACCCAAGTGGACGAGATCACGGGCTTGACGAGCATCGTGGTTCTCGACGCGGCGCAGCGCGGCAGCAGCGAGTACCGGCCCACGGCAAAGCTCGTCACGAGCGCCGGCAAGCCGATCATGTTCCCGAACACGGAGATCCCGGCGGCCTACGCATTGCCTGCCGGCGCCGTGTTGGGCATGGAGGACGGCGCGCACGTCGCGGTTGGCGACGTCCTGGCGCGCTTGCCGCAGGAGAGCTCGAAGACGAGGGACATCACGGGCGGCTTGCCGCGCGTCGCGGACTTGTTCGAGGCGCGCCGGCCGAAGGATCCTGCGATCCTCGCCGAGTACTCGGGCACGGTCAGTTTCGGCAAGGAGACGAAGGGCAAGCGCCGACTCGTGATCACCGACGACGAGGGGCAGCAGTACGAGGAGCTCATTCCGAAGTGGCGGCACTTGAACGTGTTCGAGGGCGAGAAAGTCGTGCGCGGCGAGATCATTGCCGACGGCGAGCCGAACCCACACGACATTTTGCGCCTGCAAGGCGTCGCCAAGCTCGCGGACTACCTAGTGCGTGAAATTCAAGACGTCTATCGGCTGCAAGGCGTGAAGATCAACGACAAGCATATCGAGGTCATCATCCGGCAAATGCTGCGCAAGGTGGAGGTCGCGCAATCGGGCGCCACGCGATTCCTGCGCGGCGAGCAGGTGGACCGCGCGCGGGTCGCCGAGATCAATCGGCAGGTCCAAGCGGACGACGGCGAACCCGCGGCGTTCCAGCCCGTTTTGCTCGGCATAACGAAGGCGTCGCTTGCGACGGAGTCGTTCATCTCGGCCGCATCGTTCCAGGAGACGACGCGCGTTTTGACGGAAGCCGCGGTGCGCGGACTCCAGGACGATTTGCGCGGTCTCAAGGAAAATGTCATCGTGGGCCGTCTCATTCCGGCCGGCACAGGGTACGCTTATCACGTGGATCGGCGCCGTACGCAGGAGGATATCCTGTCCCAGGAGCTGCGCGAGCTCGAGGCGGCGCAGGCACGCAGAGCCTCGTTCGGCGACGTTTCGGACTCGGTTTCGGGGTCCGATGAGCCGCCCGCGGAGGAAGCCGGCGAAGAGGTATCGACGAACGTGTAGCCCAAGCGCCTGTTGACGCCGATCGGCCGCGACCATAGAATTTTTCGGCTGACCGACGCTGATTTAAGAGCCCAGCGTCATTGTTACCTCGCCTCACAAGCGAGGATTCCCGATGGCCCGGATGCCTTACCGGCAACGGGCCACTATTTATTTGGAAAACAGGTTCATATGGCGACCACGAATCAGCTCGTACGCAAGCCGCGCTCGCGGCAGCGGACGAAGAGCACCGTTCCGGCGCTTGCGGCATCGCCGCAGAAGCGCGGCGTCTGTACGCGCGTCTACACGACGACGCCGAAGAAGCCGAACTCCGCGATGCGCAAAGTGGCGCGCGTACGTTTGACCAACGGCTTCGAAGTCACGAGTTACATCGGCGGCGAAGGACATAACCTTCAAGAACACTCCGTCGTTCTGATTCGCGGCGGCCGTGTCAAGGACTTGCCGGGAGTCCGCTATCACACGGTACGCGGCACGCTCGACTGCGCCGGCGTCGGCGATCGCCGCCAGGCGCGATCCAAATACGGCGCCAAGCGGCCCAAGAGTTAACCCTGGAGCTCATCGAGATCGTCTATGTCGAGAAGAAGCCAAGCCCCGCGCCGCGAAGTGTTGCCGGATCCGAAATACGGTAACGAGATGCTCGCCAAGTTCATCAACATGGTGATGCGCAGCGGCAAGAAATCCGTCGCCGAGCAAATCGTTTACGGTGCTTTGGGCCGCATCGCCGAGCGCAGCGGTAACGACGATCAGCGGGCGCTCGAGCTTCTGAGTCACGCACTCGACAACATCAAGCCCGCCGTGGAAGTGAAATCGCGGCGAGTCGGCGGCGCCACGTACCAGGTGCCGGTCGAGGTGCGTTCGGCGCGGCGCGAAACCCTGGCCATGCGCTGGGCGATCGAAGCGGCACGCGGCCGCTCGGAAAAGTCGATGGCCTTACGGCTGGCGCACGAGCTCATGGATGCGGCCGAGAACCGCGGCGCGGCCGTGAAAAAGCGCGAAGACACCCACCGCATGGCGGAAGCCAACAAGGCGTTCGCGCACTACCGTTGGTAGGCAATGGATTCGAGGCACGGACGTGGCACGGAAGACACCCATCGAGCGCTATCGCAACATCGGCATCATGGCCCATATCGATGCGGGGAAGACCACGACCACTGAACGCATCCTTTTCTATACGGGCGTTTCGCACAAGATCGGCGAGGTCCACGACGGCGCGGCGATCATGGACTGGATGGAGCAGGAGCAGGAGCGCGGCATCACGATCACCTCGGCCGCGACGACCTGCTTCTGGAAGGGTATGGATCAATCCATGCCCGAGCATCGCATCAACATCATCGATACACCGGGCCACATCGATTTCACGATCGAGGTGCAACGCAGCCTGCGCGTGCTCGACGGCGCCTTGGCCGTGTTCTGCGCCGTCGGCGGCGTCGAGCCGCAGTCCGAGACGGTCTGGCGCCAAGCCAACAAGTACGGCGTTCCGCGGCTTGCCTTCGTCAACAAGATGGACCGCGCCGGCGCGGATTTCTATCGCGTCTTGAAGCAGGTCAGGGAGCGCCTGCGCGGCAATCCCGTCGCGATCCAGATCCCGATCGGTGCGGAGGAGAAATTCGAAGGCGTCGTCGACCTCATCAAGATGAAGGCGATCGCGTGGGACGATGCGACGCAAGGGACGCGCTTCGAGGAGCGTGAGGTCCCGGCCGACCTCAAGGAACGCGCCAAGGAATATCGCGAGAAGCTCGTCGAAGCCGCCGCCGAGGGCGACGAAGCGTTGCTCAACAAGTACCTAGAAAACGGAACGCTCGAGGTCGCGGAGATCAAGCGCGGCTTGCGAGCGCGCTGTGTCAAAGGCGAGATCGTGCCGGTGCTGTGCGGCTCGGCGTTTAAGAACAAGGGCGTGCAGGCCGTGCTCGACGCGGCCATCGACTACTTGCCTGCGCCCTCCGATCGGCCCCCGATCAAGGGCATTCTCGAGGATCGCAGCGAAGGCACGCGGGCCGCCATCGATGAAGCGCCGTTCTCGGCGTTGGCGTTCAAGATCGCGACGGACCCGTTCGTCGGCAATCTGACGTTTTTCCGTGTCTATTCGGGCGTCCTGAGCTCCGGCGACACGGTTTACAACCCGATCAAGGACCGGAAGGAACGCATCGGCCGCCTGCTGCAGATGCACGCCAACGAGCGCGCCGAGATCAAGGAAGTCCGGGCCGGCGATATCGCCGCCGCGGTCGGCCTCAAGGACGTCACGACCGGCGATACGCTCGCGGACCCGAAGCACATCATCACGCTCGAGCGCATGGAATTTCCCGAGCCCGTCATCTCAGTCGCCGTCGAGCCGCGAACCAAAGCCGACCAGGAAAAGATGGGCGTCTCGCTCAGCAAGCTCGCCAAGGAGGATCCATCGTTTCGTGTGCATACCGACGAGGATTCCGGGCAGACGATCATTTCCGGCATGGGCGAGCTGCACCTCGAGATCATCGTCGACCGCATGCGACGCGAGTTCGGCGTCGAAGCCAACGTCGGCAGGCCGCAGGTCGCCTATCGCGAGACGATTCGCAAGTCCGTCGAGCAGGAAGGCAAGTTCGTGCGCCAATCCGGCGGCCGCGGCCAGTACGGCCACGTATATCTGCGCCTCGAGCCGCTGCCTCCCGGCTCGGGCTACGAGTTCGTCAACGAGATCGTCGGCGGCACCGTGCCGAAGGAATACGTGCCGGCCGTCGATAAAGGCGTCAAGGAACAGATGGCGAACGGCGTCGTCGCGGGCTATCCTGTAGTCGACTGCAAAGTCACGATCTTCGACGGCTCCTACCACGACGTCGACTCGAGCGAGATCGCGTTCAAGATCGCGGGTTCCATGGCGTTCAAGGAAGGCGCCAAGAAAGCGCGCCCCGTGCTGCTCGAGCCCATCATGAAGGTCGAGGTCGTGACGCCCGAGGATTATATGGGCGACGTCAACGGCGATCTCAATCGGCGCCGCGGCGTGCTCCAGGGCCTCGAGGACGCGCCGGCCGGCAAAATCGTGCGCGCCGAGGTGCCGCTCTCCGAAATGTTCGGGTATGCGACGACGTTGCGCTCGATGAGTCAGGGTCGCGCGACTTACACGATGGAATTTGCGCACTACTCGGAGGTTCCGAACAACGTGGCCGAGGGTGTCATCAAGGCGAGAGCCGGTTAGAAAAAGAGGAATTGAGCCGTGTCCAAGTCAAAATTCGAGCGTAAGAAGCCGCATGTAAATGTTGGGACGATCGGGCATGTAGATCATGGGAAGACGACGTTGACGGCGGCGTTGACGA
>Ga0209109_10000880_pt1 | contig 16515 bp, 16 predicted proteins | sample Rifsed10ft2_FD_184004 | JGI IMG/M metagenome (GOLD analysis project Ga0209109, IMG submission 184004) | Soil microbial communities from Rifle, Colorado, USA - sediment 10ft 2 (version 2) | ecosystem: Environmental > Terrestrial > Deep subsurface > Rock core/Sediment | place: Rifle, Colorado... | reverse complement strand
TCGGCTCCATGGTGCCCATCGAGGGTCGCTCGGGTTGGAGCAGGAAGTTCAAGGGGGCAAAGAACAAATGAATGTGCTTGGTGTAGGGGAAGTAAGGAATGAAGCCCAGCACCGTGCCCAATCCCAACCACCAGAACACGTGAATGGCAAGCTCCTGCGCCTGGGGTGTCCAGCCTGCCCATAATCCGGCCACGGCCGAAGCGAACGGGTTCCAGGGGTCGGGGCCACCCGCGGCCAGCTGAAAAGTCTGGCCTAGAAACCGGGAGCCAACGTGGACCAGGATAAAGGCGCCCACGATGGCCGAGTCGCGCCGGATCCCGGCGCGAGCCTTCGGGTGGAGCAGGGTCGACTCGCGGATCTGCAGGTCGGGCGGCCGGATCAAGTAGCGGCGGATGAGCAACCCGACCATTCCGACCAGCACCCCGACGCTCAATACGTCGGCCCCCAACCGATAGAGGTCTCCCGGCAGCCCGTCACCCAAGAAAACAAGCTTGGGGACAAAGCCCTCCAACACATCGCCCAGGTTGACCAACAAATAATAGAAGAACCCCCAGCCGACCAGCCCATGCAGCAGGCTGGTCGCCAACCGGGCCCGGAAGGCCGGAGCAAAGGTAAGGCTCTTGTACAAGGCCGAGGCGGCTCTCCGGGCCGCGGCTCTCCAATCCGGACGGCCCTTGCCGCGCCCAATGATTCGAACAAGCCGGGCGATGGCTCCTGCGGTCAAGTAAGTTGTGATCAAAGCAAAGAAGGTGAAGAGGAGTCGTTCCGGAGTGGTGAGCATCAAGGTACTCGCACAGGGCGGGCGTGGAGCACCCCTCCTCGGAGCGAGGGGAAGTGTACCACAGGGCCTTCGATGGCCCTCTGAGATGGCTGCCGGCAGATTCGGGCGGAGTGTTAGGCCGCGCGCGCCTGGACGAGCGGTAGGTCCAACTGAACCACGGGCACCGCGGCCAGATGGGCCTGAACGTCTTTGAAAGCTGCCTTGTACTTCTGGAGCAATTCCGAGTCCGGGCCTTTGTACCGCCGCAGAGTCTGGAGCGCGCAGGCGGCGCAGCCGCGCATGGCGCGGTAGGAATCCGTCTCACATTCCAAGCAGACGTCCAAGCGCATCATCATGAGCGAGAAGGCAAGGGATTCCGGATCATCCTCCGGCAATCCCGAGACATGATCCACCAGCTTCCTCCAGGCTTCCCCCCTGGAGGCCCGCAGCTTGGGAATCACTGAGGGCGGGAACAAGAGTTCGTTTTCGGCGTACATGAAACTACCCCCTTCCGGGTCGAGCGGCAGGGCGCCGATTGTAGATCAAAGCCCGCAAAAGGGAACTACGGTACTTTGGTACTAGCGAGGGGTTTATGCGCCGCCTGGACCGTAAACGGCAGGGTCAGTCGGGGTGTTGCCGGAAGGGTCCCAGACATAGACCCAGGTGCCCTCTTCGGCGAAATTGAAGATCCAGTTGGCGTCTTCCGGTGCCAGGTTGACGCAGCCGCGAGAGGTCGGCGTGCCGAAGCGGGAGTGCCAATACGTGCCGTGTAAGGCGCGGGCCTGATCGAAATAGAGGACCCAGGGGACGTCCTCCAGAAAGTAGAAGTTGCCGCCCTCCGCCGTGACAATACCGCCGGTCATGTCGTCACGGTCGAGCTTGGCCCACACCTGAAAGAGGCCGGGTTGGGTCCAGAATCCGTTTCGCCCGCTGGAAACCAGCGTGGCGAACTTCAGGCTCCCGCCTTCGTACGCGGCCAGGGTCTGCTCGTAGAGGTTGACCGAAACCCAACGGTCGCTTTCGACTCCAGCTGGAGGTGTTGGATCGGGACGCACGACTCCCACATTGCGCTGCTCAATCCAGCGCTCCTGGCCGATCATGTACCACACCCAATCGCCCACCTGCTCCTGGTCGTAGATCTGAACGACCGTGTGTCGGGTAAAGCACTGGCCGCGAGGGTCCGTCGGCCCGCCCGGCTCGCGGGAAGTGCAGGTGCCTCCTTGCACGATCCAACCGAACGGCCGATCGGGGGTACGCGAAAAGGCCAGCCCCGGCGAGGCAGGCAGCTGGAGGGCGCTCACCGAACCACCCCGCACATAGCCGAGCGGGGTGGCATAGATCGTGTCTCCATTGATCTCTGCCCGGCCGTAGGTCGATAGGTAGACGAATCCCGACGCGAGCGAAGAGGCCCCGCTCCCTCCGGCGGCCGCGTCCTCTTCACTGGCGTAGATGGTGGTCTCCCCCGAGCTTGCTCGCAGGTAGTCCCAAGGCAGAAAGCCCAGGTTCGGATCGGTCGCTTCGGTGGGCAGCGGCTTGGGAGGCAGCAGTCCTAATCGGGCCAGGCCGAGCAGTTGGGCCCCGGGCCCGTAGGAAGCGCAGAGCTCAGGATGCCGGAGTTGCAGCCGGGGCGCGCAGACGAGGTCGCGAGCACCCGGCTCGCGCGGATTGGCGCCGTTGAAGCCACCCTGCCTGCCAAATGCCGTCGCGAAGAGGACCGCGGCCAGGAAGGACGAGCGCATCGACATCAACGCAGCAGCCTTTGCAGTCCAAACTGGATGAGCCAGATAGCAACGGGCAGGCCCACCGCGGCCACAAGGCCGCGCAACGTCTCCGGCTGCCAGGGCCAGGTCGAGAGCTTCGCAATCACTTCGCGCATCTTCAGCAGGCTGGCCAGCGTCTTGTCCAGATCCCCAACGCCGGCGTAGTCTCGGGAGCGGACGCCTTGCAGCAGATCTTGGTATGCCGTTTCCAAGGTCAGGTTGACCTCGGCGTTCAGGCGAGCCTTCTCGGTTACCAGACGTTGGTGCATGCCGAACAGCGGCAAAAAGAAAGCCGCGGCCATCAGAACCAGCGCCCCACCTGTAAGTACAAAGTACGTGAACGCCGCGCCGCCCGCCGGCGGATTGATCAGGAAATCGAAGTAGAGGAAGGCCACCACGCCAATCGCTGTGCGAGACGTTAGCCGGGAGAAGGCATACGTCGGCCGCGGTTGGAGCAGGTTGATCGTCGGTGCCGCCGCATGGAGCTGACTCACCCTGCGGAGCTGGCGGACGGTGTGGTAGGCGAGGACGAAGAAGGCGGCAACGGTGAATACGGTTGTCACTACCGCGATCACCTCGGCCGGCAGCGCCTCCGGGGACACAGGTTCGGGCTCGCTGCCCAGGATGAAGAGAATCCCAAGGGGGATCGCTAGAGCCGCGGCGACCCAGCCGCCGCGGGCTGGGACGGTGGTTAACTCATATTTGATGCGGGCGAACTCGGCGTCGGTGACGCTCAGCGCCGGCCGGAACCTTACAAGGGCCGATCTCGCCTGGCCGTCCAGGTAGTGCATGAGGGCGACGAAGTAGACCGGATAAACAGAAAACACCAAGGCCTCCGGGTCGATCCCTCCCGCCAGCCATTGCCCGACCGTCAAGACCGTCGCCAGGAGCAAAACCCCGGCGGCGTAGTAGACCCAAGCGGGCCTGGGACTTCGGTCGATCCAGTCGATGAGTCGGTTCAGCCAACTCGGCGGGTAGGGCTGGAGGAAGGGCGCCTGGGTGGGTGGCTCAGGGCTGGGGGACCCCTTCACGCCGAGGGCCGACCGCGATCTTGTCGCGCGCCTCGCAGATGTCATCCGAGCAGCCTCCCGAGCACTCGCTGCACTATGAAGATCATGATCGGCAGGACCAGGGCCCCTACCATGCCGCGAAGCGTCTCCGGACGCCAGGGCCAGGTGGGGATGCGCTCGATGGCGGTTCGGCCACGCTCGAGCGCAGCCAGGGTCCCGTTCAGCCGATCTGCGGCCGCCAGATCGCCGCGATCGATCAAGCGATACAGCTCGGTCATCGTCGCCTGCCAGCGACGCGCGAGGTCCGCAAGATCCTGTGCCTTGACCTCGGCAAGCCGGCGACTAAGGCCAGTGAGGGGCAGAACGAAGGTCAGGACTGCCAACCCCGCGAAGAGCAGGCTTCCCACCAAGAAGATGCCGGTCAGCATTTCGGAGGTGAGGGTGACGGCGCCGGAGAGCAGCAGCAGCATGCCGATTGCAGTATGCGCGGTGAGCGTGGAGAAGGATCGCAGCCGGGCAACGTTGTGCAGGTCGACCCGGGCTCGCCCGGCAAAGAGGGAAGTTACCAGGCGAAGCTGGCGTACAGAGTGGTAGGCGTACAGGCCGCCGAACACCAGTGACCCGTAGTAATCCAAACGACTGAGGAGCCAGTCCGGGGAGGCCCGGCTCCAGCTGAGACTGGAAGCAAGACCCAGGAGTAGGGCGGCGAATGTGACAGCCAGGGCCGGGACCGCGGGAAGGACCGTCAGGCGCCAGCGGACCTCCTGAAGATCGGACTCGCTCCCGGTGAAGGCCGGGCGGAAATCCTCAAGCGATGCGGCCGCCCTTCGATTGAGGTAGTGAATGAGCCAGAAACCGTAAAACGGGACGGAGTTCGTGTACACGACCTCGAGCGAAAGGGTTCGTCTGGCCATCGCCGCCAATCCGAGGTAGATCAAGAGTCCCAGCGCATAGGCCACCCAGTAGGGTCCCGGAAGTCGATCGACTGCGGCGGTCAGACCGTCAAACCAGCTCGGGCGATAGGGAGGAATGAACGGCTGCGCAGCAGCCGGCGGCGCGCTTGTGGCCTCCTTTGCCCCTTGCGAGCTGGGCGCCGCGCGGGATCTCGTGGGCCGCTTCATCCAAATAGCCTCCCCAGACCGAATTGGATCAGCCAGATGACGATCGGCAGGAAGACTGTGGCCAGCACGCCGCGCGGCGTGCCCGGGTTCCAAGGCCAGGTGGGGATACGAGCCGGCCTGGTCAGCTCGAGATCCAGGGCGGTGATGGCATCCTTCACTGCCGGGGCGGCCGCGTACTTACCGCGTTCTACCAGCTGGTGCAGCTTGTCCCGCGCGACCTCCATCCGTTGGGTTGTCTCCCGCCGCCAGCGGTTTCGCTCTGCCTCCAGTAGGCGATGTGCACCCTTCAGCGGTAGAACGAAAACTGCCCCCGGCGAGGAAAAGATTTGGGATGAGAACGAGCAGAGTCAGGCTCAACGAGCCGAGTTGTGCGTATCCGACCATGTAGCCAGAGACGACCAGGATAGCGCAAATGGCAATCCGGCCGGTCAGCCGGGAGAGGGCGAAGTGGGGTGCAAGGTCACCAAGCCGGACTTGGGCGTGGCGATCGTAGATCCGACTTACCTGGGTGAGCTGGTGGATGGCGCGGTAGGCGAAATGTGAGCTGACAAACCATCCCAAAGCTCCGAAGAAGTAGGAGAGAGACGCCGGGCCGTAGACCGCTTCGGTGAAGCTGCTCAACTCAGGGGAGGCGGCGATCATGACAATCGGAAATCCGCCGCTCCAAGGCTGAAGAGGAGGGAAGGCACCGCAGGCGCGGTCGTTAGGCGATAGCGTAGGGCAGGCCCCTCCTCAGGCGTCTGCAGCGCTGGAGTGAAGGCAGAGAACGACGCAGCAGCCGTGCGGTTCAGGTAGTGCATTAGGAATGGCAGAAAGGCCATCATGAAGGAGGCGAAGGCCCGGTTCCCGAGATCGCCTCCGAAAGCAGGGAGGCCGGCGGCCAGCCGCCCAAGAGTGATCAAGGCAAAGGTCAGAACGCCCAAGACGCCGTACCAGAGGAGGTAATGCCCCGGCAGCCGATCAACCCGGGTCAAGACCCAGTCGAACCAGCTCGCCGGGTAGGGCGGGACAAGAGGGGCGGAAGCCGGCGCGCGCTCGTGGCCGGAGGTGCCGGGGGCAGCGCTCGGCTCTCTACCAGTGGTGGGCATTCCGCGGATGGACGCCCGGGCGGATGAGGCAGTGCGAGCGCGGGTCATCCGAGCAGGCTGCCCAGCATGCGCTGAATCAGCCACAACACAATTGGCAAGAATACGGTCCCCAGCAGGCCGCGCAGGGTGCCCGGTGCCCAGGGCCAGGTAGAGACTCTGGCCTGATCGATGCCCACCGTATTGACCGCGATCAGCGCCTGATTGAGCTGTTGGACTCGCTCGAATTGGCCGCTGTCGATCTCACCGTGCAGCGCCGCCAGCAGCGCCTCTTTGCGCTGGGCGGTCCCGATCAGCGCCTCTTCCTTGGCCTCGGTCAGCAGCCAATGGGCTCCCCACAGCGGCCAGGCGAAGACCACCAGTGCGACCGCGATGTTGAAGAACCCTTCCATCAGGAACACCGGATTGCTGGGGTCTTGACCGGGCTGAGCCAGGTACCATCCATAGATGTTGAGCACCAGGCCGATGGCAGCCAGAGCGGTCACCCGCGAAAAGGCGTACAACGGGCGGACGCGCGACAACCGTACCTCGGTATGGTCCCGGTAGAGGCGATGAATCTCGCGCAGTTGGCGAATCATGCGGTAGAGCCATGGATAGCTGACCAGACCCACCAGGCCCATGAGGAGAGGCAGCAGGGCGGGCACCAGCTCAAGCCCCCCGGTTTGAGTGTAGGAGAATTCCCAGATGGCGATCGGAATACTGACGACCGTGAGACCCACGGTGAGGATCAGCGTGGTTCGAGAGGGCAGGACCGTCATCCGATGAACGGCCGCCGCGAATTCCGCCTCATCCCCGCGGAACGCGGAGCTGTAGCGCTGCATGGCGGAGGCGGCCAGGCGGTCGAGGGCGTGCGTCAGGCCGAGCAGATAGGCGACGAGCGTGGGCAGCCATATCTGCATGGGATGGAACCCGAATGAGGCGTAGACGCCAGCCTGCCACAGCACGAGGGCGACGGCTCCGCTCAATCCGAGCGCCAGCAGTACGTAGAACGACCACCATGGGATGGGCAGGCGCTCGACCCAATCGGTGAAGCGGTCTACCCAGCTCGGGGCGTACGGCGGGAGGAACGCCGGCGGCTCAGGCAGTCCAGCGCGGGCTGAGACCTGGCCGCGAGCGGCAGAGCGGGTCGGGCTGGATCGCTTCGTTGGGTTCATTCGGGACTCCGCTGCAGGCGCGACCACTCCCGCAGACTCCAGCGAGGGATTGTAACCGAGGCGGTTCGTGGCGACCCGCCCCGGTGCGCCGATCCCCTCGAACATTGCTCGGCGGCGAAACCCCGGCCCGGGTCACGCTGCCCAGTTATTCTCACACCCGCTGCCGGATTTCGTGCTGGGCGCGATCCAGAAAGGCCTCGACTGACATCGCCCCCAGGTCTTCCTCGCTGCGCAAGCGCACTGCAACCTTCCCGGCCTCCGCCTCCCGGTCTCCCACTACCAGCATGTACGGCACCTTCTGCATCTGGGCATCCCGGATTTTGGCGTTCATCCGCTCGCCTCGGTCGTCGACCTCCACTCGCAACCCTGCCTCCCGCAACTGGCTTGCAACCCGGCCGGCATACTCGGCGTGCCGATCGGCAATCGGGATCACCGTCGCCTGGACCGGCGCCAGCCAAACCGGGAAGGCGCCAGCATAGTGCTCGATCAGAGTCCCCAGAAAGCGTTCCATCGATCCCAACAGGGCCCGGTGGATCATGTAAGGCCGGTGCTCCTGTCCGTCTTCCCCGACGTAGGTCAGCTCGAAACGCTCGGGCAGGTAGAAGTCGAATTGAATCGTGGTCAGCTGCCACTCCCGGCCCAACGCGTCCATCAGCTTGAGATCGATCTTGGGTCCGTAGAAAGTCGCCTCCCCCTCATCGATCTGGTAAGGGATCTTGGCGCGTTCGAGTGCGGATTGGAGTGCCTGGGTCGGCGCCTCCCACTGCTCGGCTGATCCGGCTGCCTTGGCCGGATTCCGAGTGGCCAAATAAGCGTGGAAGTCTTGAAATCCAAAGGAGCGCAAGATGTGCAGGCTGAAGGCCAGGGTGCGGTCGATCTCTTCTGGCATCTGATCGGGCCGGCAGAATAGGTGGGCGTCGTCTTGGGTGAAGCCGCGGACTCGCAGCACTCCGTGCAGTACGCCGCTGCGCTCGTAGCGATAGACCGTTCCCCACTCTGCATAACGTTGCGGCAAGTCCCGGTAAGAGCGGGTCTTGCTCTTGTAGATCTCGATATGGAAAGGACAGTTCATCGGCTTGAGGTAATACTGTTGGCCCTCGAGCTCGACCGGGGGGAACATGCCCTCCTTGTACCACTCCAGATGCCCGCTGGTCTGCCAGAGCTCCGCCTTGCCAACGTGGGGCGAGTATACGAACTGATAACCCGCTCGCTCATGCTCCGACCGGCAGAAATCCTCGGCGACCTTGCGCACCAGCCCGCCCCTCGGATGCCAGAGAATCAGGCCGGGGCCGACCTGTTCACTAATGCTGAAGAGGTCGAGTTCTCGCCCGAGCCGGCGATGGTCGCGTCGCTTTGCCTCCTCGAGCCTCCAGAGGTACTGCTCCAGCTCCTCGCTGGTCAGCCAGGCGGTCCCGTAGATTCGCTGCAGCATGGTCCGTCGCTCGTCGCCACGCCAGTAGGCCCCGGCCACGTTGATCAATTTCAGGGCATCCGGATTGATGCGGCCGGTGTGCTCGACATGTGGGCCGCGGCACAGATCGGTGAAGCTGTCGTGGGAATAAACCGATATCTCGGGCTTCTCTTTGGTCGGCTCCCCGTACTCATCCACGCCTCCAGCCTCGAGGCCCTCGATCAGTTCCTGCTTGTAGGGTTGATCGGCGAACAGTTTGCGGGCCTCCGCCGCGCTGACCACCCGTTTGGCAAAGGGATAGTTGCCGCCGATGATCTCGCGCATCCGCCGCTCGATCTGCTCCAGGTCCTCCGGAGTCAGCGGTCGAGGCAGCTCGAAGTCGTAGTAGAAGCCGTCGGCAATCGGCGGGCCGATTGCCAGCTTGGCCTGGCCGGGGAACATCTCCTGCACCGCCTGGGCCATGACGTGGGCAGCCGAGTGCCGGAGGCGGTAAAGCTCGGAGTCCTCATAGCGCGGCTCCTTTGGCTTGGACATCTCAGTCCTCCTTAACTTTCGGGCGCACGCAGAGGCGGGCGCTTCCTTCTATTCGGAAAACAAACGGCTCCCGCCCCACTGGGGCAAGAGCCGGCGCTCACGCGGTTCCACCCAGATTGGCTGTCAGGCTCGGAACCGCTGCCTTGAGTCCGAGGCTGCCAAGCCATCTTTGATAGCCGGTAACGGGGCTAAACCGTTCGCCTTATCTGCCCGGGCCATGAGCTCGGCCAGCCTTAGAAGCGCTGGCTCCGACCCAAGCTCGGCCTCGGGCCTTCAGGTTTCCGCTCGCGGGGGGTTTTCGTCGGCCGGAGCACCAGGGGTCTCTCAGTCTGGGGACCCGCCTTCCTGTGTGCACCGCGCTCCGACTACTCGTCCCGGTCGTCGCGTGTAGCTATTCGATTGTGTGGGCGGTATAGGATTTGAACCTACGACCTCATGCATGTCAAGCATGCGCTCTAACCAACTGAGCTAACCGCCCTGCTGCACGATTATACAGAGGGGTCAGCGGGGTAGCAATGGTTAAGCCGGTAAGGACCCCGTCCGTCCGGGGGCTGAAACGGCCGGATGCTATAATCCCGCCGCTCTAGGGGAGCCGGAAATCCAGTTGGTTGATCAACTGCCGATCGTGGAACCCGCACCGAATGCGGAACGGGTCGAAGACGACCGACGCTACATCCATATTCAGCGCAGTCACTTCTATGCGGCACTGTTGCCCTTGATGTTTGCTGCCGGGCTGGCCTACGGCTACCTGCTCTGGGGACGGGCCGAGCCCGATGTCGATGCTGCGGCAAGTGGGCTGGGTGGGTTCTCGGTCGCCGGTCGGATCGAAGTCGACCCAGGAGACGACCCTGCTATCGGGCCGCACGACGCACCGGTCACGATCGTGGAATTCAGCGATTTCAATTGCCCATTCTGCCGGCAGTGGCACGAAGAAGTCTTCGAGGAGCTGTTGGCCGCTTATCCGGCGCAGGTCCGGTTCGTCTACAAGGACTTCCCGATCGTCGGCGAAGGAACCCCCGGATTCGCGGCCGCCGAGGCGGCCAATTGCGCCGGCGAACAAGGAGCATTCTGGGAGTACCACGACGCGCTGTTTTCCGGGGACTATCCACTTGACAATTCCGGCTTCGAGGCTGCGGCTCGACAGCTCGAACTGGACCCTGCGGCCGTGATGGAGTGCGTCGAGAGCGGTCGCTACACGGCCGAGGTCGACGCGGACTTTCGCTATGGGGCCGACCTGGGAGTCACCGGCACCCCGACCTTCTTTATCAATGGCATCCCGCTCATCGGTGCCCAGCCGCTGTTGCGGTTCGTTGAGCTGATCAACTCCGAGCTTGGCAGATGAACACACACAGTCAACACATCGAATTCATTTACGATTAATTTCGCGATGGTAGAACCTCGCAAATTGTGTTGGTTTGACAGGAGGCGCTCATGAGCGACAGAAAATTCTCGGTTGGGGTCGTGATCCTATTGGTCCTACTCGGGGTGGGGATCGCAGCCGGCTCTATGGTCTCCGGGGTTTTCCTCGGCTATCAGTGGGGAAGGTCGGCAGGCAGATCAGAGCCTCTGGCGCGGGCACCTCGATTCATGCCACGCGGCGCCGAGCCGTTTATGGACGACCTGCTCCCGCAGTTCGTCCCTCCCCAGGCCAGAGGCGCGGACCGCCCGTTCCTGGGCGTCAGCTTCCAAAAGGTGACGGTGGAACTCGCCGAGCAAGAGGACTTGGGCGCCGACCAGGGTGCGTGGGTTACCCAGGTGGTGCCTGGCAGCCCCGCCGAGGAGGCGGGATTGCAGGAAGGCGACCTCATCCAGCAGGTAGATGACCAGCCAGTCGATGACAAACACTCCTTGCCGGACCTGATCGCCGCCCACCACGCCGGAGACACGATCGAGCTCTTGGTTCTACGCGGTCAGAGGGAGCTCCGAGTGCAGGTTGAGCTCGGTTCCCGGCCGAGTGGCTTCATCCAGGAAGGGCTGACCCCAGGGGAAGATTTCCCACGCTTCCACTTCCAGTTTCACTGCTTCCCAGAACCGTGCCCCCAGTTTGAGGATCGACCGTAGGTAGCGCCCAAGTCGATCCCCCCAGCCAGGCCGGCTCTCCAAGCGTCGTCTCGGGCTACGCCGCGCTGGCTGCCGGGACTCTCAGCCTGGGGCTCTCCGCCATCCTCGTCCGATCGGCCGGCGCCCCGGGAGTGGTCAGCAGCTTCTATCGGATGCTGATCGCGACGGTGCTGCTTGCACTCCCGTTCTACCGACGGATTCAGACCACAAACCCTCCGTCCCGCCGGGCGATCGGGATCGCGATTCTGGGTGGCACTCTCTTCGCCGCGGACCTCGCCACCTGGGCGACCGGAGTTACCCTCAGCGGGGCGACCGTCCCTACCCTGCTTGCCAACACGGCCCCGGTCTGGGTGGGCATCGGGACCTTGATCATCTTTCGCAGCAGATTGCGGACCGCCTTCTGGCTGGGTACGCTGTTGGCTCTGCTGGGGGCCGGCCTGGTGCTGGGCATTGAAACCAACGCTGAGCTTACCGGGTCGATTTTGGGTCTGGTGGCCGGTGTCTTCTACGGCGGCTATTTCCTCGTCACGCAGAGGGGCCGAGACCTTTTGGACTCCCTAACCTACTTCTGGCTGGCCTCGGCCAGTTCTGCGGTGGTCCTGCTGCTGCTCGCCGCCGGATTTCAGCTCCCGCTCACCGGCTACCCGGCAACCTCCTACCTCAACTTCCTGGCGATGGGGGTCGTCACCCAGGTATTTGGCTATCTGGCGGTCAGCTACGCCCTCGGTCGTTTTCCGGCTTCGATCGTCGCTCCCACCCTGTTAGGGCAACCGGTGATTACGGCGCTGCTCGCGGTCCCTCTCCTTGGAGAGACGCTGGCTCCGGCACAGCTCCTGGGAGGGGCCGCGGTGCTTGCCGGAGTGGTGATCGTTCACCGCGGCCAGCCAAACTAGGCTCCCCAACCTCCTCCGGGATTCCGCAGGCCGGGGACGCAGGTATACTTCCAGAAAGCGGCAGCATTCGGCTTGTTTGTTAGCCTGAGGCCGGATCCCCGCGGCCTCGACATTCTCCGGACGGAGGTCGATCCCATGCCAGAAAAACCCAAGGGCGACGGTGCGTTCAAGCTCACCTATGCCACGATGTTCGATCCTCCGGAAGAGCTTCACACCCGCTTCGAGACTGCCCTCAAAGAGCAAAAGGCCGCGCTTGGGCGTGAGTATGGGATGCTCATTGGCGGCGACGAGGCCCACAGCTCGGAGCAATTTGAGGACCGATCCCCGATCAACCAGGAATGGATGCTGGGTACGTTTCAAAAGGGCGGTGAGGCCGAGGCGACTCGGGCGCTGGAAGCCGCCCGTCAAGCTACTCATACCTGGTCGCGCACCCCGTGGAGGGAGCGAGTCGCTGCCCTGCGCAGGGTGGCCGATCGGATCGACGAACGGGTGTACGAGCTGGGAGCCGCCACAGCTCTAGAGGTCGGCAAAAATCGGATGGAGGCCGTAGCCGACGTCGCCGAGGCGGCGGCCCTGATCCGCTATGCCTGTGATCAGATGGAGGCCAATGACGGCTTCGTCGTGCAGATGGGGCAAGATCCACTAAAGGGTTTCTCAGCCCACAACCTCTCGCTCCTGCGGCCGTACGGAGTCTGGGTTGTGATCAGCCCGTTCAATTTCCCGGCTGCCCTGACCGGCGGGCCGGTCGGGGCGGCGCTGGTTGCCGGGAACTGCGTGGTGATGAAGCCGGCGACCGATACCCCCTGGACGGTCCGGCTGCTGGCCGAGTGTTTTCATCAGGGCGGGCTGCCCAAGGGCGCAGTGAACTACGTGACCGGCCCGGGAGGAACGCTCGGGGAGGCATTGATCAAGAGCCCCCAGGTGGATGGCATCACATTCACCGGTTCCTTCAGCGTTGGCATTCACATCTATCGGAGATTCGCCCACGGCAAGTACCCCCGACCGAGCATTCTCGAGATGGGCGGCAAGAACCCCTCACTCGTCTCGCGCCATGCAGATCTGGAGCGGGCGGTCTCCGGTATCTTGCGTTCAGCCTTCGGTCTCCAGGGTCAGAAGTGTTCAGCCAATTCCAGGGTGTACGTCGAGCAGCCCGTCTACGATCAGTTTGTCAGCAGATTCGTGGAGGCCGCTCAGGCGATCAAGGTAGGCGACCCTACCGACCGGTCCGTGTTCATGGGCCCGGTGATCAACCGCAAAGCTTACGAGGATTTCAAAGAGTATAACGAAGAGCTTTCCGAGGGCGGTCAGTTCTTGAGCGGTGGCCATGTGCTTACCGAAGGCGAGCTTGGGAAGGGGTTCTTCTGTCAGCCTACGATCGTCTCCGAAGTGGAACCCAGCCATCGGCTGTGGAAGCACGAGATGTTCCTGCCGATCACGATGGTTCACCCCATCGAGACCCTCGAGCAGGGGATGCAGTTGGCCAACGATGTGAGCTACGGGTTGACCGCCGGGTTCTACGGCAGCGAAAAAGAGGCCGAGTGGTTCTTTGATCACATCGAGGCCGGCGTGACCTACGCCAATCGGCCGCAGGGCGCGACCACCGGCGCCTGGCCGGGCTTCCAGCCCTTTGGAGGCTGGAAGGGGTCGGGCTCTACCGGCAAGAATGCCGGCGGGGTCCACTACCTCCAGCTCTACATGCACGAGCAGATCCACACCCTGGTCAAGTAGCCTCGATCAGCCCGCGCTCCGCTCGCCATACGATGATCCGGTGACAGAGAAACTAGCGCCGTCGGGAGCGTTCTCTAGGCTGTTCATCTCTCCTGATGAAAGGCGGCTCCGCACCGGCTGGCGACTGCTGGGTCACACCGCCTTGCTGGTGGGATTCGGGGTGCTGTTCTCGGTCGCGCTGGCGATCCCGCTGGCAGTGTTCCAATTCGTCGGCGGTCAGAATCTCGCCGATGCAGTGCTGGCGCTCAGCACGGTGGTCTCGCTGCCGGCGGTCACGCTTGCGACCTGGATTGCCCGAAGGGGTCTGGACCGGCGCTCCTTCCGGTCGCTCGGCTTTGACCGAGCGGCGGGTTGGCGGCGTGATCTGCTGGCAGGTTTCGCCATTCCGATCCCCTTATTCGGTCTGATCTACCTCGTCGAGCTGGGAGCAGGGTGGCTCGACTTTCAGAGTTGGGGCTGGACGGAGGGCGGCGTGCTGGCCACTGCGGCCGGGGTCTTGCTCATGTTGGTCGCGTTCGTGGCGGTCGGTTTCTATGAAGAGCTGCTGTTCCGCGGCTACTATTTGCAGAATCTCAAGGATGGCACCAACCTGGGGGTCGCGGTGTTCGCGAGCTCGGCTGCCTTTGGGTTGGCGCACCTCGGCAACTTGAATGCTTCCCTGACCTCCACCCTCGGCATCTTCGCCGCCGGGCTCTTCCTGGCCTATGCCTGGCTGCGGACCCGCGCCCTGTGGCTCCCGATCGGTATCCATATTGGCTGGAACTTCCTGCAGGGTCCGATTTTTGGGTTTGAAGTCAGTGGAAACCCGACCCCTTCCCTGATCAGGCATGTCGTGACTGGGCCCGACCTGATCACCGGCGGCGCCTTTGGGCCAGAAGCCGGGTTGATCGTGATGCCCGCCATGGCCGTCGGGGCTGGCTTGATCTGGTGGTACACCCGCCAGCGAGCGCCCTCCGCGGGCCTGCCATCCGCCGGCGCGCAGGGTTGATCGCAGGCCGCCTCCCCCGCGGCTAGCCCTGCTCGCTTCCCACCCCCGCAAATCTGGCGCCTTGACTCTATAGCACAAGTGTTCTATACTGCCGAGACCGAACAAACGTGCTAAGGGAGGTGCGCTATGTCGGTCTACGCAGAACAGTTGAGGCAAGTCGGAGGGGCAGCGGGCAGAGTGCGGCCGTTGGTCGGCCTGCTGCGCAGCGAACGGGATCGAGTATTCACCTTGATCATGCTTGGGGCGCTGGTTACCTTCGAGCTCTTCAACTTCAGCACCACCGAGTTCGCACTCAAGGACTTGCTGGGCGGCCTGCGGTTGGGTACCGCCCAGTGGGCGACAATTCTCGCCTTCGCCTTCAGCGCGGTCGATTTCGCCGGAGTGGCCTGGTTGTTCACTCCAAAGCAGGGTGCCCGGATTGAAGCCTGGTACCTGGTCGGCGCCTGGCTGCTGGCCGCCACGATGAATGCGATCTTGACCTGGTGGTCGGTCTCGCTGGCTCTGCTGCAGCACGAATCGCTGGGGAATGAAATCATCGCCCGCGAAACGCTACTCTCCAGCGCGCCGGTCTTTGTGGCCGGGTTGATCTGGTTGCTGAGGGTGTTGCTGATCGGCAGTTTTACCTTGGCCACTCGCCGGCCCGTGGGGGCTGAAATACTCTCGCCGGTCGCAGCAGGTCCAGCTGCCCCGAGCCCATCCGCTGGCAGGTCGGCCAGGCGAACCCTGATCGTCCGGCCGATCCGCCAGCGTTAGGCCCGGCATGCGGGCCACGCGGGCGATAGTCTGGCTGCCAGTCGTCCTGGCAGCCAGCTTTCCTATCGGGGTGCTGACCGCCTGGGCGGCCGTGCTGCCCGGCCGGGGCATGCCGTCACGGGAGGTTTCCCAGCCGAGCGTGCCCCGGGTTCCGGCAAGTACGACGACAATCTCTCCGGCGTTCACTCCGGAGGTGCAGCACTGGGACTCGAACATCGTTCGTTGGGCAGGCGAATATGATCTGCCTGCGGACTTGATCGCGACCGTGATGCAGATCGAGTCCTGCGGCCACCCTGAAGTCGAATCGACCGCCGGGGCAATCGGCCTCTTCCAGGTCATGCCATTCCATTTTGGCGCGGGTGAGGATCCACGGCTGCCAGAAGTCAACGCCGCCAGAGGATTGAGCTACCTGGCCCGGGGCTTTGAATTGGCCAGCGGCGAGCTCGGCCTGACTCTGGCCGGTTACAACGGCGGTCATGGGATGATCACCCGACCCGCAGCGGTCTGGCCATTCGAAACCCAGCGCTACGTGAGTTGGGGCAACCGGATTCTGGAGGATATAGGAACGGGCTTAATCCCCAGCCCCGGCCTCGCGGCCTGGCTGGAGGCCGGTGGGGCAAGCCTATGTCGGCGGGCGGCCGCCGCCCTCGGGATCGATTAGTTCGCGGGAGTGCTGCTCAGGATGCGGTGTTCGGATGCGGTGTTCGGAGGGATGTCCGCCCTCAGGCCGTCCTGAGCAAAGGCTCGGTAGAATTCTCTCCGACCCGCGGCAGCCAGACCGAGAAGGTGGTCCCCTTCCCCACTTCCGAGGCGACCTCGATCCGGCCATTGTGACTGCGGGTGATCCAATAGGCAATCGAGAGCCCGAGTCCGGCGCCCCCAAGGTCGCTGCGTTTACGAGCCGGGTCGATCCGATAGAAGCGCTCGAAGATGTGGGGCAGCTCCTCCTGGGGCATTCCGCGTCCGGTGTCTGACACCGTCAGGCGGGCCCAACCCTCGACACAAGCCAGCGAGAGCGTCACCACCCCGCCGGATCCAGAGTGCTCCAACGCATTGGCCACCAGATTGAGAAAGACCTGCTTCAATCGGTCCTTGTCTCCCCGGACCTGGACCTGCTCCTCTCTCCCGATCTCGACCCGCACTCCATTCAAAGCCAAGACCTTGGCTTGCTTGAAGACTTCCAACATCAGGGTATCGAGCTCGATCGGTTCCATCGCCAGCGGCAGGCGACCCGATTCGGCCTGAGCCAACAGCAGC
>Ga0209109_10000878_pt1 | contig 16550 bp, 16 predicted proteins | sample Rifsed10ft2_FD_184004 | JGI IMG/M metagenome (GOLD analysis project Ga0209109, IMG submission 184004) | Soil microbial communities from Rifle, Colorado, USA - sediment 10ft 2 (version 2) | ecosystem: Environmental > Terrestrial > Deep subsurface > Rock core/Sediment | place: Rifle, Colorado... | reverse complement strand
CAGAGCAAGCCCGGCAGCCAGGCCGAGCGCGCGCTGTTCGGCCTGTGGCTGGTGACGCTGGCCGTGTTGGTGATCGTGATGACTCCGCCCATCTACGCCAACACCACGCACACGGCCTTTGACAGCCTGCCCAACGCGGTGCTGTTGGCGTGGTCTATCTGCGTCGCCGCCTCTACGTTTTTGGTTGTGGGTGGCGTGGGCTATGCAGAGAAAACCCGAACTGCAAAAGCGAGCGAAAGCGAACCCAGGCCGCTTCCGAGCGAAACCGAAGCGGTAAAAAGCGGATGGGTTTGCGGCATTTGCGGCTTTGTAGCGAAGAACCAGAACGCTTTGAACGGACATTCCAAAGCCCATCGCAACGGGCACAACGTCGAGAGCGTGCCGGAAACGGTACAGGCGGAGAGATGACTCCCCCTGCCCCATTGCCTAACCGTGCGTGCCGAAATCTCACGCTTGCCCGGCGCGCCCAGCCCGGCCCAGCCCGCTGCCCGGCAGGGGAGTCTGAGAGTGACCTATGAAGACGCGAAACGTCACCAGCGGTCTCATCGTGTTCGCTATCGTCGCCGCGTTGGTCCTCGGGCTGAATCTCGCGCGTCTTGTCGAGAAGCAATCGCCCGACGTGTTGGAGGCGATTGCCAAACAGGAAGAGGCCCGGGCCGACAAACTCCAAGCCGAGGCCGACTTTGCCAAGCAGGCCGCAGAGCAAGCCCGTCTCGAAACGGAAGCGAAGCGGCAGGCCCTCCCCGAAATTGCGGCGAGTCTGCGGTGGTATGCGCTGGGCGGTGGGATTGCATTCGCAGTGTTGGCGGTGGGGCTGGCGTGGGCGGCTGTGACCTTTGCCCAAACGCGCGCGCAGTGTGTCTACCCCGACCGGGCCGGGCAGTGGCCGATCCTGATTAGCCGCCGGTGGGATGGGGCTTTACTCATCGCCGATACATCGCGCTCACTCTCACCTGTGCTGCGGATCGCCCGGCAAGGGAACGTTACCGCATTGATTGAAACAAGCGAATTGAGCGGGTTACAGCTTGCGACCCAGGCACAGGCCAGCGGGGCGATGGTCGCCATTGCGCGCGGCGGGCAGCAACCCGCCGACGCCATTGTGGAGAGCGTGAGCCGAGCCGCCGAGCGCATCCCCACCCCGACCTTTGCCAACAGTGGCGACGCGCGAAGCGTGCGCTTTGTGTACGTCAAGCAGGCGGGAGCGGCGAACACCGAAGCCGGGCGTGATTTGTCCGACCTGCGCGAATTTATCAGCGGAGCAAAGGTGCGCGGCCTCGCGCGGCGCACGTGGCTTGGTCTGCGGTTTGCGAGCGGACATGAGTGCACGCGCACACGGTACGATGACCTGATTCGAAAGTGCGAGCGCGCGGGCGTGATCTGCCGCGAGGGGCAGTCATGGCGGTTGGCGGTGAGCGAGGCTGAGGCGCTAGATGCGTTTGGAATCGGCGACAAAGACATTAGCGGGGATGAAGGCTAACCCGTTGGCGACTGCCCACTGCGTCTTCGCGCAGCGAACGGTCATGCCGACGAGGGGCGGGCAGGATGGGCAGAGCCAGCCCTGAGCGACCCTGAGCGACAGCCGAAGGGCGAAGGGGGCGAGCGGTTTTAGTACAGAGCAAGGGAGTCAGACAATGGCAAAACGAAAGCGAGCAATCCTGTATGCCCGAAGCGCAACCGGCGAGGGCGACGCGCTGGCCCGGCAGTTGGCGGAGTGCCGCGCATGGGCAATGGCGCATGGCTACACCGTGACGGGCGCATATTCCGAAGTGGCAAGCGGACTTGCGCCGACTCTGCCTGAGCAAGCTAACGCAATAGCGCGGGCAGAGTCAGACGGCGCGGCGCTGATTTGCGTTGATCCTATGCGGCTGACGCGGGATGCTGATCGGCTGGCCCGGATCATAGCCGATTGCGAGCGGTGCGGTATTACTGTGCATTTTGTGGAAAGGCAGAGACCATGACTAAGCGAGCACTCATATACGCGAGAGTGAGCACCGATGAACAAGCCGAGCGAGGATACTCACGCGATTCACAGATAGATGCTTGCCGAAGTTATGCGGCGGCGCACGGCCTAACCGTTGTGGCCGAGTTGCGCGAGGACTATAGCGGCGCGAAATTAGACCGCCCCGAATTGGATAAGTTGCGGGAGATGATTCAGCGGAGAGAGGTTGACGCGGTAATCGTCTTTTCGCCTGACCGCCTCACGCGCAATCTTGCCCATTCGCTTATCTTGCGCGAGGAGTTGATGCGGGCAGGTGTTGAACTGCATTACTGCAATCGGGGCAAGTCAGAAGATACGCCCGAAAGCCAGATGACCGAAAACATTGAGGCCGTGTTTGCCGACTACTGGCGAGCAAAGATTATTGAGGGCAGTAAACGAGGCCGCCGAACAAAGGCCGCCAATGGTAAATGGGTGGGGCTTGGGCCTGCCCCCTACGGCTATCGCAAAGTGGGCAAACGTCACGAGGCGCACCTTGTCATTGACAAAAAGGAGTCAGAAGTCGTCACCCGGATTTTCACACTGTATGCGGGGTTATACGGTCAGCCTGTGCCACTGCAAACGATAGCGGCCATATTGACCGCTGACCGCGTACCACCGCCCAATCGAGGCATTGGCAAAAAGAATCCGGGCAAGGGCTGGCACAAAGGCACGTTGCGGAAAATTGTTACCCGCCGAGCCTACACCTACGGCGAGTTTCCATACAGCGGTCATATCGTGACGTTGCCGGACCTGGTGTTTATTGACGAAGAGACTTTCAAAACGGCACAAGGGCGATTGACCAGGAGCAAAGAGCATTTTGACGCTATCGCAAAGCGGCGGCGGCGGTATCTGCTTTCCGGGCATATTCTATGTTCGTGCGGAAAGAGTATGAACGGGGGTGCTTTTGGCAAAGACTACTACTACTACGTTTGCGGCCAAAAGTCCAACAAGCGGCATATTCGAGATTGCCAAGAGAAGAACATGCGGGGCGAAGTTGCCGAAGGCCTTGTTTGGGAGTGGGTAATGGGCTTGCTATGCGACGAAAAGCAGTTAGAGGTAGGGCTTGCCGAATATGCCCGTCGATGCGAAACCGACATGCAGCCCAAGCGAGAGAGGCTGGCTATCATTGGCACGCTTATCGCCAGTGCTGAGGGCAAGGTAAAACGGTTGGCGTCAGCCTTTGCCGACGAAAAGGACGAATTGATAGCGGCGGCCTTACGCGAAGAGATGAAGGCGGCAAGCCGGGAGCGGGAGGCGCTGGTCTCCGAGCGCGATAGGTTACAGGCCGAAGTGATGCAAGGCGAATTGACCGAAGCCGAGCGGCAACAAGTCACGGCACTGGCGGCAGAAATCCGGAACAAGCTGAGTGAGCCGACCTATGAGCAAAAGCGGGCACTCATTGACCTGCTTGACGTTAGGGTGAGAGTGCTTTCAGAGGGGAATGGGCGCTGGCTGAAAGTAACGTGCGGGTTGAAACTGACAGAAAAAGAGATACCGCTAATGAAACTCAGCGGTAGCACCGACATGGAGGCGATAATAGTAAAGTCTTCGGCTATAAATAGGCGATCACCTGCACCGCGTCGTGGAGGGCGCGGTCGTCGAGGCCGTGCGCGCGCAGCGCGTCGAGGTCGGCCGGGGTCATGTCGTGCGGCTGGTGCGTGAGCTTGGCGGCGAAGGCGCACAGCGCGCGGTCAACGGGGGTGAGCGGGGCGGTGCGCCAGTCGCGCGCTATCGCATGAACAAAAGCGTCGGCTTGCGCCGCATCCGTCATCACCTTGCCGACCTCTTCCCGGAGGTCGTGCGCGTGGGCTTGCGTTCAATAATGGCAGTGGTTTTCGGCGGAGACGACCGTCGCCAGCATCTCGCGCTGAACGCGCGTGAGCGGCGACTCGCCCATCATAATCGTCGCATAGAAGCCAATGCTGTCGCGCATGGCGCGCGGGTTGACCGACATGATGTGGACGATGCGCCACACGCGGCCCGCGCGCTTGAGGGCTTTGTCGAATTCTTCTTTGAGCAGGCCGGTGGCCTCGGCGATGGGGACTTGCTTGATCCAGGGCATGGACCGCCTCCAGTAAGCGTTGCAATCATACCCTATTCTGTCGGCAAATCAGGGTGGCGCCGATCTGGATTTCGGCGCTTTTTGGCAGTTGCACGGCTGGTATTGGCAGTCCGGCCTTCCTATATTCAAAGCGAGGCAATTCAACGCAATGGATAGAGGAGACCCCATGCAAACCGCTGCGCGAAAAACAATCCTGATTCTCATGTCCGACACGGGCGGGGGGCATCGCACCGTCGCGGAGGCCATCCGCGAGGCGGTGCAGTTGCTGTACCCGGAGCGGTATACGGTCATCGTCGAAGACCTATTCCTGCGCAGCCGGTGGCCCGGGCCGCGTGCGCCGAAGATGTACCTGCCGTTGATCACGTATGCGCCGTGGGCGTGGGGGCGCAGCTTTCACTGGACCACCGGCCCGCATGGCCGGCGCGCGCTGAACCGCCTCTTCGCGCGCTTGCAGACCGACGCCCTCACGCGCTTGTATGCCCGCTACCAACCGGCGCTCGTCGTCAGCGTTCATCCCATGATGACGACCGTGCCACGGCAGGTGCTGCGCAGTTCGGGCCTGGCTGCGCCGTTCGCCACCGTCGTCACCGATTTGATGGACGCGCATCCTCTGTGGTTCGATCCAGCCTCGGATTTGATCGTCGTCCCCAACACGGAGGCCGCGGAACGTGCCTGCTGTTTGGGCGTTCCCCTGGAAAAATTGCGTGTCATCCCTTTGCCCATCCGCTTGGACGCCGCCCGCGTGGCGACCGCGCCACGCGAATGCCGTTCTGCGCTGGGGCTGGACCCTGACCGGCCGATGGCGCTGCTCGTTGGCGGAGGCGAGGGGATGGGCCCGCTCCACGCGATTGCCCGCGCGATCTCGGAAGCCCGTCTGCCCCTGCAACTGGCGGTCATCGCGGGACGGAACGCGGCCTTGAAGAAAAGACTCGCCGAAACAGTGTGGGACATCCCGGTGCACGTTGAGGGCTTCGTGTCCAATATGCCCACGTGGATGCGCGCCTCCGACCTCATCATCACCAAAGCCGGGTCGATCACGATCATAGAAGCGCTCGCAGCGGCCCTGCCAATTTTGTTGAGCGGCTACCTGCCAGGACAGGAAGAGGGCAACGTACGCTTTGTCGAGCAGAATGGAGTCGGGGTGCTGCGTTCAACCCCGCGCGCGATTGTGGAGGAGCTGCGCGCCTGGCTTACCCCGGGCCACGACGCGCTCGCGCAGATGCAGACGCGGGCGCATCTGTTGGCCTGCCCGCAGACGGCCCTGGACATCGCGGAGCTTCTCGTCGTGCAGCAGGGTCTTATTTTGACGCCTGCTCAATCGTCACGCGGTTCGGCTTCACGCGGTTGTTGATCGGCGCAATTTCCACGTCCTCGTGGATCAGCCCGGCCCAGAAATATTGCGGGTTGCGGCTCTCAATGATCTGATCCAGCACGATGCCGCCGGTCACGGTGGCCCGCTGGCCGGGCCCCAGGTAATACTGTGGTTTGCCGCTTTCGTCCGGGATCAAGGTCAATGTCTCCGGCGTCCCCAGCCCCCAGCGCCACGGGTAGTCGTTGAGGCACGTGTCGCACATGAGGCCCACGCGCCACACGCCGGACTGGAAGTATGCGCCCAGCGTGTTGTAGTTTTCGTCCATCGAGGGATAGACCGTGCCCGGCGGTGGGCCGGAGGTGCGGATGGGCGCAGTTCCGTAATTCTCCACGGTCAATGTGAAATAGAGCGTCTGGCCGACGATCACGGTGGTCGCCGACCACTCCACCTCGCCGTTGAGGATGTCGGCGCGCGGGAGGCCGCCGAGGGCGATGGTCAGCGCGCTCGTCGTCCTCATCTTCTGCCCGAGGCGGTCTTCGACCTCGGCCCGCACGGTGTACGGGCCGTCGGGCGGCGGCTCCTTGCCGAGGTCAATCCCGCCGTCGTAGTCGTAGCCGTGCAGGCCGCGCTGCCCCTCTTTGACGTCGGACGGCGACTCGCTGATGGGCGCCTCGCCGCCGTCCGGGCCGATGAGCGAGACCCGCAGACCGTCGCTGTTCACGTCCTTGTCGAGCCACACGTTGATGTTGGCGCGGTCGCTCAGGCCGTCCTGATTCGGGGTGAACACGGGCGGGCTGACGGTGAGGTTGCGCAAGTCGGGCAGGGTGGTGTCGGCGTCCGAGACGGTGAGTGTGCCGGTGATCTGGTTGGCCAATCCCGCCGCATCACGCGCCTCGACCACCCACGTGTACGCGCCGTCTTGCAGCACGCGCGCCAGCAGCTCAGCCCGGAAGTCGTCGCCGGGCAGGCGATACGCGTTCACGATCCCGCTGAAGTCAATTTGATGCTCGCCGTCGTCGCGCGCTTTGTCTTTGCGGAAGTCGAACCGGTTCCCTTGCGCGTCGAGGAAATAGATCGAGACCGTGGCTGGCCGCCGCAGGGTGTACTGGATGCGGGTGACGTCTTCTCTGCCGTCGGCGTTGGGGGAGATGGCCGAGGAGGAGAGCGAGGCCGCCGCGAGCGGCGGGCCGGACGGGAGCAGGAGCAGCCACGCGCCGAGGAGCAGCAGCCCGGCAATCACGATGGCGATGGCAGAGGTGAGCAGTGCCGAGAGACGCATGTGAGCGGCCTTCCGTGCAAGACACTTCGTGTCTCGCCCCACAAGACTCGCGCCCGATGATTTCGGGCGCGCAGGCACACTCTACCAGAAAGGGGAATTTATTTCAAACGTGATTGAGCAGATCACGCTTGAAGCGTGACGACGTTCGTCGCTCAAGCCGTCACGCTCAAAGCGTGACCTGCGCGGGTTCCTGCGAATGCCGGCAGAGCCAGTAAAACAATGCGCCCCGGAGGCAGAAATCTCGGGGCGCAAGTGACCTGACTAAACCGCGTCTTTGAGCGCCTTCACCGGGCGGGCCTTGACGACCTTGCGCGCGGGCTTGGCCTTGAACATCGCCGGCTGCTTGGTGAAGGGGTTGATGCCCTCGTGCGCCGGCACGGCGGGCTTGGCCACGACGTTCAGCTTGAGCAGGCCGGGGATCATCACCTCCCCGGGCCCCTTCTTGCCGAGTTCGTGGGCGACCACCGTGTTCAGCGCGTCGAGCGCGGCCGCGGCCTGCTTCTTCTCCAGCCCGGCCTTCTGGGCCACCGCGGCCACGAACTGAGATTTGGTCATGCGTTTTCCAGCCATAGGTTGTCTCCTTGTTGAAGTGGCTCCTTTTCCCCGAGTTACGGGCGGCAACTATACCTCCATTCTAAAAAGCCAGCAAATCGGCCATTTTGGCCGCAATGGCCTCCACGCTGGGAACCACCGCCCGCATCAGTCCGGGGTTGTACGGGACGGGCACGTCCGGCGCGGCCACGCGGGCCACGGGCGCATCCAGATAGGGAAACGCCTCCTGCGCAATAACCGCGATTATTTCGCCCGCGAATCCGCCCGTGAGCGTGTCCTCGTGAACGACCAGACACCTGCCCGTCTTCTTGACGGAAGCCAGCACGGCCTCGCGATCCCACGGGACGATGGTGCGCAGGTCGAGGATTTCGACTTGCCCTCCTGAGCCGGGGCGAAGGACCTGCGCGGCCTCGACGCACCGGTACACCATCTCACCCCACGTGACCACCGTCAACGCCTCCCCGGCCTGAACTGTGGCGGCCACGCCGAAGGGCAGCGCGTAATCGTCGCCGGAGTAGGGGCGCCGGGCGGGCGGGGTGTCCAGCAGCGCGCGATGCTCGAAGAAGAACGTCGGGTCGTTGCCGCGCAGTGCGGTTCGCAGCAACCCCACCGCATCGGCGGCGTTGGAGGGGAACGCGAGCCGCCAGCCAGGGGTGTGCGCGTAAATCGCCTCGCCCGTCACCGAGTGCCACGGGTCTCCGGTCTTCTTGCCGAACCCGACCGGGATGCGCACGACCATCGGCGCAGCGAACTTCCCGGCGGTGCGCCAGCGAATGGTGCCGCAGTCGTTGATCTGTTCGGTGGCCGGGTCGGCGTATTTGCGGAATTGAATCTCCGGGATGGGCAGGAGACCGGCGAGCGCCATCCCCACCGCGCTCCCGATGATGCCCTCCTCCGAGAGCGAGGTGTCGAACACGCGCTGGCAGCCGAACTTGTGCTGAAGGTCCATCGTTGCGCCGTGCACACCGCCTTTGACGCCCACATCCTCGCCGAAGACGAGCGCGCGCGGGTTGAGAGTCAGTTCGACGTCGAGCGTGCGGCGCACGGCGTCAATGAAGTTGATGCGCGGGCCGGATGTATCGGGTAGAGACGCGCCATGGCGCGTCTCTACCTCGAGCAGCAGGCCGCCCACGAGTTGCGGTTTCCCGTCGAAGAAGAGATGCGTGGCGGCCGAGGCCGGTTCGGGTTCGGGATGCGCCCCTGCCGCCGTGACCGCCGCGCGCACCTCGCCCTCCACTTCTTTTTCCAATGCGTCCCAATCGAGGTCGGGCACAAAATCCCGCAGGCGGCGCAATGGATCGCGCGTGGCTTCTTCGGCTCTCAGGTCGGCGGGCTTGTAGGCCTGATCGTCAATGAACGTGTGGCCCATGAGGCGCGGGACGCGCAGGCGCAGGAGACACGGTCGCTGCTCCTCGCGCACGTAATTGACCGCCGCGCTGATCTTTTGCGCGGCGTCCGCCGGGTCTGCGCCATCGCCCTCTAATGCGCGGAGGCCGCTGTACGCGGCGAGGTTCGCGGCGATGTTCTTGCCGGGCGTTTGCAGGAGGCTGGGCACGGAGATCGCGTAACTGTTGTCCTCGATGAAGAACAGCATCGGCAGGTTGAGCGTGGTGACGATGTTGAGCGCGGCCCAGAATCCGTTCGCGGCGGTGGAGCCGTCGCCTCCGAGCGCGACCGCGATGGCCCCTTCCCATTCCGCTTCGTCGAGGACATGGCGGCGATAGTAGATCGCTTGCGCCCACCCGGCGGCGGGGGTGTACTGCGCGCCGACATCACCCGAAGAGGGGAGCACGGTCACACCATTGCGCGGCGGCATCGAATACACCACTCCCACATCCCGCCCCTCCGACGGGCTGCCCGTCTTCGCCATGTCGGCGGCGAGCGCCTCCCGCGCGGTCAGCCCCGCCGCGAGCATGAACGGGCGCGAGCGGTAATACACGGCCGCCGCGTCGTGCGGGTGCGTGAGCGACAGCCCGAGCAGGATTTGGGCCAACTCGTGCCCCTTGGCCGAGAACTGATACAGAACCTTGCCCGCCGGGGTGAGTTCTTTCTCCTCAAGGGTGTCAATCGTGCGCGAGGTGAGAAGCAGGCGGGCGATGCGAGGCCAGTCGGGAGCGGGGGGGCGTGGGGGTGTAGGGGATATCACTATCCGTTCAATCCGTTCCATCCGTTGACTGACTCTTCGGGCGACTCATCATGAGCACATTCCACTTTCCACCTTGCACCGTTTCATCTTTCTGATTCTTCACGTCCACCTTGATTAAGACCGCGCCGCCGCCAAGGCGGGGGAAAGCTTTGGTCTCGATGACTTCCATCTCCGTGTGAATCGTGTCGCCGAAGAAGACAGGCTTGCTGAACTTCCATTCCGCGATTTCGCGGAAGGCGAGCACGGTGCCCTCCATGATGCCGGTCAGCGTGGCGAGGCCGGAGGCGATGGAGAGCACGCAGATGCCGTGCGCGATGCGCTGGCCGAAGGGCGTGCCTTTCGCATACTCGGCGTCGGTGTGGATTTGATTGAAATCGCCGGAAAGTCCGGCGAAAGTGACCACGTCCGTCTCGGTGACGGTGCGGCTCATGGTGGTGATCTTCTGGCCGACGGCGAATTCTTCAAAGTACATGCCGCGCTGGGCGGGAGGCAGAGGCATGGGAGGCTCCTGTGAGTGAGAGTTGGGAGTTCGAGTTGAGTGGGCGGGATTTTAGCACGGGAGGTGACGAGTGGCGAATGGGGCAAGTGGAAAATGGGAGGGGGATGTGAGAAATGAGAATCGCGTCACTCGTCACACGTCACAGAATGCCTGGACGGCTTCCTCACCTCTCTCTTCTCCAATCGCCGCGAGGGTGCGCTCGTATTCAGCCACGGTGCGCTGGACGGCGGCCTCCATCGCGTATGGGAACAGCCGCCCGGTCTTCGGGTTGTCGAGATTCATCCAGGCGTGTGCGTCTTTGGGAAGAAAGCGTTTGACGAGCGGCCCGAGGCCGGGGACAAAATACAAGGCTTCGACTGGCCAGTAGATGCGGCAGGTCATCAGCCGAGGATGTTTGAGCAGCGAAGGATCGAGTCCCTCCATAGACTCAACCGGCGGCCACTCCCTCCCCCGGCCAGAGGTCTTCCCGACGAGAGGCCCCCCGCGTCGCTCCGGGGGAGCCTCGCGCGGGTCGGGAAGGGGGGCGCGCCCATCGAACTGCGCCGCCCACAGCCGCACGTAATTCGAGTGTGCGTAAAAATCCTGCGCGGCATGCGAGAGTCTCCCAAAGGCAGACCATGCTTCCGCAGGCGACTCGGCGCGTGCGGCGAGGGCGCGGCATTCTTCAATGTAGGCCAGCGACTCCACGATGGCGTTTTCGTCGAAGTGATACTCCGGGTGGCCGAACAGCCCGCGCAAATCTTGCCCGATATTGGCCCGATAGATAGCCTCCAGCGCGCGCAGCGAGACATGCGCGCCAAGCGCTCGTTTCAGTATCTGATGGTGGTAAAGGGCGTCCATGCGCTATTGTGCGATTTTATGGGCCGACTGTAATCAAGTCCTGGATGGCAGTGAACGTCGCCGGGCCGATGCCGTTCACGTTCATGAGATCCTCAATCTCCTGAAACAACCCGTGCTCCGTCCGGTAATCCACGATGCGCTGCGCGATGGCCGGGCCGATGCGGGGCAGGGCTTCGAGTTCGGCAGCGGCGGCGGTGTTGATGTTGATCTTGGACGTGGTCCCGGCGCTCGTCGCGTCGGAACTTGTCGGCGCGGGGGTGTCGGTTGGGAGTGGCGTCGGCGAGGGAGTCCCGGGGCCGACGGTGACGGTGGGGGCGGGAGTCAAAGTCGGCGGGCGGGGAGTCGCCGTGGGAATCAGTTCGGGCACGACGATTTGATCGCCGTCCACAATCACCTGGGCGAGGTTGATGTGGTTCAAGTCCGCGAGCGCGGTGGGGCCTCCGGCGGCGTTGACGGCGTCCTGCCAGATGCTGCCGCGCGGGAGCGCATAGACACCCGGCTGCGCCACCCCGCCCGTGACGTGGACGCGCAGCGGGAGCGGGGTGGGCGGCTCGAGCAGTTGCACCGGATGCCCCGGCGGCCGCCGCGAGACGACGAGCAGCGCGCCCGTGACCAACAGGCTCAACAGCAGCCCGTACAGGAATTGCTGGTAGCGGCCTCGCATTGCGCCCGATTATAGTCCGGCTGAGCGGCAGCGCCAAAAGTGGCCCGACCTTCTGATTCGCTGACCTGACCCTGACCACAACCCCATTTGCCAAAATGGACTGACGAGTCCATACTCACTGTTCACCAAGTGCCACCGCCGCATCCTCATTTTGGACACGTCTCTGGGCCGAGGCAGGCTGAAAGCGCTATGTGGGTTCTCACTATTCGTTCTCCATCGAGCGAGCCGCGCGAATATGTTCTGAAGGCCGGCAAAAACATCGTTGGCCGCAAACCGGATAACGACATCGTCATCGCCGACGAGTCGGCCTCACGCGTGCACGCCGAGATTCATTGCCACGCGGACCTCGTCGTCGCCGTTGACCTGGGAAGCACGAATGGGACGTTCGTCAACCGGGAACGCCTCACCCAGCCTCACGTCTTGCGGCCCGAGGACCAGATTCGCATCGGCCAGCATGTGGCGACTATCGCCTTCCGAGATGACAACACCGCTTCCGAACTCGTCGCTGCCCTCTCCGGGACCCAGCCGCTGACCCGCGATCTTCTCCTCGAGTCGGTTGATCAACATGCTGTCCTGCTGTACGAAGTCTCCAGCCGGCTGAACACCATTCTTGACCTGGAGGTCGCCCTGCATGAGGTCTCAAAATTGATGCGGGTTTCGATGGGCGCTGAGAAAAGCGAGGTGATTCTGGCGGAGCGCTTCGGCCAGATAGCCGAGTTGGGCTTTCCGACCTCCATCGCCCACCAGGCTATTGAGCAGCGCTCGGTCGTGGTCCTCGCCAATATTCCCGCCCAGGCCGCCCAAACCTTTGGCAAAAGCGCCTTGCTGTTGGGTATCCGCTCGGTGTTGTGTGTGCCCGTGATGATCGGGGAGGAAATTGCCGCCTTGATCTATGTTTACAAGACGGACCCCGCCTCCCGGCCCTTCGATCAACACGACGTGCAACTCGCCGTGGCCATCAGTCATCAGGCTGCGCTGACCATTCAGCGTACACGCCTGCTTGAGAAGGCCCGCGCGCTCGAGCAGCGGGCCATCGTTGACGGCCTGACACGCCTGCACAACCGCCAGCATTTCCTCGAGTTGGCCGAACTCGAGTTGCAGCGCGCCCGTCGCTACCGGCATCCCTTGTCGGCGGTGATGTTGGATATTGACTATTTCAAGCAAACCAACGATACCTACGGCCACGCGGTCGGCGATCAAGTCCTACAGGCGGTGGCCGCGCGCTGCCGGCAAAACCTGCGTGACATTGATTTGTTGGGTCGCTATGGCGGGGATGAGTTTGTGGTTCTCTTGCCCGAAAACGATTCGAATGGCGCGCGAATTGTTGCCGAGCGCCTCCGCCGATGTGTGGCTGAGACGCCGGTTGATACCGATCGGGGTCCGTTGAACGTGACGATCAGCCTCGGCGTTGCCGCCCTGGCCGATGACGATCAGGATTTGGCCACCGTGCTCAATGAGGCGGACGCCGCGTTGTATCGGGCCAAAAATGCCGGTCGGAACCGGGTGGAAGTTTGAAGTTGCACCAGCGCTGGTGTCTGATGATTGATTGCTAATTTAGTCGTCAATCCACAATCAGCAATACGTTAATGGGAGATGACCGGAACAATCATCAACATCGTGACTGTCCTGATCGGAGGGGGGCTGGGAACGCTGTTCGGCGAGCGGCTCCCCGTGCGCGTGCGCGAGTCCGTCCTGTGGGCGCTCGGGTTGTTCACGATTGCGATCGGGATCAAGATGACGTTCGACTCGCAGAATGCGCTTATTACGCTCGGCAGTGTGCTGGTCGGTGGGCTGGTCGGCGAGTGGTGGCGTATTGACGACGGACTCAAGCGGTTAGGCGGCTGGCTGGAGGCGCGCTTCGCCCGGAGCCGGAGCTCAGAAGACACCGCGCGCTTCATCAAGGGTTTTGTGTCCGCCAGCCTGATCTTCTGCGTGGGGCCGATGACGATCCTCGGCTCGATTCAGGATGGGCTGACCGGCAACTATCAACTGCTCGCAATCAAAGCGGTGCTCGACGGCTTTGCGGCGCTGGCCTTCTCCGCCTCGCTCGGCGTGGGCGTGATGTTCTCGGCCATCATCATCCTGCTGTATCAGGGGGGCTTGAGCCTGCTGGCCGCGCAGGCCCAGCAGGTATTGACCACGCCGATGATCAACGAGATGACGGCGGCGGGCGGGGTGTTGATCCTGGGGATCGGCATCGGCGCGCTGTTGGAGTTGAGGCCGATTCGCGTGGCGAATTATCTCCCGGCGCTAGTCATTGCGCCGCTGATTGTGGCCGGGCTGCATGCGCTGGGGGTAGCCGGGTTTTGAAGGCAAAGGCAGTCACGCTGCAAGCGTGACCTGCGTGAACCATCTTAATCTTCATCGTTCACGGCGACATCGGCGCATTGGCCGAGCCATTGCAGAAAAGAATCGGGCGGGAGGGCTTGCGAGGGGGCGAGCACCCCGGCTTTCGAGAAGTCGGGCGCGGTGATCACCCCGGCGGCGTAAGCGGCGATCTCTGCCGTCAGGCCGTATTCGTCGTGTCCTGTCACGACGCGGGCCAGTGTTTTCCCTCGGCACGTCATTTCGATCTTGATCGCGAACCGGCTGCGGGCGCGCGCCTCTTCCCCCGGCGGCGCATCCCGTTTCACCGCCTGCGCGGCCACCCAGCGGAGCGGCGTCCGCAGCAGCCAGCTCGCCACCGGCATCGCCGCCGTGATCAGCCTTGCGTTGCGCCGTCCCACGACCATCCACACGCCGATATTTCGCAGGCGGCAATGCACGGGCAGGATGGCGGTCTCCGCGCTTGGAAAGGCGATGGCGGCGTAAGGTCGCCCATTGATCGTCCCCCGGCGCAGCGCGCCGCCCGGCATTTGGCCCACCAGTTTCCCGTCTCGATATGCCATCCACGAGGTTGCGAACGTCCTCAGCCCTGACAGGCGCGTGCCCACGCTCGTCCCGGATCCACCCAAGTAGTAGATGATCGAGATTTCGTCTATCACGTTCGATGTCTCGCGCGCCATGAGGGCAGCGGCGCAGTCGGCGAGAGCGACCTCGAAGCCGCAGGCTGGCACGATGGCGGCTCCGGTCTGCCGTGCGCGCTCGTCGTACTTCTGCACGCGGGCGACGTAGGCGAGTTCATTTGTGATGTCCAGATAATGTACGCCGCGCGCCGCCGCCAGCGCGACAACCGGCTCGCCGAGGTCGGTGAACGGCCCGGCACAGTTGATCAGCAGGCGGGTGCCGTCGAACAGGGTTGGGAGCGAGGCGCGCGCGTGAACGTCGGCGACGATGGCCGGGGGATGTAAGGGGAGCGATTGCGATAGCGCCGCGAGTTTGCCGGACGAGCGGCCCGCGAGGCGGAACGGCAGCCTGGCGCGGTCGAGCGCGCGGGCGATGAGTTGGCCGGTGTAGCCGGTCGCGCCGAAGAGGGTGATCATGATGCCCGTGCTGCTCGGCACGTCGGGCAAGTCCAGCCTCTCGGCCACGGTAGGGCGGGGGGATTGGATTTCGCCTCGGCGATCCAAGCGCCGTGAGTCAGCCAATCAACGCTTCGCCAACATCAAACCGGCAGGCCGGGTCGCCTTTGGCTTTGCAGCTCATCTCGGTCACGTCGTATTCTGTGCCGGTGGCCCATTTGAGCGCCTCTTGAATCTCGCCCACCGTCAGCCAGCAAATCTCGGTGTCGCGGGTGCGGCCAAACGTAGTGTCGCTCTCGCGGTCCACGAAGGCGATGTGCCGGTCGTCGAGGTGGACGGTGACCTGGCCGCCGGGGATGGCCATCTCCCGCGCCAGCCAGCGGAGCGCCATCAACTTGCGTTGCTGCACGGGCAGAAAGCGGAAGGCCAGCCGGTACAGCCGCGCCTTGAATTTCTGGCTCTGCCTCAACTGGCCGAAGGCCGCGTGCCCAATGCGCGTGAGTGTGCCGCGCGCGCCGCGCCCGTAGTAATTCTCAATGGCCTGAACCAACGCCGTATATTCGACGGCGTGCAGCGCGGTCTGGTAGTTGTCCGGCGGGAGATTACCTGCCTGATGCTGGAGGCCGGCCTGCCGCAGAATCGTCGTCAGCCCGCTCCGCCCCATCACGTCCTGCACGGCGAGCATGAACCGGCGCATCCGGGCGTTGGGGAGCGCGCGGCCCAGGTGATCTGTCATGCGGCGGCTCCGATGGTGAACTGGCAGCAGGGATCGCCCCGCGCTTTGCACTGCGTCTCTTCGACCGTGATGTCCTGCCCGCTGGCCCACTTGAGCGCCTCTTCCAGCGAGCCGACATACAAGTGACACACCGGCTTGTCGGCGTGGCGCGTGTGGCAGATCGCACAACTGTAATCGGTGTAGAAAAACTGGTCGCTTTTCTCCTCCACCACGATCAAACTGTCCGGGTTGGTGTCCGTCAGGGCTTTGGCCAGATTGTTGAGGATGAACTTCTGGCGCTGCTTCTGCGGCATGAGCTTGAGCGCCACGCCCGCGAGGCCGAGCAGCGCAGCCTGCTCTTTGACGCCCCATTGGAAGGACGCCCGCCCGATGCGCTTGAGCATACCCCTCCCGGCCCGCCCGACGGCTTTCTCCAACGCTTCGTTGAGCCGCGCGTAATCGGCGGCTTTGGCCCCGGCCTCGAGGTTGTTGGGCGGCAGGTTGTCCACGTAGCGCTCCAGCCCCGCGTCTTTCAGGATCACGTTCAGGCCGTGCTTGCCCATCACCTCTTCGATGGCGAGCAGCGCCTGCCGCAGCAGCGCGTTGACGAACGGCGCATCGTCCCGCATGCCTTTCCAGTTGGCTACGTCCATGCCTCACCTCCCGGGATCATCGTGGCGATTATAGCATTATCCCCATGACAGCTGAAACACCGGAAAGTGCGTGCCGCTCAACTGAAAGCCCAGGCGTTGATAAACGTGCAGCGAGGCGACATTGGAGTCCTGCGTGTTCACCGTGAGCTCGTGCACGCCGCGCGCTTCGTAGTGTTCGATCATGTTCGCCACGAGCGCAGCGCCGATGCCGTGCCCCTGCCATGGCGGGCCCACGGCCAGTCGGGCCAAATGCGCACCGCTGCGGCTCGCCGTCGTCAATTGGTATCCGACGATCTGCCCGTCCACCTCCGCCACCGTGATCAGATCGGCCTGGGCGACGGCGGTCCGGAGCATCTCCGCGGACAAGTGCCACGGGGGAGTGAAGGCCGCTTGATCGGTGGCGATGAGGGCGGCGTAATCGTCGGGCCGTGCGCGGCGGAGGCGGGCCG
>Ga0209109_10000872_pt1 | contig 16598 bp, 13 predicted proteins | sample Rifsed10ft2_FD_184004 | JGI IMG/M metagenome (GOLD analysis project Ga0209109, IMG submission 184004) | Soil microbial communities from Rifle, Colorado, USA - sediment 10ft 2 (version 2) | ecosystem: Environmental > Terrestrial > Deep subsurface > Rock core/Sediment | place: Rifle, Colorado... | reverse complement strand
GGCTCACCCATTCCCATAAAAACAATATTCGACAAAGGATGATTGTAATACAAACGGCTTTCTTTATCAATGGCAATTACTTGGTCATAAATTTCTGCCGGTTCCAAGTTTCTCATTCTTTTCAATCGTGCCGTGGCGCAAAAATTACAATCTAAACTACAACCCACTTGACTGGAAACACAGGCTGTAGTTCTTGTATTTGTTGGAATCAAAACACTTTCGACCACCAAACCATCGTGCAAACGAACCGCATTTTTTACAGTTCCGTCTTCACTGCGTTGCATCGTATCTACTTTGATGTGATTGATAACAAAGCTAGCTTCTAGCATAGAACGTGTTTCCTTAGAAACATTTGTCATATCATCAAAACTATGTGCGCCTTTACTCCACAACCATTCATAAACTTGATTTCCACGAAAGGATTTGTCGTTATTAGCCACAAAAAAATCACGTAATTGTTCTTTTGATAAGGCTCGTATGTCTTTTTTCTCGATTTGCATGGTGCAAAGTTAGTAAGTATTTTGAGGTTTTCGTTATTTGTGAATTTGGTTATTTGTAATTTTGTGAAAAATTTAAAAAAATGCATTTCATTTCCCAAGAATTAGAAGACTATATCGAGCAACATTCTGAAAAAGAACCTGCATCATTAGCAGCACTCAATAAAGAAACCTATCAAAAGATTTTGTTGCCTCGCATGTTAAGCGGACATTTTCAAGGACGTGTGTTAAGCATGTTGTCTAAACTAATTCGCCCTGTGAATATTCTTGAAATTGGTACTTATACTGGATACTCAGCATTGTGTTTGTGTGAAGGTATGCAGGAAGGCGGGCAACTTCATACGATTGACATCAAAGAAGAATTAGTTGATTTTCAGCGAAAGCATTTTGACAAATCACCCTGGGGAAAGCAAATCACACAACATTTAGGCGAAGCTATTGACATCATTCCTATTTTGGAACTAAAATTTGATTTGGTTTTTATCGATGCCGACAAAGAAAATTACCTCAACTATTTTGAATTGATTCTTCCAAAAATGAATAAAGGGGGAATTATTTTATCCGATAATGTGTTATGGAGTGGTAAGGTTTTAGAACCGCTTCAACCTAATGATTTGAGCACAAAAATCATTATGGAATATAATGAGTTATTGAAAAACGATCCTAGAGTAGAAAGCGTTTTACTGCCTATTCGCGATGGATTGACGGTGAGTCGGGTGCTTTAGATTTCTGGTGGCAGTTAAAAAGATATCATACAAACTAATGCCCTAGCCCTGATGGAAGCGGCATCCTTTTCTAGTCCTGAATTTGTTTCAGGACTAGAAAAGATACAGCGGACAGCAGGAAATAGCTCCTAAAAACAATACATTATTTGGCCTGAAAAAAATATTTTTGCTGTACCAGCTCGTAAATAACGAACATCATAAATCCGAAAATAAATCCGAAAAAGTAGCCCGTAAGAATATCTATTGGGTAGTGTAATCCCAAGTATATCCTACTGTAAGCGAATATTAATGGCCACAAGAAGAGAAAACCGAAGTGTTTAATTTTATTCTTAAAATTAAAATATAAAAAAGTAGCTACAGCCATTGTATTTGCTGCATGACCAGAGAAAAAACTAAAGGAATAACTCTTTTTTACTACGCGAATGAAAGTATTGATTTCGGGATCATTGCAAGGCCTCAGCCGATGAAATCCGTTTTTGAATAAATTGGTCGTTTGATCTGTGATAGTTATTAAAACGCCAACAAACAAAAGCAAAATCAAAGTTTGCTTTATACCTAATTTTTTAAATATCAAATAAGCTAATACTAGGAAGAATGGCAACCAATTGAGCTGCTTAGTAATCATTAACCAAAGCGGGTCAAAAGTTTCTGAGCCTAAACCATTCAAATAAACAAATAATTGGGTATCAAGGGAAAGTAATTTTTCCAACATTACATTTGGCGTTTGATAGGACCAGCAACGTCGTCAATTATTTCTTTCGTTTTTTCAATATGAGTAGCCGTTTCTCCCAGAAGATTCTCCTTAGCTTTATTAATTTCTGATGAAATATTTCCTGTCATGTCAGTCAATGATTTTGTATCAAACCCATTAGCCTCAGCCCCTTTTTGGATTTCACTTTTTATATCATTGGTTGCATTTTTTATTTGTGCCATTGCTTTTCCCATAGTACGTGCTATTTCTGGCACTTTATCAGAACCAAAAAGCATTAGTACAATAAACATGATAAAAATTAATTCGCCTCCTCCTATGCCAAACATATTTCCTATTTTTTATTGATACAAAGATATCATTTTTTGAAACCTTGTGTTTTAAATTTTTCATAAAAAAAAGACTCAAAATTGAGTCTTTTTTTATTTTTATTTTTCCTTAATCAAATTTAGTTTTTGTTTCAACTTTTGGCCAAGTGTTATTGGTTACATCAATATCAGCAGTTTCTAATTTTGGGTCAATCTGAATCTTTTTTATTGCTTTTTCAGTAGCATAAACCTTCTTAGCGGTATCGTTATTTTTTCTCCAGATTTGTGCCGGATATTTGAAAACTTCTTTCGTATCATCCTCATAAGTCATTTCAACAATAATTGGCATCAGCATTCCTCCCGGCTTATTGAATTCTACTTCGTAAAAATACTTAGGCGCTTTTAGATTTACTTTTTCTTCCGTTGAAAGTTTTTGATTTACATATTCCGAAAGCAATTTTACTTCCTCCACTTTCAATGGTTTTTTTGATGCCGAATTTAATTCCGTGCTTTTATCAGAAACTAAATATACAAATGGTCCTTTATCTAAACCAAAACGTCCTTTTCTTACTTTGACATCTTTCAATTCCGCAGTTGGTGTTTCCGTAACATAATATTGCTTTACTTCATTTATACCAATATCAACAAAATCAGTAGAGTAAAACCATCCTCTGAAAAACCAATCTAAATCTACTGCCGAAGCATCTTCCATGGTTCTAAAAAAGTCTTCTGGTGTTGGGTGTTTAAATTTCCATCTGTTTGAGTATACTTTGAACGCATGGTCAAACAATTCTCTTCCCATGATGGTTTCTCTAAGAATATTTAAACCTGCAGCTGGTTTTCCATAAGCATTGTTACCAAACTGAATAATACTCTCCGAGTTAGACATTATTGGTTCCAAAAATTTCTGATCACCGCTCATATAAGGAACAATTTTACTAGGAATTCCACGATTAGACGGGAAATTAGTTCCTAATTCCTGTTCGGCCATATATTGCATAAACGAGTTTAAACCTTCGTCCATCCAAGTCCATTGACGCTCATCAGAATTTACAATCATAGGAAAAAAGTTATGTCCTACTTCATGTATTACAACTCCAATCATTCCATTTTTTGTGCGCTCACTTGTAACGCCTTTTTCGTCTGGACGTCCATAATTCCAACAAATCATAGGATATTCCATTCCTTGATCTTCCGCTGAAACAGAAACAGCTTTTGGATAAGGATAATCGAAAGTATGTGATGAATAACTTTTTAAAGTATGAGCAACTGTTCTGGTAGAAGTTTCTCCCCAAAGCGGATTCGCTTCTTTAGGATAAACCGATTCTGCCATAACAACTTTATTACTCAATTGTACTGCCATTGCATCATAGATAAACTTTCTTGAAGTGGCAATACCAAAATCTCTTACGTTTTTAGCACTAAATTTCCATGTTTTTTTCTTGTCAGAAAATCCTTTTTCATTAACTTCAGCCTCGGCCTGAGTTACAATTACAACAGGATTATCAAATGATTTTTGAGCCAACTCATATCTTTTGACTTGTGCTGGTGTAAACACTTCGCTTCTATTCATCAATTCTCCTGTCGCATTCATAACATGATCTGCAGGAACGGTAATGTTCACATCAAAATTTCCAAAAGGCAAAGCAAATTCTCCACCTCCCCAAAATTGCATATTCTGCCAACCTTCAACGTCATTATATACCGCCATTCTAGGGTAAAACTGTGCAATTACATACAATTTATTCCCTTCTTTTTCGAATGGTTCATAACCGGAACGACCTCCATCTTGAATGTAGTTATTAATATTGTACCACCATTTAGTAGAAAATATAAATTTTTCACCTGGCTTCAAAGGAGTTGCCAAATTAATACGCATCATCGTTTGATTTATGACATAGGACAAAGGATTTCCTTTTGCATCTTTTACATATTCAATTTTAAACCCACGATCAATTCCTTGTTTCAAATACTCATTTGCAAATTTTTCAGCAGGCAAAACCTGATCCATTTTTTCGCTTTCTACCAATGCTGATTGTGAATCTTTAGCTGCTTGATTTTGATCTAGTTGCACCCACAAATACTCTAAACTATCCGGAGAATTATTATAGTAAGTCACTGTTTCAGAACCACTTAATTTTACGTTTTTATCGTCCAATTCCACATCTATTTTATAATCCGCTTGTTGCTGATAATAGGCTGGTCCGGGAGCTCCTGATGCGGTACGAAACATATTAGGCGTTGCTAATAAATCATACATCTGACTGAACTTGTTCGTGTCGTACTTTCCTGATTGTTTTGGGGTTACGGTAGTAGTTTTTTCTTGGGCTAATAAAATTGCCGGAAGAAACAATAATAGAGATATTTTTTTCATAAATATAAAACGGTGGTTATTTAAGTTTGTGAAAATAACAATTTTTAACAAAACATACTCGCAATATTAATATTTTAACATTCCATTCCTTGAAGAATCCGTAAAGAGTATACTATTTTTTGTATCGAGTACTTTAACATGAGTAATATTTTGTTGTTCTGTGTTCCAATCTAGTAAAATGGAATTAGAAATTTCAAGAGAATTAATTTTCGATATTTCTTTAATATTAGAATAGCACACCAAAACATCTCCATCTAATTCTTTACTCAAAAAAATCATAGGTTTTGACTGACCATTTACTTTAATGGAAAATTTTTCTCCAAGATATTTTTTTAGCAATACTATTTCCTCAGTTGTTTCTTTATCAGTTCCTAAATTCAGTTTCTTGTTGTACTTTTTCTGCAAAGCAAGATTCAAATCATCTACAAAAATTCGGGAAGTTATTTGCAACATTTTCTTTTCGGGAGCATAATTGACCTGATATATTGCCATATAAAATTTATGAACACTAAAGGCCGATGTGGTTAAGATTAAAAGTCCGAAAAAGGTATATAAGATTGTTTTTTTCATATGGTAAAAGTAGTAATTCTTTTAAACTCTTTGTCTTTTAATGAAGTAACAACAATCGTACCACCAATTTTCATGAAGTTTATTCTGTTTTAAAACCCTAAAACAGGTATTTTAATGTTAGTTTTTAACGGCAGTAACTTCTTTATACTCCTTGTTTTTAGTAACCAGAAAGTCAATTAATTGAAATTCATTCTCTGGTTTAAGAAGTGGTCTTGATTTAGGATCATTCTCGCAAAAAATCAGAAAAAGTCTAATTTCATCATCATTTAACTGCAATGTATTGGCAAAGAAATCATACCCAATTTTTTTTAAAGCTACTTCAGTAAAACTTTTGTTTTGAGTAATATCTACTATCTCCGGGTTGTTTTTCCTTATCGTTTTTATAACATCTTTATAAATACGCACAAAGTTCATTCCTTTTTCAATTGTTCCATCTGAAGGCATTGTGCTATTCTTTGGCGAGGACTTTTCATCATCAAAATATTGCTTATCAACAATCGCCTGCGTATTTCCGCTAATTGGTCTTATCGCTTTTTTTGCCGGAACAATCACCTCGGACAACAGATTAGTAAAAGCATTCAATTTTACCCGTAATATCGGAGCAGAAATCTGTTTCTCGGTAAGAATAATTTTTCTGGATTTAACGGTTAGACCTGAAAAAACTAAAGTATCATTGGCTTTCGCCAAAATGCTAAAAAATCCTCTCGGTCCAATTAGTATTCCGGTTTTAGAAGTCACATTAAAAACAATCACATTTTCTAATTTAATAGAATCGTTTACGACCTGACCGTGCAATGTTTTTCTTGTCAATGCCTGACTCAAACAAAATTGACAAAATAAACACAAAACAAGGATTGCTATTTTATTTTTCATTTTCAATGGTTTTATTATAATTTTCAGCTAAACTGACAATCAAAAACATCGCTAACGTTTTGTTCTTAGTGCTCAATGCGTCTGCAAATTGAGCATTTTCTACACAATAATATTGAAATCCCCTGATGTAATCAGTAGGTATTTTGAGGGTTTCTACATAATATTTATTTTTAAAAAGAACTTCAAGTCTGAATAGCGAATTTTCTTTTTTCTCTACAACAATTTCTTTTTTAAGCATTGCTTTACGTCCAGAAATTGTGTTTAATAAACCGTCAATACCCCCGCCGGAAGTTGCGGTATATAATTTCCTTTCCGCTGGTGTATATTTTTTTTGTCCGTAAGGGATAATTCCAAGGTTTTCAGTCGTTATTTTTGAATTTTCATTGATAACGATTTCTTCCAAAGAAATGCTTTTGGTGGTCATTTTGATCTGAATCCTATTTGGCATAAAATCTCCCTTGCTGACTTTCCTACGTAAAGTTACGAGATTCACAGCTGAAAATACTAAAATATCACCTTCTTTTGCAAATAGCGAAAAAGAACCGTCTTTGCCTGAAACAGCTGTCTTTTGATTCGTTAAATTCAATACATTTATTCCTTCAACAGCAACAGAATCAGCGGTAATTTTGCCTAGAATCTCTTTTTCGTTATTATTTTGTCCAAAAGTAATTTGAGTCAGAAAAAAGAAAACAAACAGTAGTGTATTATTTATTTTCACTGGCTATAATTTCGTTATACTTAGCGGCTAATTCCCCAATTAAAAAAGTAGTCATAGTTTTATTATTAGATTTTAAAATAGTCGTAAATTTTTCATTCTCTACAATATAATATTCAAATCCTTTTACATATTCAGAAGGTATTTTCAATTTATTTATAAAATAATCCAGATCAAATAAATTCTCCAGTTGCCTCAAATAGGACTCTTTCTTCTCGACTTCAATCTCTTTCTTAAGCATCTTAGTTCTTCCAGAAAGAAAATTTAACAGAGGATCTGCCGAAATAGAACCACCAGCCATCCCGCTCACACTTGCAGACGCATTGAGATCAGTAGCGGTATGTAATTTACGTTCAGCCGCAGTATACTTTTTCTGATTGCTTGAAATAATTCCCAATGATACAGCGTTGATATTTGAATATGTTTTAACAATCACTTCTTTTAATTGATTCACAATTGGATTCATCTTAACGCAAAATAAATCTTGCTGAAAATATTCCGTTGTTAAACCAACTCTTACCGTTTTAAATTGTGTTGCTGAAAACATTAGTGTATCTCCAACTGCTGCGGGTATTGAAAAATATCCGTCTTTATCGGTAATTGCAGCTTTTTCGGTTTTTAGATTAATGATATAAACCCCTTCAAGGTTTGACAAGCCTGCAATAACTTTACCATTCAATTTCACAGGAATTGGCTCTTGTGCTAATGCCTTAGTTGCCATCAAAATAAAAAAAACGCATATGGCTCTAGTCATCAGTTTACAGTCAAATTTGAATTATTGTAAGAATAGTAAAAGTATCTTACTCTTTCCCAAATTAATTACTAATGACTTGGTAAAAATACGTTAATTAAACATTGTAAAATGCAATTTTAAAAAGCATGATTTAATATCTTTATCCGAAACTATTTTCACCTAAATAAAAATGAAAAATATTATTATTGCCAGCACTTCTACACTTCACGGTGGAGACTATTTAGACTATCTTTTACCTGAATTACAGTTGCATTTTAAGGACTGTAAAACAATTATTTTTATTCCATATGCACGTCCCGGCGGCATTTCACATGATGAATATACCGCAAAAGTGGCTTTAGCTTTCGCCAAAATAAATATAGCCGTCAAAGGAATTCATGAATTTGAAAATGCGGCATCAGCAATTCAAGATGCAGAAGGGATTTTTACTGGTGGCGGTAATACGTTTTTATTGGTATCCCAATTGTACAAAAACAATATTATGGCCGTTCTTGCAGAAACTGTCAAGAATGGAACTCCATATTTAGGAACAAGCGCGGGAAGCAATATTTGTGGCTTAACGATGCAAACCACAAATGATATGCCTATTATTTATCCGCCAAGTTTTCAGACATTGGGATTGATTCCTTTTAATTTGAATCCTCATTATTTAGATGCTGAAAAACAATCAACACATATGGGTGAAACACGGGAAACCAGAATACAGGAATTTCATGCTTTTAATACTGTCCCAGTTTTAGGATTACGTGAAGGAAGCTGGCTAGACGTAAAAGGTGAAAAAATAACTCTAAAAGGAAATTTATCAGCCCGCCTTTTTAGACAAAACCAAATTCCTGAAGAATTAGAGAGTGGAACTGATTTGAGTTCTATAAAATGATTTTGAAACGAATTCAGAATAAATAAAAAAAGCCGAAACAATTAAGTTTCGGCTTTGAAGAGCGAAAGACGAGGCTCGAACTCGCGACAACCAGCTTGGAAGGCTGGAGCTCTACCAACTGAGCTACTTTCGCATTAAAACAGTAAAATAAAAAACCTCAAACCAAAAATTTGAGGTTTAGAGCGAAAGACGAGGCTCGAACTCGCGACAACCAGCTTGGAAGGCTGGAGCTCTACCAACTGAGCTACTTTCGCATTAACAACGGTGCAAATATAGAGAATAAAATAGGTTCAATGCAAGTTTTTTTTTTGAAAAAAATTATAAAATCACACCTCAAACCTTTTTAATAACGCACATTTCAGACATAAAGAATTTAATATGAAATTATTATATCTTTATTCAGGGGAAAATTTATTTTAAAAAATAATTTGAAACACCAAGGAAATCAATAAAAAAGAAAGCTTTTCAGGATGACATCTTGCTCTTCAATCCGGAAAAGCGATAGATAGCTGTCGTTATTATCATGATGGATTTACAGACTACTACTCACTCTGGTTCTTTTCCGAATATAAATTAATGTAAATTCACTTTTTAAAAAGTAGAAAAAGAAACAAATGGTTTTATAAAAAAATGGCACACCTAAAAAGGTATGCCATTTGAAATTTAAAAATATTGTGGAACATCTTATAATGTTCGAAAAATTACGAAACTAATTTAGAAGCCAATTTAAAAACTCTTGAAGGATGATAGATAAACAAACATGATTTGTTTTTTATCGCGTTGATAATATCCTTAGACAATTCTACCGGTACAGCAGGACAGCCTTGACTTCTTCCTAATCTATGATTACTTTTTACAAATGAATTAGAAACATAATCTGCTGCATGCATTACCACGCCTCTATTTCTTGCATTATCATTAACTCCTTTTTCTAAACCGTCAAGCTTAAGCGACATTCCGTGTTTTCCGTTATAAATTTCACCTGTTGAGTAAAATCCTAAACTACTTTTATAGGATTCTGCTGCATTTGAAAAAGAAGAGGCAAAATCATCACCAGTATTTCTTCCATGTGCCACAAGCGAATTATACAATATGGTATTTGTTGTCAAATCGATTACCCAAAGTCTTTTGGTACTTGATGACAAACTAAAATCTACTAAAGTCAAAATATTCTTCTGAACTAATCCTTTTTCTTTCAGCAAATAAAAACCTTTCAAAGCTTCCGTAAAGCTTTCTAGTTTAGGCAAGTCAAATTTATTGGAATGTAAGTTATTGTATACCATTTCAACCTTAGCATCAATGCTAGTAGCTACTGCTTTAGCATATACAACTGGTTTTATGATCTTTGGTTCAGAAATAGTAGGCTTGCTTGTTGAAAACGAAAAAAGCAAAAACAAAATAGCAGGAAATATCTTATAAATCATTGGTTTTCTTTAGGTTAAACATTAATAGGGATGGCAAACCTACACATAAATTCACAGTAAAAACAAAAATTATGATAACTTTAATTATAATATAACAAAATAAATTAAAAAATATTGCTTATAAATATGAAAAACAAAACACATTATCTGCTAAATTTGTTATTTTTGTCCATATACAACAGTAATTCATGACGAAATATAATTATTTATCATTACTTTTTTTAATTGTTTGCAGTATCAACATCTACGGTCAAAAAAAGATCCTCCATTCAAAATCTATAACGGACAATATTACAATAGACGGAAAAATCAATGAAGAAATTTGGAAAACTGCTTCAGTTGCTACCGAATTTGTTATGTATGAACCAGATAACGGAAAACCAATAAGCGCAGATAAAAAAACTGACATAAAAATATTGTACGATAACAATGCTATCTATATTGCAGCATTATTAAATGACAATGAACCTGACAAAATAAAAACAGAAATAACCAACCGAGATGTTTTTGGGGTTTCCGATGTTTTTTCTGTTTATATCAACGGATTTAATGATGGACAACAGGATTTTAGATTTTATGTGAGTTCAGCCGGCGTTCAAATGGATTGTTTGGCTACGGAAGACAGCGAAGATTTTACTTGGGATGCTATTTGGGACAGTAAAGCAACACTTACCGACTTTGGTTGGGTTGTAGAAATGAAAATTCCTTATGCAGCTTTACGATTTTCGAATGCTGAAAAACAAACTTGGGGCATCAATTTTATGCGCGAAATAAAACGCGATCTCCAAAAATACACTTGGAACAGAGTAGACACCAAGATTGGAGCTGTAATTCCACAAGCTGGAATCCTTGAAGGAATAGAAAATATAAAAACTCCAACCAGACTTTTCTTTATCCCTTACTCATCTGCCTATTATCAGCAAAACGAAATAGGATCCAGCACAACATTCAAAGCTGGTTTAGACATTAAATACGGAATTAATGACTCGTTCACTCTAGATGCTATTTTAGTGCCTGACTTTGGACAGACAAAATTTGATAATGCTATTTTAAATCTCGAACCCTTTGAACAACGGCTTGATGAAAACAGACCTTTTTTTACTGAAGGGACAGATTTATTTAATAAAGGTGGATTGTTTTATTCCAGAAGAATTGGTGGCGCACCAAGCACAGAACCGCAAGTTGCAGATAATGAAGAAATCACCAATTATCCAAGTAGTGTAAAACTAATCAATGCTGTAAAAGTATCGGGGAGAACGGAGAAAGGTTTGGGAATTGGCTTTTTGAATGCTATTACTAAAAAAACCTTCGCAACCATTCGAAATAATGATACCAACGAAACCAGAAAAGAAGTTATTGAACCCCTAACTAATTACAATATGTTAGTTTTGGATCAGCGTTTTAACCAAAACTCATCTGTGTCGTTTGTAAATGCTAATACTACCCGAAATGGTAGTTTCCGGGATGCCAATGTATCCGCATTATTATTTGACTTAAATACAAAAGCTAATACTTATAATTTATCTGGAGATTTTAAATACAGTTCCGTCAACACAATTGAAGATTACAATGGCTTTAAAACGTCCCTAAACTTTGCAAAAACAAGTGGAAAATATCGATATTATCTTTCCGGAAAGTATCTTTCCAGAGATTATGATATCAATGATTTAGGAATTATATTCTACACGAATTATCATGCTGTAAATGCTAATGCCAGTTATAGGATATTAAATCCAACTTCCTATTTTAATACTTTTAAGGTAGAACAGGACTTTAATTTAGAAATTCAGAATACAACTGGAAAATTGCAAGAGGCTTGGTATAAAACGCTGATAAAGGCAAGATCAAAAAACAACGACTACTTTGAATTTTCTTTGAGCATAACTCCAATAGAAACATTCGATTTTTATGAGCCCCGAGAAAATGGCAGGTATCTGCAAATCCCAAGAAGAATTTCCTCTTATTTGGGAACTGAATTTAACAGCAACAATGCTTTTACTTTTGATTTTAGCCCAAGTTTTATATTATATGACCAAGATGGTAGATTTAATTACGGTCTGGCTTTAGGACCAAAATATAGGTTTAATGACCAGTTTTCATTATCCTACGTATTAGATTATACCCGTAAAAACAATGACCGAGGCTGGGTGGCTTTTGACAATGCTGGAATTATTTTTGCAGAACGTAATAGAGAAATACTACAAAATGATATTACAGGAAAATATGCCATTAACAACAAGATGACTATTAATCTTACTGCTCGTTATTACTGGTCTTATTCTCAAAATCATCAATTTTTTACACTCCAAAACAACGGTTACTTAATTCCGAATAATGACTATTCAACTAATAAAGACAGGAATTTTAACTCATGGAATTTTGACCTATCCTATTCGTGGTGGTTTGCTCCAGGAAGCGAGATTTCCTTTTTGTATAGAAATTATTCGCTTGAAAGAGCCAGTACAGTTGAAAAGAATTTGAACACTAACTTTAAAAGTGTTTTCTATGGTAATCTTACGAATATTGTTTCTGTATCTATTCGTTATTTCATTAATTATAATGTAGTAAAAAATAAAATTTAATTCAAAAATAACCCCCTCAAAAAATACCATTCTGATTTTTATTGAAAAAAGTGTAACAAATTCTTAAAACTATGGTCTACTATTAAAATTCATTTAAAAGAAATTCATCAATCATCCACATCAATCATCACATCAATCATCACATCAATCAAATTACATGAGAAAATTACTTCTTATCATAGTTCTCTTTTTTTCAGTTTTTGGCTATGGCCAAAAAAAGATATTGCAAACTAAGTCTATTTCAGAAAACATAACGATTGACGGAAAAATAGATGAAGCAGCATGGAAATCAACTTCGGTAGCGTCAGATTTCATTATGTTTGAGCCCGATAATGGAAAACAAATTCCAGAAAACAAAAAAACCGAAGTAAAAGTTTTATATGATAATGACGCCATTTATGTTGCTGCATTAATGTACGACAATGAGCCAAACAAAATCATGAAAGAAATTTCACAACGGGATAATTTTGGGGCATCAGATCTTTTTGGTGTTTTTGTGAATGGTTATAATGACGGACAACAAGATTTTCGTTTTTTAGTCTCCGCATCAGATGGACAAATGGACTGCTTGGGAACAGATACCAATGGCGAAGATTATTCGTGGGATGCCGTATGGAAAAGTAAAGCCTTAATCACTGATTTTGGTTGGGTCGTTGAAATGCGAATTCCATATGCTGCACTTCGTTTTTCGGGTGAAAATAAACAAACTTGGGGACTCAACTTTTTTAGAGAAATTAAAAGGGACAGACATAAATATTCTTGGAACTTTATCGATTCTAAGCTTGGAACTTTCACACAACAAACTGGAATTCTAGAAGGAATTCAAAACATAAAACCGCCAACCCGACTCTTTTTATTACCTTATTCTTCCTTTTACATAAATGCCGGCAAAGGACAAAAAACCTACGGAACAATTAAAGGTGGCTTGGATATCAAATATGGAATTAATGATGCTTTTACGCTTGACATGATTCTTATTCCTGATTTTGGACAAACAAAATACGATGACCAAATTTTGAATTTAGGTCCATTTGAGCAACAATTTAATGAAAACAGACCCTTTTTTACTGAAGGAACTGATTTATTCAGCAAAGGGAATTTATTGTACTCCCGAAGAATTGGAGGAAGGCCTTCAAGTTTCCCAACTATTTCCAGTAATGAAGAAATTATTGAAAACCCGTCAAGTGTCAATCTAATCAATGCGCTGAAAGTTTCTGGCCGAACAAAAGATGGCCTTGGAGTAGGGATTCTAAATGCTGTTACTGAAAAAACCTATGCATCAATACAAAATAACGATACTCAAGAAATAAGAAAAGAAGTTGTCGAACCTTTAGCAAATTTTAATGTTTTAGTCCTTGATCAGCGTTTCCGCAAAAATTCTTCTCTTTCTTTTATCAACACCAATGTGACTAGAAATGGAAGCTTTCGTGATGCAAATGTATCTGCATTAGTTTGGGATTTAAACACCAAGAAAAATACCTATAATCTTTCTGGAAATTTTAAATACAGTTACATAAATGATATTGAAGATAAAAAAGGAACAGCAACATCGCTGAACCTTGGAGAAACTTCTGGGCAATATAGATACAGTCTAGGAACCGAAATAATTTCAAAAAACTTCGACAATAATGATTTAGGAATCAACTTTGAAACCAATTATTATGCTGTTTATGGAAACGCAAATTATAGAATTTTAAATCCTACAAAATACTTCAATTCATTCCGTGTAAATTTGAATATGTATGCACAGTTTCAGAAAGAGACAGGAAAAAACCAAGGCAATAACATCAATATAAACATAAATTCGAATAATAAACAGAATCATTTTTTTGGTTTAGGCATAAACGTGAATCCACTCGAATCCTATGATTATTACGAATCCCGAACTGAAAACAGGTATTTAATTTTTCCAAAACGATTGGGTGGATGGTTCTACTTTTCTTCTAATTATAACAATAAATTTGCCATAGATATCAATCCATCTTTTGCTGTATTAAGCGAACCAGGAAGAAATTCTTTTGGTTTTGACATAGGCCCAAGATACCGTTTCAATGATAAATTTTCATTGAATTATCTTTTCCATTTTTTTAGACAAAACAATAACAAAGGATATATAGACAGTATAGATGATGATTTGAATTCTGCAACGCCAAACGCCATCGTTTTTGCGAATCGAAATGTAATTACCTATTCCAACTCACTTTCCGGTAAATATTCTATCAATAGTAAAATGACTTTTAATCTTTCCCTACGTCATTATTGGTCGTATGCCGAAAATAAAAACTTCTTGTCATTGCAACAGAACGGTAGGTTAACGGATTATAATAATTATACCGAAAACAAGAACTCTAATTTCTTCTCCTGGAATGGTGATATCTCTTACTCTTGGTGGTTTGCCCCGGGAAGTGAAATCTCTGTTTTATATAGGAATAACGCAGCTAATTTTCAAAGAGAAATAGACAAAGATTTTGGAAAAAAAGTTACTAATTTGCTTACTAACGATCAACTAAAACACGTTTTTTCTATAAGCGTTCGTTATTTTATTGACTATAATCAAGTTAAAAATAAATTTTAAGTTGCATTAATTTTAAAAAAACGCCTTTTCTGTGGTAAAATTGTTGTTTTTTGAGTGCGTTAATTCCTGAATGCATAATAGTCATTTTGATTACTTCGAACATTTTTAGAAATGCTTTATCTTTGTATAAAATATTTTATAATGAACAAAAAAATAATTCTAATGATATTAGACGGTTGGGGAAAATCTCCTGACCCGAAAGTGTCTGCAATCGACAATGCAAATATTCCATTTATAAATAGTCTTTACAAAAAATTTCCAAGCGCACAACTTAGAACTGACGGTTTGAATGTAGGATTGCCGGAAGGACAAATGGGAAATAGCGAAGTAGGACATATGAATCTGGGTGCTGGACGAATTGTATATCAGGATTTAGCCAAAATAAACCTAGCAGTCGCACATAACACTTTAGCGAAAGAACAAGTATTGGTTGATGCTTTTATTTATGCAAAACAAAACAATAAAAAAGTCCATTTCCTAGGATTGGTTTCGGATGGTGGCGTTCACTCTCATACTTCGCATTTGCGTGGTTTGATTGATGCAACACAACAATATGGATTACAGAATGTTTTCGTTCATGCCTTCACTGACGGTCGTGATGTTGATCCAAAATCCGGAAAAAATTACATTCAGGATTTACAAGATTATATTGACAATACGACAGTTAAAATAGCTTCGGTTATTGGTCGTTATTACGCGATGGACCGAGACAGACGTTGGGAAAGAGTAAAACTTGCCTATGATTTATTGGTAAACGGAACCGGAACTCATTCAACAAACGCCGTAGCATCAATAGAAGAAAGCTATGAAGTTAATGTAACCGATGAATTTATTCATCCAATAGTAATGGTTGACGAATCTGACAAACCTCTTGCTACTATTGAAGAAGATGATGTTGTGATATTCTTCAATTTCAGAACCGACAGAGGAAGAGAACTAACCGAAGTGCTTACTCAAATGGATTGTCATGAACAAAACATGCACAAATTGAATTTGTATTACGTAACGCTTACCAATTATGACGAAACCTACAAAAATGTAAAAGTTGTTTATAACAAAGATAACATTACAGAAACCCTAGGTGAAGTTTTAGAAAAAGCACATAAAAAACAAATTCGTATTGCCGAAACCGAGAAATATCCTCACGTGACTTTCTTCTTTTCAGGCGGAAGAGAATTACCTTTTGAAGGAGAGACCAGAATCTTGAAAAATTCCCCAAAAGTGGCTACTTACGACTTAAAGCCAGAAATGAGCGCATTTGAATTGACAGATGCTTTGATTCCCGAATTGGAGAAAGAAGAAGTAGATTTTGTATGTCTTAATTTTGCCAATGGCGATATGGTAGGTCATACCGGAATTATGAGCGCTGCTATTAAAGCTTGTGAAGCTGTTGATAAATGTGTGGAAAGAGTAATCACAACAGCATTAGCCCATAATTACACTACCATTGTAATTGCTGACCATGGGAACTGTGAAACCATGATTAATCCTGACGGAAGCCCTAATACAGCACACACAACAAATCCAGTTCCAATTATTTTGGTAGACAAAGATTTGAAACAAATACACGATGGCGTTTTAGGTGATATTGCCCCAACTATCTTAGAGTTGATGG
>Ga0209109_10000871_pt1 | contig 16603 bp, 10 predicted proteins | sample Rifsed10ft2_FD_184004 | JGI IMG/M metagenome (GOLD analysis project Ga0209109, IMG submission 184004) | Soil microbial communities from Rifle, Colorado, USA - sediment 10ft 2 (version 2) | ecosystem: Environmental > Terrestrial > Deep subsurface > Rock core/Sediment | place: Rifle, Colorado... | reverse complement strand
GTCGCGTATTCCTGGCCGGTCCACGACTGTCCGCCGTTGATGGAAACGTTCGCGCCTCCGTCGTTGGCGTTGACCATCCGGTTGGGGTTGTCAGGCGCGATCCAGAGATCGTGGTTATCGCCGTGCGGAACGCTGATGCTCTGGGGGAAGGTCCGGCCGCCATCGCGCGACTTGTGGAAGCCGACGTTGAGCGAGTAGACGACGTTCGAGTCGACCGGGTCGGCGTAGACGTGCGAGTAGTACCAGGCGCGCTGGCGCATGCGGCGGTCGCCATTGAGGAACTCCCAGTTCTGGCCGCCGTCATCCGAGCGATAGAGGCCGCCCGAATCGTGTTCCACCTGCGCCCAGATGCGGCTCGGCTTCGCGGGCGAGACGGCGATCCCGATCTTTCCGGTGATCCCCCGCGGAAATCCCCGCGCGGTGTTGGACAGATTCGTCCAGGTCGCGCCGGCGTCGGTCGACTTGTACAGGCCGCTGTGGACGCCGCCTGACGACATGGACCACGGCGTGCGATATGCCTGCCACATCGCGACGTAGAGCACGTTCGGATTGGACGGATCCATCTGCACGTCGATCACGCCCGTCGAGTCGTTCACGAACAGCGCCTTCGTGAAGGTGCGCCCGCCGTCGGTTGTCTTGAAGAGTCCGCGATTCACGCTGGCCTGGAACGGATCGCCGAAGACCCCGAGGTACGCGACGTTCGAGTTCCTCCAGTCGACATCGATGCTGGCGATGTGCTCGTCGCGGAAGCCCAGGAAGGTCCAGGTGCGACCGCCGTCGGTCGTTTTCCAGAGGCCGTCGCCGTGCGCCGTGTTGCCGCGGATGCAGGTCTCGCCGCCGCCGACCCACACGATGTCCGGGTTGCGCGGGTCGATCGCGATGGCGCCGATGGTGCCGCCGAAGAAGCGGTCGCTCATCGGCTGCCACGTGAGTCCGCCGTCGGTGGTCTTCAAGACGCCACCGCCGGTGGTGCCGAACCAGTACTCGTTAGGTCTGGCGACCGATCCGGCGGCCGCCACCGACCGTCCGCCGCGCGCCGGGCCGATCTCGCGCCAGCGCAATCCGCTGAATACCGCCGAATCCAGGGTCATGGGACTCGTCGGCGCCGGGGGAATCACGCGCGCCACGCTGCGCGGCGGGGGCGCAGGGGGCGGCGTGGTCTGTTGCGCCACCAACGCGAACGGCGCCAGGGCGAGGATCAGGAGGGGCTTCGCGGGCGCGATGGACCAGCGCATGATCGACTCCGAAGGATGACTGTGCTTCGGTAATATGGAGTCGGTCGGTGCGCCGCAAGCGGGACAATCCCGCTCTGAGAGCTGGCTGAGGTCGAGAGGGCCGGGCCGGTACCCGAGTGCCACACTGTCGTGCCGCATTCTGAGCGCCGACAATGGACCGTTCCGGCTCGGTCCGCTCCTGTACCGCGGTCGCGCCCGGCGTACATTCGAGCCGAGCCGTAACGCGAATTTGCTGATGCACGCCTGTTGACCCTCTTCGTGTCGAGTCACCCATGAGTCATCGTCGCCTTTCTCTGCCCGCCGCCGCCGCGGTCGCCGTGCTGGCGATTGCCGCGTGCCAGAGCTCCCGCTCGGCGCCACCCACAACCAGTCCCACACCGTCGCGAGGCGCCGGTCCGGCGACCGTCACCAATACGACGGGTCGCGGAGGCGCTCCCGGCGAACAGACGCAGGGTGGAGCTGGCACGCAGGATTCGACCGCTGGACGTCAGGGTGGCCCGCCGGTGGCCGGCGATCCGCAGCCACGTCCGTACAATCGCGTCATCACGGCGCAGGCGAAGTCGCGCGATGGACTGTTCAAGACGCATCGCATCGGGTCGCGACTGTACTTCGAGATTCCGCGCGTGGCGCTCAACAAGGAGCTGCTGCTCGTGACGCGTGCGTCGCGGGTCCCGGTCAACCAGGGATATGGTGGACAGCAGGTCGGACCCACCCGGGTCCTTCGCTGGGAGCGGCGCGACAACCGCGTCCTGCTCCGCAGCGTGTCCTACGCGACGGTGGCCGATTCGGCGACGCCGATTTATCAGGCCGTTCGTTCATCGAACTTCGAGCCCATCCTGGCCGCGTTCAACGTCGAGGCTTACGGGCCCGACAGCGCTCCCGTGGTCGAAGTGACCCGCCTGTTCACCGCTCCGCCCAGTGAGATCGGTGCTGGTGGCGCGTTCCCCGGGAACCCGGATCCAACTCGTTCATTCATAGAACGCGTCGTGTCGTTTCCGGAGAACGTCAATGTCGAGTCGATCCTGACGATTCCCGTTGCCGGTCGCGCCGGTGGCGCGGGCCGCGCCGGCGCGCCCGCCGCTCCCACTCCGGCGACGAGCCAGAGCGTCACGATGAGCTGGAGCATGGTGAAGCTTCCCGACCGGCCCATGACGCCGCGCCTCTTCGACAAGCGCGCGGGCTACTTCTCGCTGCAGCAGCTCGATTACTCACGCCCCGAGCAGCGCGCCCAGGCACGCCAGTACATCGTGCGCTGGCGTCTGGAGAAGAAGGATCCTTTGGCGGCGGTCTCCGAGCCGGTGAAGCCCATCACGTACTACGTGGACCCGGCGACGCCGTCCTGGCTCGTGCCCTACGTGAAGCAGGGCATCGAGGACTGGCAGCCGGCGTTCGAAGCGGCGGGATTCCGCCGCGGCATCGTGGCCGCCGATCCGCCGACGCCGGAGCAGGATCCCGACTGGTCGCCCGAGGATGCCCGCTATTCCGTGGTGCGCTGGCTGCCGTCGACCGTCGAGAACGCGTCCGGGCCTAACGTGCACGACCCGCGCACCGGCGAGATCATCGAGTCGGACATCTACATGTACCACAACATCATGAACCTGCAGCGGTCGTGGTACTTCACGCAGGTGGGGCACCTCGACCCGCGGGCGCGGCAATGGCCGTATCCTGACGAGTTGATGGGCCGGCTGGTGCGCTTCGTCGTCGCGCACGAGGTGGGCCACACGTTAGGCCTGCAGCACGACCAGAAGGGCAGCTCCACCTATCCGGTCGACTCTATCCGGGTGAAGTCGTGGGTGAAGCGCATGGGACACTCACCGTCCATCATGGACTATTCGCGCTTCAACTACACCGCGCAGCCCGAGGACGGACTGGAGCCGGAGGATCTCATTCCGAACATCGGACCCTACGACAAGTACGCGATCCGGTGGGGCTATGCGCCGGTGGCCGGCGCGAAGACCTCCGACCAGGAGTGGGCGACGCTCGACAAGTGGTCCCGCGAGCAGGACGCGACCCCGTGGTATCGCTTCGACGTGCAGGACTCGCGCGGCGGCGACCAGAGCTCGCACAGCGAGGCTGTGGGAGATGGCGACCCGGTGAAGTCCACGGGTTGGGGCATGAAGAGCATCAAGCAGATCGCGCCGCTGCTGGTGCCGGCGACCGTCCGCCCCGGCGAGGACTACGACGACCTGAACGCGATGTACGGCCGACTGGTCGGTCAGTGGGCGACGGAACTCCGGCACGTGGCCTGGGTGGTCGGCGGCACGGACGCGCAGGAGAAGTACGCGGGCCAGGCCGGTGAGCGGTACAAACCCCTGCCCAGAGCGCGCCAGAAGGAAGCCGTTCGCTTCCTCCAGGAGAATGCCTTCGCGACGCCAACACACTTCCTGCGCGACGACATCCTGCGCTACATCGAAGTCGAAGGCGCGCTCAGGCGGATCAACCAGTCACAGAGCGGAATCCTCTCCACCCTGTTCAACGACCGGCGGATGGAGCGCCTGATCGAATTCGAGGCGCTGCCGGCGACCCGTCGCGATGCGTATCCGCTTTCGGAAATGCTGGCCGACGTGCGGAAGGGAATCTGGAGCGAACTGGATGACGGCACCGTGCGGATCGATGCCTTCCGAAGGGAGTTGCAGCGCACCTACCTGACGCAGGCGAACAACAAGGTGAATCCCGCGCCGTTCGTGGCACCCGTCGGCGTTCCAGCCGCTTTCGCCCAGCAGATTGGACCGGCTCGGGCGACGAGCGACGTGCGCGCCCTCTTCAAGGAGGAGCTACGAACGTTGGACGCCGATGTGGGCAGGGCCATGGGCCGCGCCGGCGATCGGGAAACGCGCGCGCACCTGGCCGACGTGCGGGATCAGATCAAGAGGATACTGGATCCGAAGTAAGGAACAGCGAACAGCGAGCAGCGAACAGCGAGCAGCGACGTGACCGCCCACTGCTGATCGCTGACCACTCATCGCTGCTCGCTGATCGCTAGTGCCGTTCCAACTTGTTTCGCCAATGGCTCAGAGACACGAGCCGGCTGGGAACCAACCTGGCGCGAATAGTTGGAACGGCACTAGTTACACCCAGTACTCCTCGGCTCCACGCAGCTGAACACCAGCTTCACGCCCGCCACCGTCTGGTCTGGCGCGATCAGGCGGCGCGTGGGCGCGGTCGCATCGACTTCGCGTGAGTCCCGGTTCCGCGTCCTGGCAAACAACACGTTGAGCCCGATCCCGAACCGCGTCAGCTGACAGGTCACGCCCTGCGGCCGGCTCGAATCGTTAGGCGATGGGCAGAGCGCCGGCTGCGGATGCTCGGCGACCTTCGCTATGCCGCCAACCCCGACCCACGACGTGTTCGCCGGCCCGCGCTCGAAGTACGCCGCCGTCGCTCCCGCGACCGGTGATTGCGCCGTCGCCGACGGGCGCATCGAGTACGGGTGCACCACGGGCGCCGAATCGGTGAACATGCCAACCAGCAGCACCTGCAGCACGTCGCCGCTGCGACGCCAGGCGATCAGTGACCGGTGCAGCGGCGGACGAAGCGCCTGCGCCAGCGACACCCAGGTGACCGCGTGCACGAATCCGTCGTACACCTGCCGCGTCCCGTCATTCGTCATTTCAACCACCGTGGGGGTGACCCCGGCGCGAAGCGCCAGCGCCGCCCAGCGGAATTCCTCGCTCCGCTCGACGTCGTTGGCAACCAGCTGCTCCTCGGCGAGCATCTCGAGGCTCGTCGCCAGCGGGTTCTGATCACTGGCCGCCAGCGGCGCGCTGGGCGCGTCCACACACGCCGCGACCAGCCCGGCGAGCATGAGCGCCTTGATTGTGGCTTTCACTGAGATCGAATGCATCCTGCGCCTCCGCGACATCCTGCCTGCTCAGGCGGCAACGGGGCCAGCCGCTTGTGCGCAGCGGACCGGCCCCGTCGCCCCCAACCACCACCCATCCCCACGTGGAGCTGACACGGAGCCTCCCCTCCTTCCCCTACCGCCGCTCTGTGCTGGGTGCTGCGGGCTGACGTGACCTGGCACACCTATTCCCTGTAGCGCTTCAGTGACGACCGGAGCGACTTCAGCGCCCGGCCCATCTGCGTCTCAACCGTCTTCACCGAGATCTCCAGGGAGCGCGCGATCTCCGCGTACGTCAGCCCGCCATCGCGGCTCAACAGGAAGATTTCGCGACAGCGTGGCGGCAGCTTGTTGATTGCCTCCTTCACAGCGGCCGCCACCTCCTGCTCCACCGTTTCCTCATCGGCCGCGAACGTCGTGGGCGGATCGTCGTCCGTGCCCTGCTCTTCGCGCCAGCGCCGCTCGAGTTTCGCCCGCCGGAGATAGTTCAACGCGGTGTTGCGTGCGGCGCGGAACAGGTACGTGCGAAACGTCTCGATTTCGGCGAGCTGTTCCCGCTTGGCCCACAGCTTCAGGAAGACGTCCTGAACGAGTTCCTCCGCCAGGTCCGGCGAACGCACGAAGCGCTGGACGAACGAAGCCATCCCGGAGTAGTGCGCCTTGAAAACCGCCTCCAGTGCGCGCTCGTCGCCCGCCCTGATCCTGCGAACCAGCTCGGAGTCACCTGCCGGCATCGCGGCTGTTTCGTCCATTCGTGCAGGGGCGGGATCAGGGAATCGGAATTCCAGTCGGGCTCTGTGGCTTGGCACCGGAAGGGTCGGGGTGACGGACGAGTCGGACTGTCCCAATGGGACACGCCCGCACGACCATCCCCTCAACGGCCTACCGGTTGATCACACAGTCCATCAACGTAGGGGGTCGCGGCCGAGTAGGGGGAGGTGTGGTCGGCGGGTGTCTGTCGTCACGTGAGCGGAAATACTTGTCTGGAGCCATGTTGCCGCAATGACTGACCACTTGGACTGGGATCGCCTGGCACGTTACGTCTCCGGTGAATCGGGGGCGACCGAGCGCGCGGATATAGAGCGCTGGGCCGCTGGTAGCGACGCCAATCGGGCGATGCTCGAATCCCTCAGGCGGCGGTGGAACGCCACCAGCGACGGGACTCCGTGGAACGTCGATGCCGCGTGGTCGAGACTCGCTCCGCGCCTGCGGGACGTGAAGGTCGAACCCGGAGTGATCGATCTCGACACCCGACGTGCCGCCCGGCCGTCGTGGATCGGGCCCGCTCGCGTTGGTCTCGTGGCCGCGGCCGCGGTCCTGCTGGTAGCGGTAGCGGTCCGGATGAGGACCGTGGACAGCGCGCCCGCCGGCACAACGATGGCGCTCACCAGTCCGGAGATGCGCACCGGGATCGGCGAGCAGCGAACGATCGACCTTGCCGATGGTTCACAGGTAATACTTGGAGCCACGAGCAGGCTGCAGATGGCCGCTGGTTTCGGTGAGGCGACCCGCGAAGTCTTCCTGGAGGGACAGGCGTTCCTTCGCGTAAGGCACGATTCCACGCGCCCGTTCGTGGTGAACGCGGGAGGAACGCGGGCCACTGACATGGGTACGGCCTTTGAAGTACGGGCCTACCCGAACGAAGGGGTTCGCGTGGCGGTGACCGAGGGAATGGTCGAAGTGCACCGGGACACCGGAATGCCGGACAGCGCGGTGCTGCAGCCCGGAGATGTGGCCGAATTGCCTGAAGCAGGAGCGACCGTGATCCGTCGCCAACAGAATGTCGAACGGCTGCTCGGGTGGACGCGCGGCGAGCTGGTTTTCGATGACACGCCGTTGAGCGAGGTCGCGCGCGACCTGGAGCGGTGGTACGACGTCCAGGTCCGGATCGACGACGTTGCGCTGGGCGCCTTGCACCTCACGACAACGCTGCGGATCGGCGACTCGCTCGATGAGATTCTGAATGTCGTCGAGCTGGCGCTGTCATCCCGCGGTGTGCGCGCCGAGCGCAGTGGAAGTGTGGTGACCTTCCGCAGCGGGCCCCCGACGCCGGCCGCTAATCCGCCGGCGACGCGCGGCCGGGTGGAGGCGGGTGCGTGAACTGGCCACCGGCGGCGCGCCGCGGTGCGGCACTCCGCACTGTGGCGTGCCGCAGACGGGCACGGGGGCTCACCGCGCCCTTCTTTGTGATTCGCGCGCTGCTCACGACGCTGGTGTTGAGCTCCGGGTCGGCTTGGGCAGCGCGCGCTCAAACTTCCCGTGTTGTCGCTGCGGTCGATAGCGCGCCGCGTCCAGAGAGTCGCGAGGGCGTTCTGGCGCGGCTGGTCACGGTCCACTTCGACGACCTGCCACTCGGTCTCGCGCTGCACCTGATCGCGCAGGAGGGAAACCTCCGCCTGTCGTACAGCAGCGACGTCGTGCCGGTGGCGCGCAGGGTCTCGGTGTCGCGGCAGCGCGCGCCGGTGGGCGATGTCCTGCGCGACGCGCTGGCCAGCACCAATGTCGACCCGGTCGTCACGCCCTCGGGTTATGTCGTTCTCGTGCGGAACCCGCAGGCATCGCTGATCGCGCCCGGCGCCCCCTCCGTCCCGGACATGTTGCCGCTCGAGAGGACGCCGATTCGCGCCCAGGTGATGGATCGCGTGCTCATCATGGGCACGCCGGCCGCCGGCGCGCCTGAACGCGAGTTGCCTTCCGCGGTCACGGTGCTCACCGCGAGCCACATCGCGGCGTACGGTCCGTCGTCCATGCAGGACCTGCTGCGTGCGGGCATCCCCGGCATCGTGGCCTGGGACCTGGGCATCTCGGGGCCATTCGCGCAGATCGGTTCGGTGCGGGGTTCCAGCTCCTTCACGTCCAACTACCTCAAGACGTACGTGGACGGGGTCGAGTTGGCGAGCCCGTACCTGCTGTTCGCCGTGGACCCGTACAGCATCGAGCGGATCGAGATCATCCGCGGGCCGCAGGGCTCGGCCCTGTACGGCTCTGACGCCATCAGCGGCGTGGTGCACGTGGTCACGCGCCGGGGATCGCCATCGGCGGAATGGCGTCCGCAGGTCGACGCCCAGCTGTCGGGCGGACTGGTGAGCAGCCGGTACGTCGACGGCGCCATCGCCTCACAGCGGCACTCGGCCATGGTGTCCAGCGGTGGCGGGCGGAGCTCGTTAGGCATCGGCGGCACCTGGTCGGAGACCGGCGGCATCGTGCCGGGCGGGGAGTCCGGATACCGGGCCACGTATGGCGCCTTCCGCCACCTGGCGGGCTTCCTGCGCATCGAAGGCACCATGCGGTACGCCGACGTGCGATTCACCGCGCCGGAGAATCCGCTGCTGCGCGCCGATACGCTCCTGTCGCAGGTGCGATCGGTGCTGCGCGATCAGCGGATCGAGAACGAAACGTATGGTCTCACCCTGGACGCCAATCCCGTGGAGGGCATGCGCCACACGCTGGTGATCGGCATCGACCGGAACGACGGAGCCATCCCGCTGCAACGTGAACCGGCCACCGTCGCTGACGCGCTGCTCGGCGCGACACGCGAACGCGCCGAAAAGACGTCGATCCGTTTCAGCACCGCGCTTCGCGTCTTCGAGGGCCCGATCGGAGGGGCGACGCTCACGATGGGCACCGACCACACCGATCTGACGCGCGAACGGCTGGGCGTCAGCTCCGAGGTCGGCGGTGACTCCAGCAACACGCTCGCGGCCCTGTATCAGGACGACATCTCGAATCAGGGAGTGTTCGGCCAGCTGAAGGTGGACCTGTCACGCTCGTTCTTCCTCACCGCGGGTATTCGCGGGGACTGGAACAGCACGTTCGGCGAAAGCATCGGCGCGGCGTGGTCGCCCATGCTCGGCGTGGCCGTCACGCGCGACGCCAGCTTCGGGACCATCAAACTGCGCGGCGCGTATGGAAAGGGGATTCGTCCGCCGCCGCCCAGCGCGCGCCAGTCGATCGCCACCCTCAAGTTCCGTCAGGTCGGAAACCCGGGAATCGAGCCAGAGACGCAGTCGGGCTTCGAAGGTGGGTTCGAGTGGTTCGCCGGCGACCGGGCGACGCTCTCGGTCACCGGCTACAGCCAGACGGCAAAGGGGCTGATTCAGCAGGTGATCCAGGACCGGCGCACCATCCAGTACCAGAACGTGGGGCAGATCGCGAATCGTGGTGCGGAGATCGAGGCCCAGGCCCGGCAGGGAAACCTCCGCGCCAATGGGACGCTGAGCCTCACCGACAGTCGCGTGCGCGCTCTGGCGAGAACGTATTCAGGCGACCTCGCCGTCGGCGATCGGGTGCCCGAGGTTCCGGCGTCTTCCGGCAGTGTCTCCTTGAGCTGGGATGTCGGTCGGACGACGCTGACGATGGGAAGTGTCTACATCGGGTCATGGACCGGCTACGACTGGAGCCGGTACGTCGGCGACGAGGCGCAGGAGACCGACGAGATCAACACCCTTCGCGATTACTGGCGCGACTACCCTGGCATCGTCCGGCCGTATCTCTCCGTGAGCCACATCATGAATCGAGACGTGGAGTGGTTCGGCCGCGTCGACAACCTCACCAACGTCCAGCGCTACGAGCGTGACAATCTCCAGGTGACGGCTGGACGAACGATGACGGTGGGACTGCGGATCGGCCGGAACTGACGAGGTGTGCGATGGGAGACGTGAGATAAACTGCACAACCTCGATCGGTGCGGAATCTGTCGGGATGCGCAGCAGGGTAAACTACCGACCGAATCTGCAGTGATCAGAAGGCAGTTTTATCTCAGTTCTCCATCTCCCATCTCCCATCCCGTTGACCCCATTTCGCTGGCTGCTGGTCCTTGTTTCGTTCGCCGCGGCCGCCGGGGTCGCGTTGTGGGTCATCAGCTCGCACTGGCCGGAGGGTGGCGCCCCGCTCGGGCTGTCGTGGTGGGCCCACCTGCTCGCGTTAGGCGCGGTGACGTTCGAGCTGACGCTCCGCAGCGCCAAGATCGCCCTCTCGGCGCGGGCCTGCGGCATCCCGCTGCAGTTCGGCACCGCGGCGCGCGCCACGCTGGGCGGCGACTTTGCCACGGCCATCACGCCGGCCAGGGTGGGCGCCGAGCCGGCGCGGTTTCTCGTGCTGCGGGAAGCCGGTGTGCCGGCGGCGCGGGCGCTGCTGGTGCTCTTTCTCGAGCTCTTCATCGAGCTGCTGTCGCTCGTGATCCTTGCCGGCCTGCTGCTGGCGTTTCTTCCGGCCAGCGGCGCGCTGAAGGGGGTCGCGGCGATGGTCGGCGGATACGCCACCATCGTGCTCGGGCTGGGGTTTGGCGGCTGGGTGCTTTCGCGGCGGCGCGCGCATGGCCCGCCGCCTCGCTGGGCTCGCGCCATCGGCATTGGCGCCGGATTCTGGCGGGCCGTCCAACTCGGGCTGCGCAATCTCCGGGGAAGCGTCGACGCGCTGCGCCACGCGCGGTTTTCGATGATGGCGGCGTCGCTGGCCTGCTCCATCGCTCACATCAGCGGCCGGCTGATGACGCTGCCGATCATCATTGCGTCGTTAGGTGCCGACCTGAACCTGACCTCGCTGATCCTGTGGCCGCTGGTGCTGCTCTACGGCGGGGCGCTGATCCCCGCGCCGGCCGGTGGCGGAGCCATGGAGTTCGGCTTCGGCGCGATCATGGATGGCATCCTTCCAGGTGATGTCCTCGCGGCATCGCTCATCTGGTGGCGCTTCTACTCGTACTACATCTACGTGCTGCTGGGCGCCTTTGCGGCCGGGCGAACGGTGATGAGGGCGCTGAAAGAGTGAAGAGCGAAGAGTGAGGAGTGAGGAGAGCGCTGTTCCTCCTCACTCCTCACTCCTCACTACCTCGGACAGTCGATCCTCAGCGCAAACGCCGCGTGGATACCCGGCACCCTGCGGACGTCCGGGCGCTCCGCTGGACGGACAATGACTTCCCCCCGGCGGCCGGTCACGACGATGTTCGCCGATCCGAACCGCACGATGGTCGAATCCATCGCGCTGACGATCCGGAGTTCCACCATGGCCGAATCGAGCTCACGCCACGTCAGCACGGCGGGTGTCAACGACGCGTTGATCCTCTGCGCGCGCCGCCACTGGGGATCGCTCCGCTGCGGGACTATTTCGTCGAGCAACTGCACGGTGTCGGCAGCGGCCGACGCTCGGCCATTTTCCAGGACCATCTGCAGCTGATAGCAGGCGCCCGCGATCGACAGCGCGTCAGCCATCGACGCACCAACGCCCGTGGTGACGACCGGACCCAGGCTCGCCCCGGCGCCGAAAGCGGCCGGCGGTACTGCTGGTCGCGCCGCATCGGCGCGAGCCTGCTCGAACGTCTGGCGCTGCGGCGCTGCGCCTTGCTGACGAACCTGATTCTGGAGACTGGCGCCTTGAGCAACACGCGACGCCTCACTCAGGGAGTCGAGCACCTGGCGGTCGCGCCCGATCGAGCTGGAATCGGTGCGTCGGGTCTCATTGGCGGCAAGCGCCGAGCCACGCGCGAACGACGTGCTCGCCGCCGCGGCCTTCTGCTCCGCTGTCGAGTCACGGGCCTCAGTCGCGGCAACGCGAACAGGCGACGGGGCGGGCGACGGCGCCCCCGCTTGCACCTTTGCCTCGCGAGCTGGCGACTCACGCGCGGCAGCCGGAGTCGCGCCCTGCCCACTCGAGGCGGGAGTCACCGACTCCGGAAGCGCGGGTGGAGCCTGGACGGTCTGCTCCGTCCGTAACGCCGTCGACTGGTCTGCCGATGAGCGCAGCATCACGCTCGTTACGCCAGCCACGAACAGCAATGACGCCGCCGCGACGATCCTCCGGTCGCGCCACCACCGCCGTGTCGCCGCGCTGCGCCTGGCGCGAAGAACGGCCAGTTGATCCGTGCCCGCAGCGCTGCCCGGAATCACGCCACCGGGAACGTCGTCCAGCGACGACAGGATACGCGACGACGCCGCCACCAGGCCGCGCGCTTCAGCCACCAGCGCGGCACAGTCGGCACAGGAGCCGGCGTGCGCCTCCACACGCGCCGACTCGTCAGGCGGCAGCGCGCCATCGAGCCAGGCGTGAATCCTTCCTTCGTCCAGGTGCTGGTTCATATCAGTCATGGTCGTCTCCACCGGCGGCACGCCGCCCTTCCCCTGCCTGCAGGGATTCGTACGTCTCCGCCAGCCTTCGTCGCGCGCGCGCCAGAGTCGTTCCGACCGAACCCACCGAGAGCTCCAGCGCCGCGGCGATCTCCTCGTAATTGAGCCCTTCCTCGCGCATCAACAACGCCAGCCGGTCCTTCTCGACGAGGCTCTCGAGCGCCTGACGAGCCAGCGCCGCTTCATGCGCGCGCTCGGCCGTCGTAGGTGGCTGCTCGACCACCGTGTCCCGCTCCTGCTCTGCCAGCACCAGCAGGTGCCGGCGCTGCCTCGCCGTTCGACGCGCTTCGTCGCGCACGAGGTTGGTCGCCACCGCAAAGAGCCATGAGCGTTCGTTCTTCAGCGAATCCTGGCGGAGGGCGCGCAGGAACACCTCCTGCGCGACCTCCTCGGCCCAGTCGCGATCCCCCAGCCGCCGCGTCAGATACCGCACCAGCGGCGCGTGATACAACCGGAAGAGCCGCTCCAGTTCGTCGTCCTTCATCAGTTACCAGACCTTCACGAGATCGGAGAGTTGCTGTGCCGTCATCCGCTCCAGCCCGGACGCACCGACCTGGATGGCAACACCCTTGCCCGCCACCAGGACTTCATCGCCGAGCGCCAGCGCGTCCTTCAGCCCATCGAGCCGGTTCAGCAGTTCAAAGTAGAGGGGCGAATACGCCTTCACCTGCACCGTGCGTTGCGTCGCAACGTAACGCTGGTCGGTCCACACGGTCCCCTGCTGGATGAACTGGCGGGCGCCCACCTGACGCAGGTTACCTCCCGCCACGGCCATGGAATCGAGCACGGCCAGCGACTTTGCTTCGCGCTGGACTGCCGCCTGACGGCTCTGCTCGAAGCGGGCCTCGTTCAGCGAAGGCGCGGGAACCGCCGCTGGCGCCCCTGCGCCAACGCCCGTCGTAACCACCGGGCCCAGGCGCGCGCCCACGCCGGCGATGTCGGCGCCCCGGTTCGCCGTCGCGACATTCATCCCCGGCTCCACCACGAGGTAACTCGAGAACTCGGTCGGGATACCATACCGTTCGCCTAACGACTTGATCTCGGCGTTCATCTCCGTGCTGCCGCCGCTGCGACGCTTCTCGGCCGCCAGCCAGCCGATGCGCTGGGCCGCCCAGAGCCGCGGCACGAAGCCGTTGCCCGTCGTGCGCCGGCTGAACTGCGCCCTGCTGCTCCAGGACGTGCGACCGCCCGCCGACTGACCCTCGATACGGACCGTGGCGTCCCCGTCGCCCTCATAACGCGCCAGGAGGACCAGATCCTGTCCGGCGAAGATGTCTATCGACCCTGAGGGCAGGACCTGCGACAGGCGGACCCCGTCGACGCGCACCCGGACGCTGGTCAGCACCGGATTCGTCAGGCGGGAAGCCAGCAGCGACACCGGACGTTCGACGTCCTCGCCGGCGCGCACGAAGTGGGCGGTGCCCCGGCCCTCGACCGCGAGTCGCTCGATCAACGCGGAATTCACGTCGGCGCTTACGCCGACCGTGAATAACCGCGCCTCGCCGCGACGGCGGGCCGCGATCGCGGCGATCGCATCGGGATTGCGCTCTCCAACCGTGGGCTCGCCGTCGGTGAGGAACACGATCAACGGCAAGCGGTTGCTGTCGTACCGCACATCCAGCGCCGCTTCCAGCGCGCCGGAGATGTTAGTGGATCCGTCGGCACGGAGACCGTCGAGATAACGGCGCGCGTCCCTGATGTTCTCTGGCGTCGCGGTGACGAAGCCTTCACGGAAGCTGTTGACCTCAGTGGAGAAGTCGATCAGGCGGAACCGATCACCGCGCGAGAGCGATGCCAGGAGCGCATGGCCGGCTGCCTTGGCTTGTTCGAGCTTCTGGCCACGCATGGAGCCGGATACATCGAGGACGAACGTGACGTCGCGCAGGGTCGCGCGGCCCGATGACACCGGCGGCGTTATGGTGATGAGCGCGAAACCCGGATCGGAGTCCGGCCGGTGCGTCAGCACCGAAACCGCGGCCGTCGAGGCTCGGCGAAGGGGCAGAAGGATGGTCACTTCGCGACTGTCGCCGGCGGCCGTCACCAGGCGGCGGCCTCCACGTTCGCGCACCATGAGGCGGTGGGTTGGCGAGTACGGCGCGCCGTAGTCACGCGTGTTGTCGTAGGTGAGGCTGAAGGCGTTCGCGGTCTCGATGTCGTCATCGCCGCCATTCCACTGGTCCCGTGTGGCCGGCAGCGTGACAGGTCTCCGCGCCGGCTCCGTGCCGCGCACGTAGTCGATGCGAAGCGCATCCCCTTCACGCTGCGCAATGCTCTGGAAGCGGACCACCACGCGCTTCTCCTCACCAGGATTGATCGGGAAGATTCTCGCGCGCAACAGTCCCGCGCCCATCCACTCGACGAGCGCCGGATCACGCTGGCGCCTGACGATGTCCTCGTAGATGCGCCGGGCGTCGGTCGCGTTCATCGTTTCGCCCGAGACAAGCTCTCCGTTGATCGACAGCTTGAGATCCTCGAACGCGGAGCCGGCAGGGAGCGGAAAGAGATAGTCAGCCTCGCCGAGTCCCCGGCCCGTGTTCACGAACGTCTCGTTCACTTCGTAGCGCAAAACCCGGTTCACCATCTCCACGCGTACCTGACTGGAGGTGCGGATGATCGCGTTGGTGGCGATGCACGTCCTGACCGGCAGGTCGGGGCATCGTTCCTCGCGGCACGGCGGCGGAACGGGTTGGGGACATGGCCTCGGGATCAGGCGCCCCTGGGCGCCGGCTGAGGCCGAGACGACGACTGTGAGGAGTGCTGCGTAGAGGGTTCGCATACGGACGTCCTGAAGTGGGTACGCTGAGGAGACGCCGCTGCGGGCGGGACTTGCACATGGGGTGAGCCCAGAGCGCAAAGCGAAGAACGATAATGACTTAGCCAATGGTGTCCGGCCCTTCGCCCTCACTTTGCGCTTTGCGCTCTGCGCTGCCCCTCAGGACGCATCCACCAGTGTCACGATCACCCGGCCCCACCGCACACTTCCACCACGTGTATCGCACCGTAAGTAGAATCGGCGCACCGGACGTGTCGGGCGAGATCAACGAGCAGACGCCGCCTCCATAAAGTCCACTCAGGATGCACGAGCCATCCCAGCGGACAAACTCGGTCTCGGCGCCGCTCGCCGGGAACATTCCGACGATGGTCTGCCGCGGGACGTACGCCGTGAATCGATGAAATGGAGAATCACCGACCATTCTCACCGAGTCGCACGGCGCCGCCGGAGGATTCAGCACGCGACGGCAGCCGGCCAGATCGAGGATGTTGTAGCCCTGAGCCGGCACCTTGAGCGTTGGTACCGCCGCGATCGTCACGTAGTCCATTCGCGCGGCGCCGGTCTGGTAGACCGTCACCTGCTGCATGAGCTGGAAGTTCGCCTCGATCGTCGCGTCGTTCGACGGACGCACGATGCACAGCCCGCGTTCCGTGAGGTCCGGGCAGTCGGTCCAGCCAGTGAATTCGACGTATCTGCCGTCACGAACCGTGTCCTGCGGTGACTGCGCGCCGAACCGGACGAAGACGGCTGGATCGGGTTCGGCAACGACGAGGGAAACCGGACCGCGTCGCGACACCATCAGCCTGCAGATCGTGATCGGCGTCGTTGAAAGGACGCAGACTTCGCCATTCTCCGGAAACGCGGCGGCCCGCGGGAGGGGCTGCGAGTCCGTGTACACGTGGACGCGTCCGGGCGTGGCTCCCACGTCACGCCCACCCGCGAGCCGCATTCGAAGCGTGAGTTCAACCGTCTCGACTTCCCCGACGCCTGTCGGCTCGCACGCGATCACCGTTGCGGCGACGATCAGGAGGAGTGGAGCGCCTCGCATGGAATGAGCAGTACTCTCTGTGCGTGGCGTGGTTCCGGACGGACGTGTCTTCTCCCATCCGCCATCCGCCCTCCGCCATCCGAACTACCTCTTCCGCCGCTCCAGGCTGTTGGGCAGCGTGACGTAGTCGCCCGACCGGGACAGGACTCGCACGTTGATCAATACGTGGTCCGCGCGCTCGATGGTCTGCTCGAACGTCTCGTCGCCTTCCCGCGTGGCGTAGCCTAACGAGAACGCGGCCGGCGCCGACCGCGCCGCCGCCTGTCGCAGCCGCTCGGCAATCGCGGGGGTTCGCATCGAATTCTCCCCGGCCAGGACGATCAGGAATTCGTCGCCACCCAGCCGGATGACCGGCTCGTCGGAACGCACTTCGCGCATGAGAAAGCGGGCCATGCGCTGCAGCACCTGGTCGCCGCTGGCGTGGCCATGACGGTCGTTGTAGAGCTTGAAGTGGTCGATGTCGATGAAGATGCACCCCCAACGACTTTCGCCGCCGGCGCGAAACTCCTCCTCGAGGTCGAACAGGAAGCGCCGATTGTAGCAGCCGGTCAGGGCGTCGCGGATCAGTTGTTCGCGAAGCCGATCCTC
>Ga0209109_10000867_pt1 | contig 16621 bp, 13 predicted proteins | sample Rifsed10ft2_FD_184004 | JGI IMG/M metagenome (GOLD analysis project Ga0209109, IMG submission 184004) | Soil microbial communities from Rifle, Colorado, USA - sediment 10ft 2 (version 2) | ecosystem: Environmental > Terrestrial > Deep subsurface > Rock core/Sediment | place: Rifle, Colorado... | reverse complement strand
TCGGCTACAGCTTCCTGGAGGAGAACCTCAACAAGCTCAAGGGCGCCAACGTCGATGGAGTCGCGCCGACTTTTGAGAACATAGCGGACGCGAAATACCCGGTGTCGCGCGCGCTGTACGTGTACGCGAAGAAAGCGCACATCGGCGTGATCCCGGGACTTGCCGAGTTCGTGCAGGAGTACACGAGCGACAAGGCGTTCGGCAGCGAGGGATACCTGGTCGACAAGGGACTCGTGCCTCTGCCGAGCGCCGAAGCCAAGAAAGTTCGCGCCGACGTGGCGTCGATGAAGAATCTCAAGCTTTGAGCCAATCGATGCAAGCCGGCGGCGGATTCCGCCGCCGGCTTTTTTTGGCGACCGGCCCAATCCATCAGGACAGTTGTCTGACAGACGTATGACACCAGCAACAGCACGACTAACACCGAGGTTCCGGAAAGAGAGATCATGCATGAACAGCAGAACGCTCATTGGTGTCGCATTGATGGCGATGCTTGCCGCGCCGGTTGCTGCGACCGCCGCGTCGGATGCCGAGTTCGCGGAGCTCCGCCGCGCACTCGAGCAGGTCACTCAGCGACTCGATGCGCTGGAACAGAAAAACGTCGCACTCGAATCCCGCAACCAGGAGCTCGAAGCGAAAAGCAAGTCGCTCGAGGAGTCCAACGACAAGCAGACCGACCAGATCGCGCAGGTCAGCTCCAAGGCCAAGGCCACTGACTGGGCGTCGCGGATCAGCTGGAAGGGCGATCTCCGCTACCGCCACGAGAACGTCGATCCGTTTGAGACGGTCAACGATCAAACGCGTCACCGGATCCGTGCGCGCTTCGGTCTCAATGCGAAAGTCAACGATACGCTTACGACCACCTTGCAACTCGCCACCGGTGGCGGCAATAACGATCCGCGGTCGACCAATCAAACGCTGGGCAGCGGCCTGGACCGCAAGCAGGTCAGCCTCGATCTCGCATACCTCGACTGGGCGCCGGTGCAGGGGCTCAACGTGCAGCTCGGCAAGATGCCGTATCCATTCCAGCGCGTGACCACCGCCTTCTGGGATCCCGACATCACGCCCGAGGGTGGCGCATTCAAGTTGGCGCGCGGTCCCTTCTTCGCCAGCGCCTTCGGCTACTGGCTGTCGGAGTCTTCCCTGCAATCCGACTCGAACGTGGTGGGAGCGCAGCTGGGCCTGAAGGGTGATCTCGGTTCGATGAAGTGGACTGCTGCCGCCATGTACTACAACGTCGGCGCGGTGCAGAACGAAGTGACGTCCATCATGGCGCCGTCAGCCATGGCGCCCGCCGTGTGCGCGGCGGGGCTGCTGAACAACGCGTTTTTCGGCGGCGCGCAGGGAAACACCACTGTGAACCTGGGCGACAACTGCTCGCGCCTGTTGAACGACTACAACATCTACGAGGTGCTGGGTCAGGCGGAATTCAAGCTGGGTTCTCTGCCGCTGGTGGTGTTCGCGAACTACGCGCAGAACACCGAGGCAGCAGATCTGGATACCGCGTATGCCGCCGGCTTCACGCTCGGCCGTGCCAGCAATCCGCAGACGTGGGAGCTCAGCTACCTTTATCAGAAGACGGAAAAAGACGCGCTGTTCGCGCAATTCGTGGATTCGGACTTCGGCGGCGGCCTGACGGACGTCGACGGCAGCGTCGTCAGGCTGGGCTATGCGCCCGCGCGCAACTGGGTGTTGAACACGACCTACTTCATGAATGAGCGGTTCGTCGATCGGCCGCTGACAGTCGGCGGTGTGCCGCTGACCGGGCTCGAATACGACCGGCTGCAGGTCGATTTCATCGTCAAATACTGAACGGTACGGGCCGGCGGGTGCAGCATGACACTGCTCTCGCTGGCCCGTCCGGGTCTCGTTCCACGTCCACAGTCGGTGCGCTGTAACAATCCCGTAACACCGGGGTTGAACACTCTGGCTCTGGCCCGAGCAGACAGGGCGAATTCGGCGTCGGGTGTTGACCCCGGGGCAGCGGCTGGGTGATCTTGTGCTGCCCCGACGCGATTACAACGATTGCCAACACAAGGGGCGAGCCCGACCCGATGTCCGCAACGACGCTCGTACTGGTGCTGCTGATTCTGTCCGTGATCGCCTATCGGTTCGGGCGGACGCGCTCGATCGCCGTGGTCGGCGGCCGACGCGGACAACGCGATCTGCATTCCTTGCCGACGTACTACGGCCTGCTCACGGCGTTGTGGTGTGGCCTGCCGGCGTTACTCGTCGTGGGGCTGTGGACCGCGGCGCAGGACTCGGTGATCACACGCTTGGTGCTGGCCGAAATGCCGCCGGCGGTGCAGACACTTCCCGAGGACGAAGTCTCGCTCATCCTCAACGACGTGCGCAACGTGGTCGCCGGCAACATGCAGCTCTCGCAGGTCTCCGCGGATGCGCAGCGGGCCGCGACGGCGTATCTGCGCCTGGAGCACACGAGCCGCATGGCACTTGCGGTCGTTGCGCTGGCCGCTGCAATGCTCGGTGGGGTTTTCGTGTGGCGGCGCATCGCGCCCCAGCTACGCGCTCGCAACAGCGTAGAGAAGATCTTTGAATGGCTGTTGCTCGGCTGCTCCACCATCGCGATTTTCACCACGATCGGCATCCTGTTGTCGGTGCTGTTCGAGTCGATCCTGTTCTTCGGCCACGTGCCGGTCTGGGACTTCATCTTTGGACTGGAATGGAGCCCTCAGACCGCCATTCGTGCCGACCAGGTCGGCTCTTCGGGGGCGTTCGGCGCGGTTCCACTGTTCGCCGGCACGCTGCTCATTTCCGCGATCGCGATGGCGGTCGCAGTCCCGATCGGGCTGTTTTCCGCGATCTACCTTGCGGAGTACGCACACCGCAATTTCCGGGCGACCGCCAAACCGTTGCTGGAAATCCTCGCCGGCATACCGACCGTCGTCTACGGCTTTTTCGCGGCGCTGACCGTCGGTCCGCTGTTGCGGTCAGCCGGGGAGTCGATGGGTCTCGACGTCGCGTCAGAGAGCGCGTTGGCCGCGGGGTTGGTCATGGGCGTCATGATCATCCCATTCGTTTCGTCATTGTCCGATGACATGATCACGGCCGTCCCACAGTCGATGCGCGATGGTTCATACGCCCTCGGCGGTACGCCGTCGGAAACGATTCGGCGCGTGGTCCTGCCGGCCGCGCTTCCAGGCATTGTCGGCGGTGTCCTGCTCGCGATCTCGCGGGCGATCGGCGAAACCATGATCGTCGTGATGGCGGCGGGCTTGTCCGCCAATCTCACCGCCAATCCGCTCGCCGCAGTGACGACGGTTACCGTGCAGATCGTGACCCTGCTGGTCGGAGACCAGGAGTTCGACAGCCCGAAAACGCTGGCCGCGTTCGCCCTCGGTCTGGTGCTCTTCCTCGTGACGCTGGGACTCAACATCATCGCGCTGCACGTGGTGCGCAAGTACCGGGAACAATATGAGTGAAGCGATCCCCGGCGCCGGCGCACGGCTTCCCGAATCGTTGCGCGATCATCGCAAGGCGGCCGAGGCGGTTGCGCGCAGTCTCAAGTCGCGCTATCGCGCCGAGACCCGATTCCGGCTCTATGGTCTGGGCGCCGTGTCGCTCGGGCTGGTGTTCCTTGCGATCTTATTCGTGACCATCATCGGCCAGGGCTGGTCGGTGTTCCGTCAGAGCTACGTCCACCTCGAAATCTTCTACGACCCCGAGGTGCTCGATACCGACGGGACGCGCTCCCCGGAGTCGCTGGCGCAGGGGGACTACAACGCTCTGGTGAAAGCCGCGCTGCGCAAGCTGTTTCCCGACGTCGAAGGGCGGCCAGATCTGCGTCAGCTGTACGGACTCGTGAGCTCCTCTGCAGGTTTCGATCTGCAAAAGCGCATCGCGGACGGTCCCTCGAAGCTCGGCACCAGCGAAACCCTGTGGCTGCTGGCGAGCGATGAGCTTGATCTGTACTACAAGGGCCGAATCGAACGCAGCGAGAGCGAGGAGTCACGTCCGCTGAGCGATCAACAGCTCGCCTGGGCCGATCGGCTACGATCCAAGGGTGGCGCGGAGCTGCGCTTCAACCGGGTGTTTTTCACGTCGGGTGATTCACGTGAGCCGGAGCTCGCCGGCGTCTGGGGTGCGGTGGCTGGTTCGTTCTTCACGCTCCTGGTAACGCTGGTCCTTTCGTTTCCGATCGGCGTCGCCGCCGCCATCTATCTTGAGGAGTTCGCCAGGCGCAACCGCTGGACGGACCTGATCGAAGTGAACATCAACAACCTGGCGGCCGTGCCGTCGATCGTGTTCGGCTTGCTGGGCCTCGCGGTGTTCATCAACTTCTTCGGCCTGCCGCGCTCCGCTCCAGTCGTCGGTGGGCTGGTGCTGACGCTGATGACGCTGCCCACGATCATCATCGCGAGCCGTGCCGCACTCAAAGCGGTGCCACCCTCGATACGCGAAGCGGCACTGGGCATGGGCGCATCGCAGATCCAGATGGTCGCGCACCATGTGCTGCCGCTCGCCATGCCGGGCATGCTCACCGGAACCATCATCGGCATGGCGCGCGCGCTGGGCGAGTCGGCGCCGCTGCTAATGATCGGCATGGTGGCGTTCATCGTCGATGTGCCCAAGAGCCTGCTCGATCCCGCCACGGTGTTGCCGGTGCAGGTGTTCATCTGGGCCGACGTGCCGGAACGCGCATTCGTGGAACGCACATCGGGTGCCATCATCGTGCTGCTGGCGTTTCTGATCCTGATGAACGGCCTGGCGGTGATTCTCCGCAACCGCTTTGAACGGCGGTGGTAGCCGGCGTATGACAGTCGATAACGAGGTTGAAATGACCCCAGTCGTGGCCGAAGACAGCTCGGTGGCGAGCAGCGAGGCTGGCGTAAACGTCAAGCCGAGCCATCGTCAGCCGGCGGGACTGGACCTCACACCACAGCCGGGGGCTGGCACCGTTGGCACGATCACCGTCGACAATCCAATCATGTCTTCTCGCGACGTGAACGTGTATTACGGCGACAAGCACGCGATCAAGAATGTAAGCCTCGACATCGCGCGCAACCAGGTGATCGCGATGATCGGTCCATCCGGATGCGGCAAGTCGACATTCCTGCGCTGCCTGAATCGCATGAATGACACCATCGAGTCGGCGCGCGTCACCGGATCGATCACGATGGATGGGCGCGACATTTACGACCGGCGCCAGGACGTCGTGCAGCTGCGAGCCCGCGTCGGCATGGTGTTCCAGAAGCCGAACCCGTTTCCCAAGTCGATTTACGAAAACGTCGCTTACGGACCGCGCATCCACGGGCTCGCCGCGGACCGTGTCGAGCTCGATGAAATCGTGCAGACGAGCCTGAGCCGCGCGGGACTCTGGGATGAAGTGAAGGACCGCCTCGCCAATCCCGGGACGAGCCTGTCCGGTGGCCAGCAGCAGCGGCTGTGCATTGCGCGCACCATCGCGATTAACCCCGAGGTCATCCTCATGGATGAGCCGTGCTCGGCGCTCGACCCGATCGCCACGGCGCGCATCGAGGACCTCATCGATGAGCTGCGAGCGAGCTACGCGATCTGCATCGTCACGCATTCGATGCAACAGGCCGCGCGCGTATCGCAACGCACCGCGTACTTTCATCTCGGCGATCTCATCGAGGTCGGTGAGACCGACCGGATCTTCACCAATCCGCGTCACAAGCTGACTGAGGACTACATCACCGGAAGGTTTGGATAACGAGGTCGACAGTTGGCAGTTGACAGGTAAGCGCAGCCGTCTTGCCGTCAACCCATTTCCGATCGCCACCATGACTGAGCTCACCGAAGGCCATACCGTCAAGGGCTACGACGTCGATCTCGCGGGGCTGAGGATCAGGCTTCTCGAGATGGGCGGACTCGTGCTCGACCAGGTGCAGCGTGCGGTCGCTGCATTGGCAGGTGCGGATGATCCCGCCGCGCGGGCGGTGTTGGCGCGAGAAGAGCAGGTCAACGGCTACGACCTGAGAATCGACGAGGACAGCATCACGCTGATCGCTCGCCGCCAGCCGATGGCCAGCGATCTGCGCGCCATCATCTCGATCGCGCGCGCCGTGAGTGATCTGGAGCGCGTTGGCGACGAAGCCAAGAAGATCGCCTACGCGGCACTGGACTCGGGTGGCAAGCGCAATACCAAGCTCAGCGCGCAACTTGCGCGCGACGTGCGGCACATGGCGCATTTTGCCGCCAGCATGCTGCACGATGCGCTCGATGCCTTTGACCGCATGGATGCGACGGGCGCGGTCAACGTGGCGCGCCGCGACACCGAGCTCAATGCCGAATTCCAGTCGGCGGTGCGCCGGCTGGTGACCCAGGCCATGGAAGATCCGCGGCGCCTGGCGGCGGTCCTCGATGCAGTGACGGTCCTGAAGGCACTAGAGCACGTCGGCGACCACGCCAAGAACATTGCACGCCACGTGCTGTACGTCGTCGAGGGTCGTGACGTGCGGCACGAGGACACGAATGTTCTGATTGCGGTGGGTGAGGGGAAATGAGCAGAGGGTTGACGGTTGGCGGTTGACAGAGAAAAAGGATCCGCTCACTGCCAACTGCCAGCCGTCAACTGTCAACCATCCTCAACAGTTCGTTAATGGAAGTTTTTGCGCGCGTCTGCGCATCGACGCGCTTGACGATGACCGCGCAATAGAGACTGTAACGGCCATCGGCGGCCGGCAGACTGCCTGCAACGACAACAGAACCCGCGGGCACGCGCCCCTGAATGACCTGCCCGGTGGTGCGATCGTAGATGCGAGTGCTCTGCCCGATGTAGACGCCCATCGAGATCACCGAGCCTTCCTCGACCACCACGCCTTCCACGATCTCCGAGCGCGCGCCGATGAAGCAGTTGTCCTCGATGATCGTCGGCGTTGCCTGCACGGGTTCGAGAACACCGCCGATACCGGCGCCGCCGGAGAGGTGCACGTTCTTGCCGATCTGTGCGCAGGAGCCGACTGTCGCCCACGTATCGACCATCGTGCCCGCGTCGATGAAGGCCCCGATGTTGACGTAGCTCGGCATCAGAACGACGTTGGAACCGACGTGCGCGCCGCGGCGAACCACCGCATGAGGAACCACACGCGTGCCGGACTTCTCGAACTCACGCGCCTCCCAGCCGGAATACTTGAGAGGCACCTTGTCGTAGAAGCGCGTGAAACCGGCGTCGATCACCTCGTTGTCCTGCGTACGGAACGAAAGCAGGACGGCCTTCTTCAACCACTCGTTCACGACCCAGCTTCCATCGCGCTTCTCGGCGACGCGCGCGGTCCCCGCGTCGAGCAGTTCCAGGCATTCGTCCAGGGCCCGGCGCAGCGCGGGAGACGCCGAACGTGGCGTAAGCGACGTCCGCTGCTCGAATGCCTGGTCGATGAGCTTTCGCAGGGAATCAGCTTGCATGCGATCTGCCGTCCACGAAGTCGCGGATGCGTTGCGCCGCATCCGTGCATTCGGCTACGCCGGGAACGAGCGAAATTCGCAACCGCCCGTGGCCCGGATTGCCGGCACGCCCCTCGCGGGCCAGGTAGCTGCCGGGAAGAGTCAGCACATTCTTGCGCGCGTACAGTTCCCGCGCAAAATCTTCGTCGTCGCGATTGAGCCACGGCCACAAGTAGAAAGCGGCCTCAGGCGCGGCAACGTCGAGCACGGGCGCCAGTATCGGCAGCACTGCTGCGAACTTTTGCTGGTAGAGCGCGCGATTCTCGGCAGCGTGGGCGTCGTCATTCCAGGCAGCAATGCTCGCGAGCTGTGTGTGAGTGGGAACCGCACAGCCGTGATAGGTGCGGTAGAGCAGATATTTTTCCAGGATGCGCGGATCGCCCGCCACGAATCCGGAGCGGAGACCCGGGACGCTCGAACGCTTCGACAGGCTGTGAAAGACGACACAACGCTCGCAGCGGTCGCGCCCGGTCGAATGGGCCACTTCCAGCAGGCCCGCCGGCGGCCTGGTCTCATCAAGGTACACATCCGCATAGCACTCATCGGCGGCGATCACGAATCCGAATCGGTCAGCCAGCGCCAGTGCGCGCGCGAGGTGATCGCGATCCATCACGGCACCGGTCGGGTTGCCCGGCGAGCAAAGGAACAGCAGCCCGCACCGCCGCCAGACGTCGTTCGAAACCGCGTCGAGGTCCGGCAGGTAATGGTTTTCGGCCAGCGTGTCGAGATAGTAGGGCTCAGCGCCGGCCAGCAGAGCCGCACCTTCGTAAATCTGATAGAAGGGATTCGGCATCAACACCAGAGACCGCTCGCCCGGATCGAGAACCGCCTGCGCAAAGCTGAACAGCGCTTCGCGCGTCCCGTTCACAGGCAGCACCATGTCTTGCGGATCGATCACGCCCGCCGGCAGCGAAAAGCGGCGCTCGAGCCAACGTGCCGCCGCGTGCCGCAATTCCGCCAGTCCCAACGCCAGCGGATAACGATCCAGCGTATGCAGTGCCGCGCGCAGCGCCGCAACGACAAGATCCGGTGCTGGGTGGCGTGGTTCGCCAATCGACATGGCGATCGGCGTGAGTTGTGCGGGCGGCGAGACCCCCGCGATGAGGTGACGTAGTCGCTCGAAGGGATAGGGGCGCAGGCTCTCGAGGCGGGGATTCATGGGGGAGAGTGAGTGGTGAGGGGTGAGTAGTGAAGGGTGGGTAGTGAGTCGATTCGATGGTCGGGCTATTCATCGCTCACCCTTCACTCCTCACCACTCACCTCCTTCTACGCCTTACGGTCGAGCGTTTCGGTCAGCTTCTGCTGCAACCGTGCTGCCGCCTGCTCGGTGAGCGGCTGGTCGGCGCTGTCGGTGACGTAGAAGACATCCTCGGCGCGTTCGCCCACGGTGGCGATGCGCGCGCCATGAATGTCGACACCCTCGCTCAAAAATACCTTGCCGACTTCCGAAAGCAGTCCCGGACGGTCGCCCGCGATCAGGTCGAGGATGGTGCGATTGTTGCGCGCATCCGTGCTCAGCGTGATCTGGGTCGGAGTCGAGAACATGCGCACCTGTCGTGGCGCGCGTCGCGTCACCGCCGGCGGCGACAGTTCCCGCTGCGGAAGACTCCGCCGCAGGGCCTGCTCGATCTCGTGGATGCGCATCGGGTCGGCAATCGTGCGGCCGTTGTCCTCCAGCACGAGGTAGGTTTCGAGACTGTAACCGTCCGCGGTCGGGGTGATTCGGGCATCGACGATGTTGAGTCCCATCTGATCGAGGACCGCGGTGGTCCGCGCAAAGCTGTGATGCGATTGCGCGGTAAAGGTGAAAATCGGCGTTCCGCCACGCTCGGTCTGCGTGCTCACGGCGACCAGGGGATCCTCATCGTCGGCTTCGTGTGCGACCAGCAGAGTTGTGTGCCACGCGACCTCTTCCGGGGTATGACGGAGAAAGTACGTTTCGGTGAATGACCGCCACAGCCTGTCGACGGCGTGCGGCTCGACCCCGCGCTGGGCCAGCAGCGTGCGCGCGTTGGCCTGCGTCTCGCGCACCAGTTCGTCCTGATCGATCGGGCTCTCGAGCCCACGTCGCAACGCCCGCTTGGTGCGTTCGTAGAATTCCTCGAACAGGGATGCCTTCCAGGCGTTCCACAGCTTCGGATTGGTTCCGCGCACGTCGGCGACGGTCAGCACGTACAGGTAGTCGAGGTGGGTCTGGTCGCCCACCACGCGCGCGAACTCACGGATCACCTCCGGATCGCTGATGTCCTTTTTCTGCGCCGTGACCGACAACAGCAGGTGATGCTTCACCAGCCATGCCACCAAGCGTGCGTCATAGCGGCTCAGGCCCTGTTCCAGGCAGAAGGCTTCGGCGTCGACGGCGCCGAGGTCCGAATGATCACCACCGCGTCCCTTGGCGATGTCGTGGAACAGGGCGCCCAGGTAGGCGATCTCCGGTCTGGGCAGCGCTTGCAGGATGCGACTCAACGTCGGGAACTCGTGGTCGTATTTCGGCATCGCGAAGCGGCGCAGGTTGCTGACCACGAACAGGGTGTGCGCATCGACCGTGTAGGCGTGGAACAGGTCGTATTGCATGCGCCCGACGATGCGCCCGAATGCCGGGACGTAGCGCCCGAGCACGCCGTAGAGATTCATGCGGCGGAGCGCGTGAGTGACGCCCAGCGGCGAGCGCAGAATATCGAGGAAAAGCCGGTGATGGCGCGGGTTCTGGCGGAACTCCTCGTCGATCAGCCACAGGTTGCGCCCGACCAGGCGGATCGTGGCCGCGCGCACGCCGCGAATCTGCGGGTTCTGCTGCATCAGCAGGAACAATTCGAGGAGCGCGGACTGGTTGCGCGCAAACACTTCTTCGTGGGCGACCTCGAGATACTCGTTGCGGATCTGAAAGCGCGCGTTCAGCGGCACCGGCTGGGTGTTGCGGGTCAAGATCGCCTCGCGAAAGAGCTGCAGCAGCATTTCGTTGAGCAGGCTCACGTCCATCACGGTGCGGTAGTAGCGCTGCATGAACTGCTCTACCGCGAGCGTGTAGGTTGCATCCTCATAACCGAACTGCCTGGCAAGCCGGATCTGGTGGTCGAACAGCAACCGGTCCTCACGCCGCCCCGTCAGCACGTGCAGCGCGAAGCGCAGTTTCCACAGGATGGCCTGCGCGGTCTTGAGCTTGCGCAGCTCGTTGCGCGTCAGGAATCCGTGAGCGACCAGCCCGTCGAGGGTGTCGGTGCCGAAGTGGCGCTTGGCGACCCAGCCGATGGTCTGAATGTCGCGCAGGCCGCCGGGGCTCGACTTGACGTTGGGCTCGAGGTTGTAGGCGGTGTCGTGGAAACGATGATGGCGCGCCTGCTGTTCCTGAACCTTCGCCTCGAAAAACTCGTTCGCGGGCCACATGCGTTCGGTCGCTAGCGCCTGCTTCATCGCCGCGAACAGCAGCTCCGGCCCGGCGAGGCGCCGCGCTTCGAGCAGTGTCGTGGCCACGCTGATGTCGGCGAGGCTCTCACGCTGGCATTCGTCTATCGTGCGAACGCTGTGGCCCACCTCCAGGCCGATGTCCCACAAGAAGGTGAGAAAGCGCCCGAGCAGCGGCTGCCAGGCTGCCGATTCGCTCTTGGGGAGCAGCACACAGACGTCGATATCCGAACAGGGATGCAACTCGCCGCGGCCGTAACCGCCGACTGCGATCAGCGCCAGCTCGTGCGCGTGCGCGCCGACATGGAGCTCCCAAGCGTGGATCAACAGCACATCGACGAGCCGCGCGCGGTCGCGGACGAGTGCATCGATCGGCTCGTCCTGGCTGAATCGCTGCTTGAGCTCGTCATCACCACGCTCGAGGGCGACGCGAAACGCGCTGATCGAATCCGGCGCGTTCGCGAGCGTCTGCGGCAGGGATTGCAGATAGCGCCACTCGGGCGCTGTCGTTTGCGGTGGCGCGGCGAGATCTTCGAACTCGTCGGAGCCGGGAACCGTGATCATGCGGGCCCGGACGGAGCCTTCCAGTCCGCGCCAGCGAGCGCGCGTTCGCCTCGGCCGAGCGTGAGCACTTCATGACCCGCCGGGGTGACCAGCACGGTGTGTTCCCATTGCGCCGACAGTGAATGATCCTTGGTGACCACCGTCCAGCCGTCCGGCAGCAGCCGCACGTGACGTCGCCCGGCATTCACCATCGGTTCCACTGTGAAAGTCATGCCGGGCCTGAGCTCAAGCCCCGAGCCCGGTTCGCCGTAGTGCAGGACCTGCGGATCCTCGTGATAGACGCGGCCGATACCATGGCCGCAGTACTCACGCACGACCGAAAAGCTGTGCGACTCGACGAACGTCTGGATCGCATGACCGATGTCTCCGAGCCGGGCGCCGGGCCTCACCTGGTGGATGCCTTTCCACATCGCCTCCCGGCAGACCTCGCTCAGGCGCTGCGCCTGCACCGATGGCTTACCGACGTAGTACATGCGGCTCGTATCGCCGTGGAAGCCATCCTTGATGACGGTGACGTCGATATTGAGGACGTCGCCGCCTTTCAGCACCCGGTCGCCCGGAATTCCGTGGCAGACAACATGATTGACCGACGTGCACAGCGTCTTAGGGTATCCCTTGTAGCCGACGTTGGCCGGAATCGCCTTCTGGATGTTGACGATGAAGGCGTAGCAGAGCCGGTCGAGCTCCTCGGTCGTGACGCCCGGGACGATGTGCTCGCCAATCATGTCGAGAACCTCGGCCGCCAGGCGACCGGCCGCACGCATCCGCTCCTGTTCCTCAGGTGTCTTGATGGATACATTCATGAGCGGGGACAGGGCGGCTTCACGCATGGCTGGACTTAAGGGACCCTCCGAAAACCTAACACATTGTTCGGGCAACAAGTTTATGGTATAAAGCGCGCCGTTTTTTGGCAATGCAAACCACACGCGTGCCGTCACGTGCGGATGGGTGCCGTTCTCCAAGGGCTTTGGGCTTCAGGCCTCGGGCATCAGGGATAACGGTTTCCGCATGGGGCGCGCGGAGGCTCAACCCCACAAGGAGTTTTTCATGGCCAGCGTGTCCATGCGACAGATGCTGGAGGCGGGTGTTCATTTCGGACATCAGACCCGCTTCTGGAACCCGAAGATGGCTCCCTTCATCTTCGGCGAGCGCAACAAGATCCACATCATCAATCTCGAGCGGACGCAGCCCCTATATGGCGAGGCCGCGAGCTTCATCAAGGCCATCGTCGCCGACGGCGGCAAGGTGTTGTTCGTCGGCACCAAGCGTTCGGCACGTGAAGCGATACAGAAAGAAGCCGTGCGTTGTGTCATGCCCTACGTCAACCAGCGATGGCTGGGAGGCATGCTGACCAACTTCAAGACCATCCGCCAGTCGATCAAGCGGTTGACCGAGCTCGAAGAGATGGCCACCAGCGGTGCGCTGGAAAGGCGCGGTAAGAAGGAAGCGCAGTCGCTGCGGCGTGAGATGGAGAAGCTGCAGAAAAGCCTCGGCGGCATCAAGGAGATGAGTGCGCTGCCCGACGCGCTGTTCGTGATCGACGTTGGTCACGAGGAGATCGCGGTCCACGAGGCGCGCAAGCTCGGCATCCCGGTGGTTGCGGTCGTGGATACCAATTGTTCGCCGGACGGAATCGACTACGTCATTCCGGGCAACGATGATGCCATGCGCGCGATCCAGCTTTATGCGCTCGGCATCGCGGACGCCGTGCTTGAGGGTAGGCAGGCAATCCCTGAGGTTCCCGCCGGCGAGGATGAGTTCGTCGAGCTCGACGAGGCCGGCAACCCCAAGCGAAAAATGGCCCGTCGCAGACCGGCTCCGCCGAAGAAAAAGGCGGCGATTCGCCGCCGGCCGGCGGCGAAGGTCCTGGCGCCCGAGGCGGAAGTCCCCGAGGCGGAAGTCCCCGAGGCGGAAGTCCCCGAGACGGAAGCGCCCGAGGCGGAAGTGCCCGAGGCGGAACCGCACCAGGTAGCCGCACCGGAAGCTGCCGCACCAGAGGCGGCGGCGCCCGAGGTCGCCGATCTCGCCGAGAGCGACGACCCGGAGGACGAAGCTGCCCAGGGCGAGCGCTTTGCCGCGCGACGTCGACCGGCGTCGGCCGGCCGCCGCAAGACGGCAGGCAAGCAGGGCAGTGGCGGCGCTTCAGGCAGCGGGACTGCCGGGGGCAGCTGATTGAGCGGCCGGCAGCGCGCTCAGGGCAGTGTGCAAAATGGCCGGCGGTGAAGTCCGCTGGCCCCCAATCTCGAGGATGCAAGATGGCGATCACGGCAGAAGCGGTCAAGCAGCTTCGCGAGCGAACTGGCGCGGGCATGATGGAATGCAAGAAAGCGCTGGTGGAGGTTGGCGGCGATCTCGACGCGGCGGCCGAGCTCATGCGCAAGCAGGGGCTGGCGAAAGCCGACAAGAAGGCGGCGCGCGTCGCGGCGGAGGGCATCATCGTGATCGAGCGCGCAGCGAATGGTCTGAGCGCCGCAATCGCGGAGATCAACTGCGAGACGGATTTCGTTGCGCGCGAGCAGGAGTTTCGCCAGTTCGGCGCTGAAGTCGCGCAGCTGGCGCTCGAACATCGGCTGGCCGCGCCCGAGGCGATCCTGGGACTCAAACTCAGGAGTGGAGAAGCTGTCGACGAACGGCGACGAGCACTGATTACAAAGATTGGCGAGAACATCAATGTCCGGCGCATTGGCTATATCAGTGCGCCGACGGCGCTGGGTGCTTACGTGCATACCGGCGACCGTGTCGGCGCGCTCGTCGCCCTCAAGGGCGGAAACGAGGTGCTGGCCCGTGAACTTGCCATGCATGTCGCTTGGTTCAATCCTCCGTATGCGACGGCAGCACAGGTGCCGGCGGAGCAGGTCACCAAGGAGCGGGAAATTCTTGCGGAGCAAGCGCGCAACGAGGGCAAGCCCCCCGAAATCGTCGCCAAGATGATCGAGGGACGCCTGCGCAAGTACCTCAACGAGATCACGCTCCTGGGCCAGGCGTTCGTGAAGGATCAAGACGTCAGCGTCGAGAAACTGTTGAAGAATGCGGGCGCCGATGTGGTCGGGTATGTACGCTTCGAAGTCGGCGCCGGTATCGAAAGGAAGCAGGGTGATTTTGCCGCCGAAGTCATGGCGACCGTCAAGGGCGCGACAACGGCCAAGCACTGAGGACTTGCGGAACCGGGCTTGAGGCCAGGTTTCTCAGAGACAGGCTGCCGATATCGCGGCAGCCGAGCGAGCGCGGGGGGTGCGAGCGTATGGGGCAGAGCGACAACCGGGCGCGCTATCGGCGCATCCTGGTCAAGCTGAGCGGTGAAGCACTGCTCGGCGCCGCGGACTACGGCATCGATCCGGCAATGCTGCGGCGGATCGCCACCGAGCTTCACGACGTCACCAAACTCGGCGTCCAGGTGGCAGTTGTGATCGGCGGCGGCAATATCTTTCGCGGTGCCGGGCTGGCGCGCGCCGGCATGGATCGGGTCACTGCCGACCACATGGGGATGCTCGCCACGGTGATGAATGCGCTCGCGATGCAGGATGCGCTCGAAGGGCTGGGCGGTCACGTGCGCGTGATGTCGGCGCTGCGCATCAACCAGGTCTGCGAAGACTACATACGGCGGCGTGCCGTGCGTCACCTCGAGAAGGGGCGCGTCGTGATCTTTGCTGCCGGCACCGGCAACCCCTTCTTCACGACTGACACCGCCGCGAGCCTGAGGGCGATCGAGATCAATGCCGACGTGTTGCTCAAGGCTACCAAGGTGAACGGGATCTATTCCGACGATCCGGTGAAGAACAAGGCTGCAGTGCACTACTCCCATCTGAGCTTCGAGCGCGTGCTGGCGGAGAAACTGCAGGTGATGGATGTCACCGCCATCGTCATGTGCCGCGACAACAACCTGCCATTGCGGGTCTTCAACCTCAACAACGCCGGAGACTTGATGCGGATCGTGAACGGCGAGAACGTCGGCACGGTGGTCAGCAACGACTCGTGAGCCTGGGCGAGGAGGTAGTTCCATGCTCGAGGATGTCAAGAAGGATGCGACGCAGCGCATGGCGAAGTGCGTCACCGCGTTTCGCAACGATCTCAAGAAACTGCGCACCGGACGCGCGCAGCCGAGCCTGGTCGAGCATCTCAAGGTCGAGTACTACGGCAACGAAGTGCCGTTGGTCCAGGTCGCAAGCATCAATGTCGAGGATGCCCGCACGCTTGCGGTAAGCCCTTGGGATAGAAACATGGTGCCGGTAATCGAGAAGGCGATCCTGAAGTCCGATCTGGGCCTGACGCCAGCGACAGCGGGACAGGTGATCCGGATTCCACTCCCGGCGCTCACCGAAGAGCGTCGGCGCGAGCTCACCAAGGTCGTGCGTGCTGAGGCCGAGAATGCCCGCGTGGGCGTGCGCAACGTGCGCCGCGACGTGATGAATGAGCTGAAGGAGATGCTCAGGGAGAAACTGCTGTCGCAGGACGACGACCGCCGCGCACACGAGGAGATCCAGAAGCTCACCGACAAGCACGTCGCCGAGATCGATCACGTGCTGGTCGAGAAAGAGAAGGAGCTGATGCAGGTGTAGTTGCCCTCACCTGCGTGTCCTTCAAGCATGGCCAGCTCAGCCTCTCTTGCCGAATCGGGTTCGCTGCCGCGTCACGTCGCCATCATCATGGACGGCAACGGGCGCTGGGCGCAGGCGCGCGGCTTGCCGCGACCGGCTGGACACAAGGCCGGTATCCGGCCGGTGCGTGTCGCCCTGGAGGCCTGCGGCGAGCTGGGTATCGAAGCGCTGACCTTGTTCGCTTTCTCCAGCGAGAACTGGCGCCGGCCCGCCGAGGAAATCGGCATGCTGATGGAGCTTTTTCTCGAGTCGCTGGAGCGCGAGGTGGAGGAGATCCATGGCAAAGGCGTCAGGCTGCGCTTCATCGGCGATCGTCACACCCTCTCGGTGCGATTGCAGACCAAGCTGAATGAAGCTGAGGGGCTCACCCGCGACAATTCCGGGCTCACGCTCGTCATCGCAGTCGGCTACGGTGGACGCTGGGATCTGGTGCAGGCGGCTCGCGCGCTGGCGCGGCGCTGCCAAAGCGGCGGGCTGACAGCGGATGCCATCGATGAGGCCACGCTGCAGACTGAGCTCGCGCTCGGTGACCTGCCGGACCCGGATTTGTTCATCCGCACCGGCGGTGAACAGCGCATCAGTAACTTCCTGTTGTGGAACCTTGCATACACCGAGCTCTATTTCTGCGAAGTCCTTTG